>Ga0209514_10000346_pt1 | contig 97873 bp, 109 predicted proteins | sample Subgrocontami58m_FD_187452 | JGI IMG/M metagenome (GOLD analysis project Ga0209514, IMG submission 187452) | Subsurface groundwater microbial communities from S. Glens Falls, New York, USA - GMW37 contaminated, 5.8 m (SPAdes) (version 3) | ecosystem: Environmental > Aquatic > Deep subsurface >... | reverse complement strand
TTAATTTGCAAGAATTACGTTTTATGTTAATCTATTGCAACTATGGCAAGAATTTGTCCAGTCAACAAAAAGGGGTCAATTATGGGTGGAGGCTACTCCAACCGAACTCGTGCTACCCAATTCAACCCTACAGGAATGGTTAGAAAGTACCCAAACCTTCAGAAGAAGCGTATTTATGTACCTGAACTCAAGAAAACCATCACTCTCACCCTCTCAACCAAGGCCATCAAAACTATCCAGAAACGCGGTGCTCACAGCGTTCTCAAGAAAGCGGGAATTATTTAACCTCCAAGGTTTGTCCGTCTGTTTCAAATTCGATTGTTCCTAAATCAATAGTTGAGAGAATTTTCGCTCCGACTTGATTTAAAATATCTAAAACGTCTTTGTGTGGATGACCGTATCTATTATTTAAGCCAGCAGAGATGATAGCGTATTCGGGATTCACAGCAGTGGCATAAGGAAGCGAAGTAGAAGTTTGAGAACCGTGATGCCCCACCTTGAGCACACTACTTTTTAAATCAGAAGGGTCAAGTGCAAGAAGAAGATACTCTGCATATTTTGGAGAATCTCCGGTAAGTAAAAAACTTTCATCTCCATAAATTAATTTCGCCACGATTGAGGCATCATTCGTTTCCCAATTTGTCACATCTCTATTAGGAAATAAAATTTCAAGCCGTGCTCCGTCTCCAAAATCAACAACCATTCCTCGACGAGCAAGAATATTTGGAATATTTTTATTTTTAATTTCTTTTTCTAAAACCAGATGCACATTGTTCGGCGACTTCACTCCCGGTTCGAGGTACGCTCCGATATCATATCTATTAATAACATCCACCAATCCTCCAATATGATCTGCGTCCGGATGTGATCCTATGACCACATCTATTCGTCTATCACCGAAAGGCAAAATTTTTCCTAACTCTGTGAGCACTTTCGAATTCGGTCCTCCATCAATGAGAAGTCTCCCGTGTGTTGGAGAATCAATAAATATAGAATCTCCTTGACCAACATCGAGGAAATAAATACTTAGAATATCACTCGGCCGTTTCTCATAAATTATCACCCAGACTGCGAGGTTTGTGAGCAATAAAATACTCAATATACTTTCTCTCCAGTACTTTCTTATGAAATCCATAAACATAGTATAATTGGTCTTATGAAAACATTCACAGAACAAAAATTTAACATTCCTAAATTGAAAGGCATATCAGAGAAAACTATTGAAGAGCACCTGAAGCTTTATGCAGGGTATGTGAAAAATGCGAATGACATACTCGCCTCGGGACAATACGATCGCCGCTTCCCATTCGAATTCAACGGCATGAGAAACCACGAACTATACTTCTCTCATTTCGAAGGCGGACCTCAACCTCTCTCACCGGAGAGTCCTTTGATCCAAGCCGGATTTGATTTAGAAAAATTTAAAGCCCTCGCCCTTACCCGCGGAGTAGGTTGGGCCATGCTCGTCTGGGATCCAGTATCAAAACAACTTTTGAACAATTGGGTTGATGAACAACACCTGGGCCAACTCTCCTCTTGTACTCCAATCCTCGCACTGGACATGTGGGAACATTCCTACGTCGCAGACTACCAACCGAGTGGCAAGAAAAATTATGTAGAAGACTTCTTCGCAAACCTAAATTGGAATACGGTTGAAGATAATTTCAAAAAGGTAGAGTAGAATTTTCTTTCTTGTGTAGAAACGTCAGGAACCAAACATAGAACACATATAGGGCAAGCATCGCCCAAATTGGGAATGATGAAACATTTATACTGGCCCAAGAGAGATTGCCGAGGAGGTGTGCAACAGAGAGAATCCAAGAGAGTAGCAGGTGCGAGACATAGGTAAATGGAAGGGCGAAGAACGAACTTGCGTACGTAAGTATGGTTGCGATGAAACCAACCAACATCGTATAAGGTATGAATACAAGAATGAGGATGTTTGAAATCAGAGACACAATTGAGACATTCCCCATAGAATAAAGAAGGAATGGCAAAACGAAAATTTGGGTAGAGATGGTGGCCGAGAGAATTTGTTTCATTCCCCATGCTTCGCCAAGACCTCGCAGAACAGACCACTTCACAATATATGTCTCAATAATCGGCGAGACATAAATCATCGCGAGGGTCGCGAGCATACTTAACTGAAACGAAGGATCAAAGATTAAAATTTTTGGATTCTCTACGAGCATGAGAAAACCTGCAACCAGAAGTGCGCGATGTACTGAATAACCTCGCCCAAACATTTTGCCAGAAACAGCGATGAGGGCCATGATGGCAGCCCGCACAACGGTCGCACTCGCCCCGGTCATAAGCACGAAGAGAATGATGCCGAAGATTGAAACACTCGAAGCGATGCGGAGAGAAAGAAAACCTAGAATTCGCTTAAAAAATTCAGCCACAATCATAATGTTGTAGCCCGAGAGGACAACAATATGAACAACACCCGCACGTTTGAATTCATCAATGACGGACGCGGGTAAAGCCTGCTTCCCAGACACCAATAATCCTGCGAGTAAACTGGATTCGGGTTCAACCAGAATAGACTTCATTTTGTTCACGAAACTTTCTTTGATTTTTAAAAGTCTCGCTCTAACTGCATTTCCATTATCACGAGAAATTGTATTCACTTGAGCAAAGCTCATCGTGTAGTAGATATCGTCTTTGGATAAATACGCACCATAATCAAAATTTCTACCCGAATCGCTTTCTGCAATAATCCCCGGCTTCTCTAACTTGCCGTCAATTTTAATTTCATCTCCGTATTTAATATCCGAATAAAGATTGGTACTGACCAAAACTTTCTCTCCATTGTCTGATTTGAAAACGAATCGCATATTTTTCTCCCTCACTTCTGGTTCGCCCACTACTACTCCAGTGAAGACTGGCGTTTCTTCCATATGAAAATCTTTTATTGCGTAGCGAAGTGACCCAAGAGAAAAAGCCAAGATTAATAAAACCAGAATCACGATCTCCCTCTCCACTTTACCCAAGTAAAGTCGCTGGGAAACAAAAATTGCAACAGAGATAACTAGCATGAGCAGAGAGAAGAGAGGCGGGATGTAAACAAAAGATGAAACTAAAATTCCAAAGATGAAACTCCAAATAAAAACAAAAATATTTATATGCCTATGCTCTAAGAGAGATTTTATATCCATGCTTCGAACCGTTGTATAAAATTGGTTTCTCGCTGTCAGCAAACGTGGTGGCAATCACATCGCACCTCTCGTTCGCGGGAATACCGGCATGCCCGCGTATAATTTTCCATTCAATATCCTTACCTTCGGTCACTTTCAAAAGTTCTTGCCACAAATCCTGATTCTCCACCGGCTTCTTCGAGGCGGTCTTCCAACCCTTCTTCTGCCAATTATGAATCCAGAGTGTGATTCCTTTCAGAACGTATTCTGAATCTGTATGGAGGGTTATAGAAGTAGGGAGTAAGGAGTAGGGAGTAAGAAATTCAAGCACTTTAATACATGCAGTTAATTCCATTCGATTGTTAGTCGTGTGGTTCTCCCTCCCTCCGAGTTCTGTAACCCATTCTTGATTCTTACTTCCTACTTCCTGCTTCTCGCTTTTCTCAAAAGCGACAACCACTCCCCACCCTCCTGGTCCAGGATTCCCCTTCGACGACCCATCAGTAAAAATTGTTATCATCTATTCATTATAAACGAAAAGCCCCACGAAACCTTGTGGGGCTTCGTGGGGCGAACTACTTGGCGATGGTCCAAATGTACTGAGATGAGCTGTACCCGGAGAACTGGTAGTGAACCATCACGGCTTTCACCGTGTCACCGACCGCGAACTTCTTGGTGTTGTCGACGAGTAGCTTGCGAACATCGGCGGGATTGTCAGTCCAGACGACAGTCACATACGAGAGACTCGTACCGGAGATCGAAACCGACGCCTCGCTCACAACTGCGGAGTGTGGAGCATCCGTAATATCCAAGCCGATTTCCGGCTGGCGCACAGGTACTGGACCACACGCGGAAGCGACCACCGCGGCAAGCATGAGAACGAACAGGGTGAGACCCTTCATTGAAACCGTCCTTTTCTGAGGTGGGCCTGCTTAATCTTTTCTAATTATACACCTTTCTAATCTATTGTCAAGCAATTTAGCTTAAAATCCTTATTCTAAGCCATTATTTCTATGATTCGGAGACGAACTTCTGGGCGATTGCGGAAATAGGACTTCTCGAGGTGGGCGGTGAGAGTTATGGGTGTACCAGGAATAAGCGGGGTTTTCGTATTTTCTATGGTATTAAAAAATGATATGGCTTTTGTTCCATTACTAAAAACGATTTCCAAATGGTCTCCAGTTTTCCCGAAGTTCTTGGCCGATCTGATTTCTGCATTTTTTATATGAAAAACTGGCTTCGGATTCCCCATTCCAAACGGAGCAAGCATCGAAACAGTTTGCCAGAGATTTTCGTTTATATCCTTTAGTTCTATTTGGATCTTATCATTGTTACCTTCTTTGGTTTCAATTTGAGATAAATTCTGAAGAGCATTAGATAATGAATCTTCGAGGGCTACGATTTGTTCAAGCGTCGCAGAAAATCCTCCTGCACCAGCGTGTCCACCAAATTCTAGAAACGAATCCTTCGCTCCATTCATCAAATCAAACAAATTATATCCATTGTATGAACGACACGAACCCTTGAGAACGTTGTCTCCATCTCTCCCCCACACAAACGCCGGTCGCATATATTCTTCAACCAGAGAATTAGCTACGAGACCGAGTAGAGAAGGTCTCCACTCTGGATTCCCTACTACAATGACAGAATTTATTTTTTCTCTAGCTTCCAAATGCTTCTTCGCATCCTTCACCAGACTGGCTACGATGCCCTTGCGCTCATTATTTATTTTTTCCAGATGGTCGGCGAGGATTTCTGCTTCGTTCTGATCTGTGGTGGCCAATAAATTGAAAGCGTCCTCTGGTTTCCCCATCCTCGAAGCAGCATTAATGCGCGGAGTAATCATAAACGTCACATCATCTTCGGTCAGATGTTTCTGATCCAAATTTATTTTTTTAAAGAGAGCCGAGAGTCCAGGGCGCGGAGATTTGCGCAGAACATCCAAGCCATACTTCGCAAACACCCTGTTTTCTCCTACAAGCGGAACCATATCAGAAAGCGTCGCGATGCCCACCATATCCAGTGACCATTTCTCCATCCCCTCTTTTATTTCAAATCTCTCTTTCTGCAAGATAGCTTGGACAAGTTTATAGGCCAGAGTCGCACCACAGAGCTCTTTGAATGGATATTCAGACTTTTTTATCTTTGGATTAACTATCGCATAAGCCTTGGGCAATTCATCTGACTCATGATGGTCTGTGATGATAACGTCTATGCCTTTTTTGTTCGCGCTAGCAATTTCCTTAATGTCCGCCGTACCACAATCCACCGTGATCATAAGTTTGGCCCCACGCTCTGCTATCTCATCCACCGCCTCCATGTTTAAACCGAAACCTTCGTCATGCCTATGAGGAATATAGAAAGAAACATTTTCATACTTCGCACGTTTGAAAAAATCTGCCAGGACTACTGCCCCAGGGATACCGTCTGCATCATAATCAGAAAAAACCACGATGTGCTCACTGCCCTGCATTGCCTTTATAACCCTGTCTCTGGCCTTCTCCATGTCCGGCAGGAGGAGAGGGTCATGAAGTTTGCCATAACTAGGACGCAGAAAATCCTCGAGTAGCTCGGGCAAAATTCCCCTGGCCTTAATCAGAGATTCGAAAATCTGTGGGAAGTGCATAACTGACATTGGCTCATTCTAGCACGTGGCCGTGTATTGTATTATTATGAGACTTATGAAAAACAACCCACAAAAAGGCTCTTTGATAGAACCCATACTTATCCTCACCGCTCTCTGTATAGTCATATTCGTTTTTATTATGCCAACTCGTCAACTGGGCCCAACAAAGAGTATTTTCTCTTTAAGTGGCGATTCTTATAATCAAAATTCTGAAATAAAGACAAACTCTAACGGCAAACCTAATCCAACAAAAAATTCGACGTATTCAAACTCAATTTCTCTTTCAAGGGGTAATGCTTCTAATTCTATTCAACCTTATGAAGAATATATTTCTATAGAAAATCGTGGAGACACGTCTGTAGACATTACGGGATGGAAACTCAAGAATGCGAAGAATGAACGTCCTTATTCAGTAAGCGGAAGTCTCCAATATTTCCCCGCAGATGAAGTGATCATACCCAGAGCTTCTATTTTCATTTCTCCAAGTGGTAACATCGCTCAACAAAACATCGTTTTGAAAAAAAATGAGAAAGCCATCATCACTACTGGATCAAACGGAGTGCGAACTCCATACGCTATTGTGAACTTCAAAGAAAATAAATGTTCTGGATATTTGGAAGATTTGCCTGAATACAGTTTCACTCCACAATTATCTATGAATTGTGCCCGACCGAGCAATGAGCCAGGGGCACAATCGCTCGAAGTGTCGTGTCAAAAATATCTTGATTCAATGCGATCTTGTCACACTCCAAAATTTGAAACGACCGATAGACAAGGTAATGTTTGCAGTAATTGCGTAGACGGCAACTCCACTCTTGGATCTTCGTGTGTAGCTTTTATTAAATCGCATTTTAGTTATTCTGGTTGCATTGCCAACCATCAAAACGATTCTGATTTCTCTCTAAATACTTGGAGAGTTTTCCTCGGCCGAACATGGGAACTTTGGGCCAAAGATCATGAAACTATCTCTCTCTTCGATTCATCAGGAAATTTAGTCGATTATGAATCATACTAGAATGACCGACCCGAACTGCATTTTTTGTAAGATTGTTAATAAGAAAATTCCCGCCGAAATTGTTTATGAGGATAATGAAATGATAGCTTTTCTTGATATTAATCCACTTGTTAGTGGTGATCTTCTTTTGATCCCCAAGGAACATCATGAAAGAATGCCTGACGTGCCCGATAATTTATTAAAAAATATTTTCCTAAGAGCCAAACACTTGATGTCACCAATGAAAAAGGCTCTTGGGGCTGATCCAATTGCATTGATTGTTTGGGGAATGGACGTCCTTCACTTCCATATACATCTAATTCCTCGTTATCAGAACGATGGTATACAATTCTCACCATCAACAAAATATGAAAGTGTTGAAAAAATGAAAGAGGTCGCAGAAAAAATTAGAGAAACTATTTAATACACCTCACCCCTGCCCCTCTCCTTGCTAAGGCGAGGGGGGGCTAATGCAGGACTTCTCTGATTTTCTTTATTATCATTGTCAGATTATTTTCTACCTCTTCATTTTTGAATCTCAATACTTGGTAATTCAAGTCTCTAAAAAAGTTATCTCGAATAAAATCATATTCTTTTTGAGCTTTGGAATTATGTATATCTCCGTCAATTTCTATAACCAAGTGCTTCTCTGCACAATAAAAATCTAGAATATACCCTCCGACACTGTGTTGTCTTTTGAATTTATAACCAGTCCTGTTATCTCGCAAAACTTCCCAGAGAATTTTCTCGGTAACTGTACCTTGTGAACGCAATTCTCGTCTTCTGTTTTTTAGACTATTGAGATTGTGTAGTGTTGGCATGAATATATTCTCTGTGTTCCCCTCTCTTTAACAAGGAGAGGGGTGCCGGAGGCGGGGTGAGGTGTACAGTTGAATTCCTCCTATCTCTTAAGCGCCTCTATCCCCGGAAGCGTCCCAGCAGAAAGAAAGTCCAACATAGCCCCACCGCCGGTCGAGATAAAGTAAACTTTATTAAATAAATTAATCTCTTTTGTTGCTGAGAGAGTGTCCGCTCCTCCGACGATTACTTCGGCCCTTGATTGTTCGAGCATACGAGCAAGCTCCAACGTTCCTTGTTTATAGCCGAGTTCATAATTCCCCAATGGACCATTCCACAATATAGAAGAGGCTCGAGCAAGGCTTTCTTTTAATTTTAATAAAGTGTTGGGACCTACATCTACAATAGTATCCCCTGCCTTGAGACTAGCCACCGCATCAATCCTTCTTTCTGCGCCGTTCATAATAACCGCATCTTCAGGCAAAATTATCTTCCCGCTTGCTAATTCTTCTTTCAAATTAAATTCGCCCTTGGAAACAAGCGAGTCGCCAATCTCAATTCCTTGTTCTTTAAAAAAATTGTGAGCCAAAGCTCCACCAACGAAGATAGAATCTGCAATGTGCATAAATTTCTCTATGAGAGGAAGCTTAGTTTCAAACTTCGCCCCACCCAGAACAAAAACGAACGGTCTCTTCGGATAAAAAACCTTTGAAAGTTTCTGAACTTCCTCTGTGAAATGAAATCCGGCGAAAGAGGGTAGAAGTTTAGGGATGCCCACTATAGAAGCATATTCACGGTGCGATTCAGAAAAAGCTTCGTTCACAAATATATCCCCGTATGATGAGAGGATCAGGGCGAAATCTCGGGAATTATTCATTTCTCCATCATCCAAACGTAGATTCTCTAGAAGTAGAGCTTCTCCATTCTTTAGATTGGACACTGCTTCCTTCGCCTCTCCACCCACAATATCCTTGCAAAAATCAATTTTCAAAAGTTTTTTCACATGTTCATAAACGTACTGCATAGAATCAGTCTCCGGAGGATCGAGGTGGCTTATAAGCACCACCCTCGCTCCCGCATCCTGTAAATGTTTAATAGTTTGAAGAGATTTCTCTATACGATAATCATCTCCAACTTTCCTGCCTTCAAATGGCACATTCCAATCCACTCGCACGAGCACTCGTCTGCCCTCCAAATCCCCCGCTTCAAGAATAGTTTTAAAATCCATTTATTTATTTAGTGATTCAGCTATTTCTCCAAAATTTTTTGAGTCAAGAGATTCATGACCGACCAGGAAACCACTAATACCTGTGCTCATTAATATTTTCGCGTTCGATGGACCAACCGATCCTCCATAAAGTATTGGGGTTTTGAGTGCCACCTCACGACCGAATAAATCCGAAAGCACTTTTCGTATAAAAATCACCATATGAGACAAATCATTTGGTTGCATCGCATCCTTCGCTCTCTTGCCTATAGCCCAAATTGGTTCGTAAGCAATAATTAATTTTCCCAAAATATCATTTTTGCGTAGAGACGAGAGTGAGCGCTTTAATTCTTCTTGAAGAAATTCTAAATGCTCACCTTCGGCGTCGTGTTCATGTTCACCAACACAGAGAAGTGGTGTGATGCCTGCTCGCAGAGCTGTTTTTATTTTTTTCGCTACTACTTCATCACTTTCACCCAAGGCTCGCCTCTCGCTGTGTCCAATAATTGCAAGCCTTACTCCAAAACTTTTTAAAATTTCAACACTCACAGAACCAGTACAAGTTTTCTGTTCGAGAGAAATGTCCTGGGAGGCTAAATGGGAAAAGTTTTTTGATGATTTAGATACAGATTCAAAATAAATATACGGTGGAGCAATAAAAGTTCCAAGTTTTTTATAAACTGCTGATTTTCTAGATAAACCCTTGAGAATAAACTTCGCCTGTTCAAGTGAGTCTGGATGGTTCTTCCAATTCGCCACGAGTATCGGCTTGTGCATATGTATAGTATACCAATTACTTCTCTTTCCAGCTCTCGATATCCCAACCGCCCGTAGGACCATTAGAAAAACTGGTATCAATGAGCCCTGTATCATAAGTAATAACAGCATTGGGGCTAAGGGCAATCGTTTTACCCACAGCCTCTTTGGCCCCAGAACCGTTGGCAAACGAAATAGTGCCATTTTGAGCATTCAAAATGACCGCACCAGCATTGTTTTCAATATTTATAGCCGGAGAACCATTGCACGAACTGCTCTCGGGACAGTCACTCGTGGTAAGGAGCATGATAGAAGTGCTGGCTGAACCAGAACCAGTGAAGTGTGCATTTGGTGCGAGAAAAATTATCCCGTCTGCCACAACCACCCCACTATTGGAAGAATAGGATGAGGACAACTTGGCCCCAGCTCCATTCCCTAGGGTAATCTTGCCCGTGACCCAGATAGTACCAGTGATAGTGAGCGTCGCGTTCCCCTGAAGATTTAAGTCTCCATCAATTTTAATAGGCCCGAGGGAAGTGGTTGAGCCAGAAACCGTTTTGTCTCCGACAAATATTCCTCCGGCAGTAGCTTCGGCTTTCCATACAGCCACATCAGTATCAGTCACAGGATAAGTATCCGGCGTCGGATCTGCCTTGGAAGTATTACATGCTTTATTATTCCCTGAACCCGTCTGACAAAAAAGATTTCCACGGACAGTTGAGTTATTCACCGTGTGCGCCCACGCATCACCAGAAGTTCCTGTACCAACAGTTACTCCACTTATAGTCGAAACAGCACCTGTAGAACGAACTGAACCGGTAACATACGACCCATTAGACCCAACAATCGGACCATTAGACGAGACACTACCGATTATTCCTGAATTATTAGCCATCGTGAATCCTCCATTCCCAACTTGAATACCATATCCAAAGGCGACACCCACCCCAACCTTGAGCTTTGTCTCCACTCGACGATTTAATCCATTCCAATCTGCAAGTGAAGTGACCGTTTTGCCAGTTCCATTCGAAACTGTAGTGATAATTGTGCTTTGATTGTTTAGAGCTAGTGTTTCAGTTGAATCTACTGTCATACCATTTTTTAATCTATACACCACGTCCTCCAACCCTGCTTCAGAAAGAAAATACCCTCGTCTTGATTCAACCAAATTGGCCACCATATGTTTTTGCTTAGAAACAGGTACGGCCAAACCAAAAATAATAGTGAGTGAAATTATCAAAAAGAAAATAGTAGCAATCATCATGGCTTGTCCTCTCTGTTTGCCTTGTCTATTAGAAAAATTTTTCATAATTATAATGATCCTCTAAGGATAGTGGTCGAATAAAATGTTTCTTTTTTATATGTAGTGCTCGTCCCACTTTCAACAGTCATCACAGTTTTCACTGATTTTGAATTTGGATTAGAAAGAACAGAGAAAACAAGGTCTGTGACAATAGCCTTGCTTTCTGTGAGAGCCCCCTTATCAACACCATTTTCTTTTATATGCAGAGCTCCGAGACTAATAAAAAATTCAATCGTCTTCGCTCCCCCATTAATATCAGTACCAGACAGAACGAGTACTCCAGGATTCAAATCAAGTACACTCGAAGCTCCTACAGACGTGGCGTCTCGAGTCTCTCTTACAATACGTTCAAGTCCAAAAATAGCTGCATTCTCAACCACCCTTGACGAACTGGCAACACGTTCTGTTTGAATCATTGAATTCAAAATATTTGCAATGACCCAAAGCATGAGTGCCAAGATGGCAAGATAGATTAACATTTCCATAATTGAGAAGCCTTTTTGATTTATTTTTATCATCTCAATTTGAAAAAATATTAGTAATATAAGATTCTATTGAACGTGTAGCCGTGGCCCCACCAAATGGCCACGAGACTACCACTGTTACTTTTCTGGTATTCGGATCGGGATTCCCTCCAGAGATGACAATATCACTCGAAGAATCACGATTGACCGTCGAAAATGTAACCGTGCGAGAAAATTTTGAATCGATTAAAACAGGTGTGGTGGTTAGAGCCCAAGCCCCGTTTGAAAAAACTAAATAATATGAAGTGCCATTTGTTTGAGAAACAATATTGTTTGTCCACGACGCATCTCGAAGTCCTTTGACTGCTTCAATCCCTTCTTCAGCAAGGTAAGTGGCCTTAACTTCAAACAGATCAGAGAATGATGAATTTAAATAAGTATTATGAACAGACACAAGAGCTATCAGAAAAGCCATGATAATGCTCGTGGCAATAAGAGCTTCGATTAAAGTTGCTCCTTTTTTATTATTGTGAAGAAATCTTCGCATACTCATTAAGTATACCTCCTATAATCCAGTCTCAACGAGGCCTGTACCAGAAACAGTTACGGTTCGAATAGAAGATGGGTCTGCAATGAGACTCAATTTTATTGTTCCGCTCTGTGAAGTATCTCCGGTCAAACGATCAAACACAATTTCTGATCCTCCCCCCGCAAGGGTAGTAACCGAAATATTTCCTAAAGGATTCAGAGAATAATAAATATTGCTAGAAGCTACAGGATTATAGATAGAGCCCTGAAACAATACGACTTGGAAACTTTCAAGATGCACTCCGTATTGATTGCCCCCTTTTGAAGACAGAGTGAGTGAGCGCGCCTCACGCAGAACTGTGGCCACGAGCTCTGTATTTTTGTTTATAACTTGATTTTGATTTAACTGACCAAATGAATTCAAAATAGCTCCAACGGCCACAGAGAAAATAGCAACCACCACGATAATTTCCATAAAGGTAAAACCTTTGGATTTCATATCATATAGTTTAACAGAAAATATCTTTAATTAGACACTATCCTCCATACGTTAAAGTAATGCTATAGCATAATATTAGCGTAGATGTAAATTTTTAGATTTGTTAGGTAAAAAATTATTTCAAATCAAAACCTTCTCTCAAATGACGATCATTTTCAAGTTCTTCTACAATCATATATAAAAGATATTTTCCTATCCCAAAATCAGTTTTAAGTAACCCAATAATATCTTCGCAATCGTATGGATAAACCCAAACACTATCCTGAAGTCGCTCAAATCCTGCTTGTCTAAAAATCAGAGTGATGTGATTTCGAATTTTCTTTTTCTTTTCAGGAATATCAAAGATAACAACACGCCACTTCCTGTCCCATTTTTTGGGTTTGTTTAATTTATAATCTGAAAATTCAAAACGTCTTAGAATCTTTTCACCTTCCGAGGTGAGAGAGTAATAACCACTTTTGAATTCGAGCAAACCTTTTTTCTTCAAACGACTAGCCGAAGAACTTATATACTCTTCTTCTCTGAGAGATTTGGTCAACCCCAATTTATCTATGGCAGAAAGTACACTCGGAGCAACTAAAGCCACACTTAACACTCCTGCCAGTGCCACACTGCGCAATATAATCTTCTGTAGATTTTTTCTCTTTCCCCTTTTTCTGTTTTTTTCTTCAAGTTTCCCCATACGTTAATATGATGCTATAGCATAATTATAACGTAGGTATGAAAAATGTAAATTTTATGTAAACCATTAAGTAAAATATAACAATAAATGCTCAAACTTTTAGTCTATTGCCTCACATCGACCCTGCCAATTTCGTTGGGACATTTTGCAATCCATTTAGTGTTAATTTCCCACAGAGTCCACATTTTGAGGTAAATTTCATTTCCCTTCTTGCCAGTAACAAATACCCATCCGAGTCCCTGCCCCTTGCCATCAAAAGCTACGGACAATAACTCGCTCAGACAAACACTCTCCTGAGGTGTCAGTTCTATTTGCTTTACAATTATGGGTAAGGGTCTAGAAAAGCTGAGGTACATAGACATAACAAAAAATATAGCAACAATGGCCAAAAAGACTATGAATACATAAAACAGTGGTTTTTTCATAGTAATAGAGTATACCTACTTATAGTAAAAAGAAAGTTAAATATAATTTACGAGCGAATAAGTCGGAGCGAGCATTGAGATAGCAAATATTCCAACCCCTGCGCCGATAACAATCATAAGCACAGGTTCAATAATAGTTGAGAGATCTTTGGTCTTCTCATCAACATCTTCTTCGTAATAAACAGCCACACCCAGAAGTAATTCCGAAATCTTGCCCGTCTCTTCCCCCACCGAGACCATCTCACCTACGAAAGTTGGATAAAGATTCTCATTTCTTTCAAAAACAGCAGACATTGGTTCACCTTTCTGAATAGTGTTGCGAGCTTCTTCTAAAACATCTTTGTATAAATGATTTTGGATAACATCCTTGGTGACACCCAGAGCAATTACTACATCTACACCGGATGATAGGAGAGATGAAAGTGTGCGCGCCGTACGAGCCGAATTGACCTCTCTCACAATTTCACCAATAACTGGAAGCCGGAGAGAAACTGTATCCATCAACCTTTGTCCGAAAGTGCTTTTCAAAAGAGCCATAATTCCAAAAACTAGAATCAGAATTATTCCAATGGTGAGCAAGGTATTAGCCACCATGAAATCACTCATCGCAATAATTATTCGAGTGGCCATAGGCAATTCAACTCCCAGACCCTTGAAGGTCGCCGTGAGTGTCGGCACCATATAAATGAGCATCAGGATTGCAATGACCACCATGGCCGACAGGATAACTCCAGGATAAATAAGCGCCCCGTGAACTTTCTTGGTCAAAGCATAAGATTTGTCCATCTGACTCGCAACAATAGCAAGAGAATTTGAAAGGTTGCCTGACTCTTCTCCGGCCCTAGTCATTGAAATAAAAAGTGGAGAGAAAATTTTCGGACGACTCTGCATAGAATCAGAAAGTGTTTGGCCACGACTCACATCATTAATCAAACCTTGGAAAAGAGCTTTGAGATTTTTATTCTTGGTTTGTTTCTCCATCACCGAGAGGGCGCGGGTGACAGATAATCCCGCACTAATCATCGAACCCAGATTGCGAGCGAGAATAATCTTGTCATGTGTTTTAATACGGCCGAAGAAACCTCCGAAAATATCTCTGGACATCACGCCCGTCTTCGCTTCATCCACTTTTATAATCGTGCCTCCCTCCTCGCGAACAAAATTAAACAAATCAACTTTGTCTTTGGATTCATGCGTGGCCTCATAAACATTGCCCTCTTTGTTTTTCGCTTTGTATGAATATAAAGTCATAATTATTTTATTCAGAAACCACTCTTAAAACTTCTTCTAGAGAAGTGATGCCCTGGGCTGCTTTGAAAACACCGTCCTCAATCATCGTCATCATCCCATCGCGCTTGGCCTGTTCTTCAATGGCCGTAGCCGTTGCACCCTTCATAATTAAATCCTTTATCGTTTCTGTCACTTTGAGAACTTCGTGGATACCAATACGACTCTGATAACCATCCTCATTGTCTGCACTTGGTTTAGGTTTCCAAAATGGAATTTTATCCCAAGTAGTAATTTTCTTGTCTATTACTTTCTCCGCTTTTAGCATTTCGAGCATTCTATCCAAAGACACAATAGTGCTCAATGCTTCGAGCTCTTCTTTGTTTAGAAAATATTTTTCTTTGTTGCTGGCCAGTTTGCGAATAAGACGTTGAGCCACAACCACATCCAAAGTTGAAACAAGAAGAAACGGCTCTACTTTCATATCCAAGAGACGTGGTATAGCTCCAGCCGCCGAATTGGTATGGAGAGTTGAGAGCACAAGGTGACCTGTGAGGGCGGCGTTCACTGCGAGCGCGGCGGTCTCATTGTCTCTGATTTCTCCAACCATAATAATATCCGGATCCTGCCTCACGAGAGTGCGCATGCCATTCGCAAAAGTGAATCCGATCTCTGGTCTCACTTGAGTTTGATTTATGCGCTTCATTTGATACTCAATCGGATCTTCAATTGTAGAAATATTGACGTCCGGAGTGTTCACAATATCGAGAATAGTATAGAGCGTAGTAGTTTTCCCTGAACCAGTTGGACCGGTGGTGAGGATCATGCCTGTCGTGAGTTTGATGGCTTTGTGAATTTGTTCAAGACCCAATCCGTGGAAACCCAAACCTTCCAAAGTAAAACCAGAGACTGCCTCTCGCAAGAGTCGCATCACAGTTTTCTCTCCATAATATGTTGGTAGAGTAGAAACACGAAAGGAAACTTTCTCTCCGCCTGAATCAATCTTGAATCGACCATCTTGGGGAATACGTTTCTCATCAAGTTTCAAACTCGAAAGCACTTTTATACGCGCAGTGATGCCCGCAGCAGTATTCTTCGGCAAAACCATCGCATCACGAAGCAATCCATCAATGCGATAACGCACTAACAATTGATTTTCTTCTGGTTCGATGTGAATGTCCGAAGCATCTTGAATGATGGCGTGCTTCAAAAGGGTATCAACAATGCGCACCACCGGTATATCTTCAGCCAATTTTTTCAAATCACTCTCCCCTATTTCTTCTTCACCATTTTTATCATTCAAAGGTTTGAGAGACGTCGCTTCTTTCTGAATAATATCTCCGAATTCAGCTTTCAAACTTTTCTGATACGACATGAGCGCCCACTTCATCGATTCACTATCCGTGAGGCGGGGTAAAATTTTCAATCCTACTTTTTTCTTCACAAAATCTATGGCCGCGAGGTCTTCTGTATCAAGCATTGCCACCTCTAGAGTGTCCGCTGTTTTTTTGAAAGCGACAATATTCTGATTTCTAGCAATCGGTTCAGGGATAAGAGATAGAACAGAGAAATCCAAGCGTTGATCCTTCAAATCTACGAAAGGAATCCCGAGAGTATACGCCTGCATTCTACGCAAATCATCATCAGTGAGAGCCCCCGAGGAAACCAACTCACGACTGATCGTCGTGCCGTTCTTCTCTGCTTTCTTTTCTGCGTCTTCAATTTCTTTTTTCGAGGCCAAGCCCGAATCGAGTATAAAACTTTTTAGTTGAGTCTCATCATTGTGCATCGTGGTTTTATTTTATCACGCTTTTGACGCGGTGGGTGGTGAATGACATACTTTAAACATGAAAATTATCTCTTGGAATGTAAATGGAATTCGCGCCGTATATAAAAAGGGCCAATTCGAAAGAATTCTGGAAGAAAAACCAGACATTTTGTGTCTTCAAGAAACCAAGGCGTTACCAGAACAACTGGATGAGAAGTTGCGAACTCCGGATGATTACCACAGTTGGTTTCACTTCCCTTCTATAAAGAAGGGTTACAGCGGAGTGGCCATTTACTCCAAAGAAGAACCTATTAAAGTAACAAATGACCTTGGGATAGAGGAAATGGACCAGGAAGGACGCTTAATTGTGGCTCATTATAAGGATTTTTCACTTATTAACACCTATTTCCCCAATGGTGGGGGTAGTCCGGAACGTTTGCACTATAAACTTGAATTTTATGACCATTTCCTTAAATTTATAGACAAGTTACATGAGAAACAGCCCAATATTATCTTTTGTGGAGATGTGAATGTAGCTCACAGAGAAATAGACCTCGCTAGGCCCAAAGAAAACGAAACTCATGTTGGGTTCCTCCCCATCGAAAGAGCGTGGATGGACAAACTAATTGCTCATGGTTGGATAGATGTTTTTCGACATTTTAATCCGGACAAAAAGGATGCTTATACATATTGGGATATGAAAACTTTTGCTCGCGAACGCAATGTTGGTTGGAGAATTGATTATTTTTTCGCCTCTCCAGAAATGCTGAAATCTATAAAGTCTGTAGAAATCCTTGACAACATTTTGGGTTCAGATCATTGCCCTATCCAAATTACGTTGAAGTAGAGCCACGAAATAAAAGGACAAAAATATTTAGTTATCCACAGTTTTAATTTGTTTTTTCTTGTCCTTTATAAGCTATAATACTTGCAGACGCTTTCAGTAGACGCGGTGCCCATCTGGCACGGTAAAAGCTGGAGCATTTGAACCTTCGTGTTTAAGGGATTAGGCCGATCCCATAGGAAGGCTGTTCTGGTCCGAGAGACCAGTGTTGGTGAGCGACACGTCGACACTTTTCATTTTTGCGACGGTTACGCTTCCGCCTCCTGCTCTTCGACTGGGTCTACTCTTCCCCTGCGCCCCCTTTTAAGGCGCCTGATTACAACACCGCCGCGGATCGCCCTGCAGCGGTGTTTTTGTATATTTAATACACAGGGAGTAAAACAGTAATTTTCGTGCCTTGCGCAGGCCGACGGGCCGAGCAGAGCAAATTTTTAGTAAAAAATTATGCGTGCAAAGAAAATTACTGTTTTACGTACTTTTGTCCCTCACAAGTCCTTTTAATTTAGTGTTAAAATATTGAAATGCTGAAATATCTTGTAATATCAACGTAATTACACAATCTTTTGGCGAAACTGGGGATAACTATGTGGAAAGTGTGTATTAGAGACAAATGTCATGACTTTTACTTTCATAATGTCCATAAAACAAGCCCTTTTATACTCTCTACGTTTCATATGAAACATACAACTATACGTTATTCATGAAACTTGAAGATAAATCAGATAAAAGAACGGAAAAACGCAAGCTGGGAGACCTCGGTGAGAATATTGCTTGTGATTATTTAGAAAGACATGGGTTTGAAATCATGGATAGAAACTACTTAAGGAAGTGGGGTGAACTAGATATTATTGCCAGAAAGAAGGAAATTATTCACTTCGTGGAGGTAAAAAGTGTAAGTGTTCCACACCCGCCTGCTGAACTGGGCCGGGCAGGTGTAACAGATAATCCTGTTACATATGTAACAAATACCTATAGACCCGAGGAAAACGTTCATCCTTGGAAACTTAAAAGACTTTCAAGGGCTATACAGACCTATATACTCGAGAAACGTCTAGACGATAGGGAATTCCAATTAGACATAGTCACTGTCAAAATTGATGAAACTAACAGAAAAGCAAGGGTCGAACTAATAGAGAACGTAATTATCTAGCCTATTTCTTAGTCTTGAAGTTCAAGATGGTACCGTTTACTGTACCAAACTGGTTTTGAGCATTAATTCTGAAGTAATAGGTTGTAAGAGGTGACAACCCAGAAAGAGAGAGCGCTCCTGACAACTTGGTATTACTGTTTCCAATGGCTACCAAAGCGCTGCTATCTCCTAAATCAGCCGTCGTGCCATATTCGAACCAGTATTCGGTCTCGGCTTTGTTTGGAGTAACTTCACCGTTAAGGTTAGCCGTGGTTCTGTCTATTCCACTTGCAGAAATAGTCTTCACAGACGGAACACTTCCGACTGGGGCAGAGGTGCCGAGAGTGGTTTTAAACGAATACTGTGTACCTACAACTTTGCCATTTTGATTTTCAGCTACAAGTTTGAAGTAATAAGTAGTGTCTTTTGTAAGCCCGGTGATGTATCCGGGAGTTGGGATTGAAACATATCCAGATCCAACCGACTGATTAGCCGTTCTAGACCCAAGACTAGCCGTCTTTCCATATTCATACCAATAATTTGTGAAAGCACCGTTTGGGTTTACATTACTAATCACAATCACAGTAGTATCCGAAGGGGCAACCTTTGAACTAGTTACTAATATTGGGACACCAGATTGTTTGGTCGGATTAGTATTTATAACCGTTGTTGTGGTTTGAACAGCGGGCGTTGTGTCATCGGACACTGTTGTCGTTTGATTGCGAACACTATACAAGATAACTCCTCCTATTATTAATACTGCAATAATCCCTAAGATTAACGTTATAATTTTATTCATACATAATATGCCGTGTGTCGCACAGAGGCATTACACATGAAACTATTACACTATTTAGACTGGATTATACAAAACTCTAAGCTTCGCTAGGCCTCGATGCACCTGCACAGCAATAGTATTCTTGGTTTGTCCTGTGATAAGGGACATTTCTTGGAGCGAAAGGTCTTGAACAAATCGCATACGCATAACCTTACGATAGGTATCCGGCAAACGTTGAATTAGAAGAAGTGCCGACTTCCCATCTAACATATTGAAAATATGGTCGGAATCATTGGAAGCTGGTTCAAATCCTTTCTCTATAAGGACATCAAGAGAAGTTGTTTTGTGTTTCCTATACTCATCTATAATGAGATTATTGAGAATGTGATAGAGAAAAGCCTTCATTACATCGATTTTTCCTCCTCGAACAAAATAACGCCAGGTCTTCATAAAGGTATCCTGAACAAGATCTTCGCCCAGAATATGATCATGCACCTTAAAAAAGGCATGGGAATTAAGCCCTTTGCTGAAGTCATTGTGGGCAGTGGTCATTATTCCTCTTTGTCGTATTGCTTGTTTAGATGTCATTGTAGATTAAGCCGTTTGGGGCCTTACTTTATTACACAGATATTACAGAGATGCTCTCGTGGAGGACGCACATGCCTAGATTGGCATTACCGTAATATTGCACAGGGAGGGGATATCTGAACATTACAAGTATATCATATTTCCAGTCTTTCGGCCATCTGCAATAATTTGAGCTTTCAAACGTCTTTTGGAATATGGAAACAAATAAAAAACGCCGACTAGGCGACTCACAAACAGATATTGAGCGACTGTGGAATAAAAGTTGGACCTATATTAAAACTGTAGTGGATGTCGTACGGGAACCAGTTTTGATATTAGATAAAGATTTGCGAGTTATGGCCGCCAACGAGTCATTCTATAGAACGTTTCAAGTTGAACCAAAGGACACCGAGAGAAAAATCGTGTATGAACTTGGTAATGGTCAGTGGGATATCCCGGCTCTGAGGAAATTGCTTGAAGATATCTTGCCCAAAAATACTTTCTTCAAAGGATTTGAAGTTGAACACGAATTTCCTTTTATCGGACACAAAGTCATGATTTTAAATGCTCGTCAGATTCATTCTGAAGAAGATACAACTTCAAACTCAGGATTATTTCCTCCCATCATTCTTCTCGCCATGGAAGACATCACAGAAATGATGGCCATCGCAGGCACTCTCGCTGGTCATGCCAACCAACTTGAATCAAAGTTCATAGAACGTTCACAAAAGTTAGAGGTGTATATAAAAAAATTAGAGAAAGAGATTATTGGTCTCAAGAAAATGCCTCGCAGTCCATCCGAAACGGTTGTTGCTTTATAGGTGTTATATATTTAGATATTTATAAAATGACTGTAATAGAGTTGTAATAATCAACGCTTTCGAGCGTCTATTCTTGTATAGGAATTCAATAATAAATAAAAACTACAATGAAAAAATTTAATAGCATTTCAGCCATAACATTGGCCGTTTTCTTCGTCTTTGGTCTCACTGGAACTGCATCAGCAGCGACAACACCAAACCTTGGAGCAGCAACAACCTATGCTGTTCTTTCTGATACCTTCAACAACACTTCAATAACAACCACAATTAATGGAGACATCGGATTTACCACATTCGCGGGACTTTCTCCTGTAGGTATTAATGCGAATTTCACACCAGCTGCTGCGGCAGGCGTTGCTCAGGCAGCCGCTTTAGTTAATCTCGACGGCCAAGGATGCGATTTCACTTTCGTAGCTCCTGCTGTTGTACTTGATGCTACTGTTGAACACGTCTCGACATACGGACCGGGTGTTTATTGTAGTACCGGAGCCATGTCTGTTGGAACTGCGGGGGGAATAACTCTTAGCGGTGCTGGAACATACATCTTCAGAAGTGGCGGTGCTCTCAATACCGTTGCCGGATCTACAGTTAACCTTGGACCAGGAGCATCAGCTTGTGATATATTCTGGACTCCAAACGGCGCTGCGACCTTTAATGCCAACTCTACATTCATAGGAACAGTCATCCCTACATCTCAAGACATTACTGTGCTTGATACAACATCATGGATTGGACGAGCGTTGACATTTGGTCATATAGTGACAATTCCTGATGCAAACGTTGTTATAACCGCGCCATCATGCGCCCCCGCTCCAGCTACCTTCACAGTTACCAAAGTTGTTATTAATGACAACGGTGGAACCAAGGTTGTTGCGGACTTCCCATTGTTTGTGGGTGCTACTGCTGTTGTTTCTGGCGTAGCTAATAGCTTCGTAGCCGGAGCATATGCAGTAACCGAAACTCCTGACGCTACTTACACTCAAACTTTCTCTGGTGACTGTGATGCTGGTGGTAATATCAATCTAGTTTCTGGTAGTAATGTGGTTTGTACCATCACCAACGATGACATCGCAGCGCCCGTCGTCTCACCAAACACTAGCGGTAGTAGCCATCAACCTCGTGTTAGCATTCCAACCGTCACTCCTCCAACTCAAGGACAAGTATTAGGTGTTCAAACTTTTGTTCCCGGTCTTCCTAATGCAGGATTTCCTCCTCGCGGACAAAACACCTCAAACAACACTGTTATACTCTTCGGGTTCCTCGCATTGGTCTCGGCTTCACTAGCTATAGTTTCTAGGAAACAAACAAACTAATTCAAGCATCCAACATGCGAAAAGAATTCTCGCTTAAACAAGCTGTATTCGTGGTGGTTGTGATGGTAGTTACTTTCTTTTTGGCCATCTCATTGGGCGGGAATTCAGAACGAATAACTTCAGGGCTTCCAATTCATATCAAGATTCCGGAGATTAATGTTGATGCATCCGTTGGACAAGTGGGCCTCACCAAAGAGGGGAATGTTGATGTGCCTAGCGAGCCCGCAAACGCGGCTTGGTACAACCTTGGTCCACATCCAGGAGAAATAGGAACCTCTGTGATAGTTGGACACTTTGGTTGGAAAAATAATACTCCATCGGTCTTCGATAATTTATCTGAATTAAAAAAGGGGGACAAAATATATGTTGAAGATGATCAGGGTATAACTACAACGTTCGTCGTCCGCGAAATTAAAACCTATGATCCAAAGGCCGACGCTTCAGATGTATTTATTTCGAATGACAACAAAGCTCATCTCAATCTCATCACTTGCGAGGGAATTTGGAATCCGAAGAACAAAAGCTACTCCGAACGACTGGTCGTGTTTTCTGATCAAGAATAGTTGAACACAAACCCCTCAAAATTGACTGTAATACCCGGCTTTTCAAAACGGCATAGACAATGAGGATTTACATAGAATAATCAGCTATGTAATCACCCCATTAACTATTAGGCTAATCAAAATAAATCTTATGAAAAAGACAATTGGCCTAGGCGCGATTATTCTTATGTCGTTTCTAGGCGTTCAAAGTGCTCATGCTATGCTAACCAGACAGTTGGACCTCGGTGCAACTGGTTCTGATGTTAGAGAACTTCAAACTTATTATTCTGCGGATGCAAGTATTTATCCATCTGGACTCGTCACCGGATACTTCGGACCTCTTACAGCAGGAGGTACGCAGAAATTTCAAACTGCCCAAGGCATTGTCTCGAGCGGTTCACCTGAATCTACGGGCTTCGGTCGTGTAGGTCCAATTACTCTTGCGAGACTTCAGGCTCTCATGAGTGGTGGCTCACAGGTCATTTTGGATCAATCACCAGTTTTGAGTAATCTATCTATTAATCGAGGCAGTACTAGTGTCACCTTCACTTGGATGACAAACATACCTACTCAAGGTCAAGTGTATTACGACACAAACCCTCTTCTTTTGAATGAGGCTACTGGGCCTCGACAACAGCCTTATGTGAGTGGAACTTTGGTTAGTGATAACAGTGGGCAAACAAGCCACAGCATCACTGTCCCAAATCTTCGTGCCAATACTACCTACTACTATTTGGTACGGGCAGTTGATGGAGCAGGGAACATGAGCATGACATGGCCTTCTTCGTTCACCACCAATAACTAATATTTCTTTCTAGAGCTTAGTTCAAAAATCACCACGCTTATCGTGGTGATTTTTGTTAGTGTGCGGGATGGGGGAATCGGACTCCCGACTACAGTTTGGAAAACTGTCGTTTTACCACTAAACTAATCCCGCATTATTACTGATCTGGTATCGGGGCGCCGAGAATCGAACTCGGACCACATGCTCCCAAAGCAAGTATACTACCACTATACTACGCCCCGTTCTATTTGGTTATTGCTTCGGGCTGCCGAGAATCGGACTCGGGTCTCACACTCCCGAAGCGTGTATACTACCGCTGTACTACAGCCCGTAATGAAAATCTATGATTGCTTGCAAGCATTCGATTTGAATGCCCGGGCTGCACAGGTGTACAGCCCGCAAGAATTTATCCTAACACGTAGGGGTGTTATTCTCAAATAGAACTCGATTTTTTTGTCGAGATAAGCTATCATCATTCCATTGCGGGCATGGTTCAATGGTAGAACAACTGGTTGCCAATCAGTAGATGGGAGTCCGATTCTCCCTGCCCGCACCGAGAAATGTTAGTATAAACATACTGCCCCCGTAGCTTAATGGATAAAGTACTTGTCTTCGGAACAAGTGATGTGGGTTCGATTCCTGCCGGGGGCACAAACACAGAAAAAAATGAACGATTTCATTTTTTATTGGTTTGTGCCAGCCGGAGCACGACGGTGCGAGGCGGGGTCGCGCAATTTTTTAGCAGAAAAATATGCGTGACCACCAACGATAAAGGGTATAATAAATTAGAATGACAAACTTAAAATTAACCATCCCAGAAACAGTGAGAAAGGTTTCCTCAATTCTCTCGAATGCCGGATTCGAGAATTTTCTAGTGGGTGGATGTGTAAGAGACCTGCTCATTGGAAGAGAACCGAAGGATTGGGACATCACTACGAATGCAACTCCAGAACAAATCATTGGCCTCTTTCCTCACACATTTTATGAAAACGAATACGGCACGGTTGGAGTAGTAAACGATGCCCCGACGCTCGAAGAGGTCGGGGTCCCGACCGCAGAGCGCGTCGGGAAAAACTTAGACGTAGTTGAAGTCACTCCGTACAGAATAGAATCTGGTTATTCTGATATGCGTCATCCAGACAAAGTTGAATGGGGCGAGACTATTGAACAAGATCTTGCACGTAGAGACTTCACGATGAACGCCGTCGCCTATGAAATAGAAAATAATAAAATAATAGATCCATTTGGTGGAGTAGAAGATATCAAGAAGAAACTCATACGCACAGTAGGGAAGCCAGAGGAACGATTCGGAGAAGACGCACTTCGTATGCTTCGCGCTCTGAGATTCTCTGCGGAATTAGGTTTTGTTATTGAAACAGAAACACTTGGTGCGATAGAGAAAAATGCCGAACTGTTGGAGCATATTTCGAAAGAAAGGATTCGTGATGAATTTATAAAGATTGTGATGTCAGATTCATCAGCATTCGCCTTTGATTCGGCCGTTCGCCTAGGACTCATGCAGTACATCGCTCCGGAATTCGAGAAGGGCGTGGGTGTAGAACAAAACCAAGCTCATGCCTATACAGTCTGGGAACACCTCCTGCGCTCGCTTGAGCACGCGGGGAAGAAGGGATTTCCTCTTCATGTGCGCCTCTCTGCGCTCTTCCATGACATAGCGAAGCCTCATACGAAGAAATGGTTAAACAATCAATGGACCTTCTACGGACACGAAGTGGTGGGAGCCAAATTGGCCAAAAATACTTTAACTGACCTCAAATTTCCAAAAGAAATAATAGAGAAGGTGACCAAGCTTGTACGTTGGCATATGTTTTTCTCTGATACAGAAGAAATTTCTCTCTCCGCTGTGCGGAGAATGGTGAGGAACGTCGGCCCAGAGCTAATTTGGGATTTAATGGATGTACGTGGAGCAGACAGGATAGGCACAGGACGCCCAAAAGAGTCTCCATATCGTCTGCGCAAGTATCATTCGATGATTGAAGAGGTGATGCGCGATCCTATTTCAGTCAAACAGCTCAAGGTTAATGGGGCTCAGATCATGAGTTTAACAAAAACAGAACCAGGGCCCCATATTGGCTTTATTCTAGAAATTCTGTTGTCAGAAGTGCTCGAAGACCCCGCTCGTAACACTCAAGAATACTTAGAAGAAAGAGTTCGAGCATTGTACGCCCTTTCTTCAGAAGAATTAGCGAGACTAGGTAAAGAAGCACGTAAACAAAATGAAAATGAAGATGAGAAGGAGGTAGAAAAAATCAAAGGCAAACACGGGGTGAGATAAGTTTCACGACTTATTTCAATTCTTTATCTAATCTCTTCGCTTCTGGCCAAGCAAGTTCAAAAATAGTTTTCATAGCGTCCGCGATTTCCTGGCTTTCTATAATGATTCCAAGTTTCTCTTTCCATGAAGCAATCATGACTTTGTTGTCATAAATATTAATTTCTGGAGAAAAATAATATTTGTCAGCTGGCACAAGAGCAGACTCTCGGAATTCTTCTTTGTCCTTTTTGGCTCTGTTTATTCCAGCTTCGTTAGAAGGCAAAATAGCTTTGATCGAGATGCCCTTAGCGCTCCGACGTTTATAGTATTGAGGAAAATACTTTGGTAGAGCCGCGTGCATCTCGTTCACATTGGCATACGCTCTGATTGTTTCATGAGATGTCAGAGTATCTTCGTATACTTGTTCCATGCCCGCAGTACCTTCATAGAACATAACCTTTGGACGAGCCGAGAAGTTATAAACAGATTTCAATTGGGGAATGAGATTACTCTCGGCCTCTTCTAGTTCCCCCTTCTTTGCCTCAAGAATATCCTCAAGAAAAGATTTGATTTTGCTGGGCGATTCAGCCACATATTCATGCTTGGGTTCTTTTCCAGACAACGTGACGAGGCCCTTATTAAATAGGGAATTGAGCACATCATACGTGGTAGTGCGCAGAATTCGTGCTTCGCGCGCGATTTTTGTTACTGTCCCACGACCAAGTTTAAGTAAGGCCAGATAAACACAAGCCTCTTTGGAGGAAAACCCTATTGCCAACAAGGCCTCAATCCTTTCGTTCGATGCTTCTTTCATATGTTGAGTTTATACCTTAAATATAAATGTGTCAATTTATTTCGACAAAAACATGAGCTTGGGACTATTTATTTTGTATATCAAGGCTTTATGCACGAGAATTTTGACGGAATATATTGACAAATTAACTTAGAGCTGTTATGCTAGACCAAGACTGTTCATCTAAACCACTTGAGGAGGAAATTCTCATGGAAAGACAGACCTTTATTCTGGACAAGGGCTGGCGGGACCTCAGTCTTAGCCGAGACTCGTGGTGCATCGTCACCACAGGTCACCATGATGGCTGGTATTGTCTGAGGCCGCAAGGTGATAGTTGGGACGTCCGCCAAGAGCCTAGTCTGATTGAGGCCCTCCGTGCTTCTACGGAGCTTATGATGACTGAGCCTCTGGAATGGGCAGAGTGTGGCGTGCCGTTCAGACGAGTCGTAGAAGACAGTCCTGAAGCGGTTCTACTCTGGCTTCAAGAATGTCGCCAGGAAATGATTCGGGACGCGGAAAAAGACCAGTGGAGTGAAAGGCTTATTCTCTCCAGCGTCTCTTACATGCTTGGCGAAATGTATTTCGCAGAGCCCAAGTTCTACATGGGAGAAAACATAGCTACCAACTTCCACAAGATCCAGGAGCTTCTGGAAAAGCTTCTGAACGAGAGAGAAGATCCGAGTGCTTATGCATAATCGGAATTTAACAAAGCGCCGAAGAACATCGCGGCGCTTTTTTATTTTTTAATAATTAATCTCAAAAAACAAAAAAGAAAAACCGAGGGTGATTTGGCTCGGTTTTTCTTTTTGTATTTTTTGAAACTGATTACTTCACTGCGTCTTTCAACGCTTTGGCTGCACGAAACTTTGGTACTCGCATAGAAGGAACCGAGATAGCTTCACCAGTGCGAGGATTTCTAGCCTGGCGAGCAGCTCGAACCTTCGTAGAGAAGATACCGAGACCTGCGATTGAAACTTCACCGCCTTTCTTCAAAGAACCGACGATAGAATCAATCACAACATCAACAACTTCTTCGGCTTGCACTTTCGTACCACCGAGTTTCGCATGAACTGCTTCTATGATTGCTACTTTATTCATTGTGCTGTGTAAAAAAATTCTATTAATAAACGTTTATTTAGGATGATAATCCCATAAACATTATATACCTAGCCATATTATTTACCACCCCTACCTTGCGAACCCAGTAGTGAAATTTGACATGGCAGAATTGCAGTTCGCAAAGCGAACAATGTCAAATTCTACTACCGGGCGAACTCTATGGATCTAGCCTCACGGATAACATTAACTTTAATTTCTCCTGGGTACTTCAAATCATGTTCTATTCGAATAGCTATATTCCTAGCCATTTTTTGAGCTTCCAAATCAGAAATCTTCTCTGGGGTAACAAACACTCGAATTTCTCGGCCGGCCTGCAAGGCATAAGCCTTCTCTACACCATCGAAAGAAAGAGCGATGGCCTCGAGGTCTTCTAGACGCTTGAGATAGTGCTCTACGGTGTCTCTGCGCGCTCCAGGTCGTCCACCAGAGATAGCGTCTGCGGTTTGAACAATAATAGATTCAACTGTTTCATATGGATATTCTCCATGATGTGCCTGCATAGCTTTTATAATTTCTTCTGAAACATTAAATTTTTGTAGAATTCGACGGCCGATTTCAACATGCGTACCGGCGACTTCATGATCAAGGGCTTTGCCTATGTCATGCAAGAGTGCTCCGGCCTTGGCCACAGCTACATTCGCTCCTAATTCCTCCGCCAACATCGAAGCGAGGTGTGTCATTTCGATGGAGTGAGCCAAAACATTTTGTCCGTAACTCGTACGAAAGTGTAAACGACCAAGAATGGAGAGAAGTTTTGGATCAAGATTATAAACTCCGCACTCAAACGCAGCTTCTTCACCTTTTTCTTTTATAATTTTATTAGTTTCTTCTTTGGCTTTCTCTACAAATTCTTCTATCTTCGCAGGTTGGATACGTCCATCAGTAATTAAATTTTCCAACGCCAGCTTGGCCACAGCTCTCCTCACTGGATCAAAAGATGAAATAGTAATAGAACCCGGAGTATCATCTACAATCACTTCTACACCCGTCGCTCGTTCAAAAGCTTTTATATTTCTGCCCTCACGACCAATAATCTTGCCCTTGAGTTCGTCTGTAGCTAGGGGAACAGAGGTAGCCATGATTTCTGGAGAAACCGAGCTGGCCAAACGTTGAATGGTGGTTGAAAGGATCTCTTTGGCCCTCTCACCGAGCTTCTCTTCGGATTGAGTCTCGAGTTTCTGCATACGAATAGTCAAATCTTCTTCGGATTGCTTTTCTACCATTTGAAGAAGACCCTCACGAGCTTCTTTTTGAGAGAGGCCAGCCACCTTGGCCAATTCTTCGTTGCGAGTATGAATTAATTCTTCAGCCTTCTCGCGAATGTTTTTGATTTCAGAGACTTTTTGTTTGATATATTCGGCTTCCTTGTCTATATCTACCTGACGATTATCCAAAAAATCTTCCTTTTTAATCAAACGGTCTTCATTTTTTTGAACTCTGTCCTCGCGTTCTTTCACCGTGGCCTCTGATTTAGAAATAATTTCTCCGGCCCTAACTTCTGCTTCAGAAACAATGTCTTGGGCTTCCTCCTTGGCTCGAAGCTCCATCTGTTTCAAATCGAGCTCCATCGAACCCTTTCGACCTAGAGAAATAAGAACGCGCAACAAATAACCAAAGCCGATACCGGCTGATGCAGCAAGCAATGCAATTAGTAAAACTAACTTTAAAGACATTTGGATGTTTCGGGACCGAATACAGACGTGACCGAAAGGCAGAAATTACTTGTCCGCCGAAGCTTCAGCGAAGGTGGAACTTTCTAATTTAATATAATGTGAACCCCCCAATATTATCTCGTCTACAGAATCTTGTCAAACACTGCGTGTTTGGCTTCAGGTTTGCTCGAGCTCTATGAGAGCAAGCTCTCAAATTCTCTCGCTGCCTGAAGTCAATAATTATAGTATTTTATCTATAATGCCGTATTTTTTGGCTTCTTCGGCGTCCATGAAGAAATCCCTATCAATATCCTTATCAATTTTAGAGACAGATTGTCCGGTATTCTTGGCCATTATTTTCGTAAGGTTGTCTCGAAGTTTGAGAATCTGCTTGGCTCGGATGGCTATATCAGAAGCTTGGCCTTCGGCACCACCCAGAGGTTGATGAATCATCACTTCAGCATTTGGGAGAGCAAATCTCTTGCCCTTGGCCCCAGCAGAGAGAAGCCATGCACCACCAGAAGCAGCCATGCCAACACAAACCGTAGAAACATCGCACTTTATATGATTCATCGTATCAATCATGGCTAGAGTCGCAGAAGCTGAACCGCCTGGGGAGTTTATGTAGAGAGAAATGTCCTTCTTAGGATCTTCAGATTGAAGAAAGAGGAGTTGAGCTATGACAATATTGGCAGTGTCATCATCAATAAGACCTGTGAGGAAAACAATGCGTTCCTTGAGCAAACGAGAGTAAATATCATAGGCCCGTTCGCCGTTTTGTGACTTCTCTATAACTGTTGGGATAAGGTAACTCATGCGGATAGACTATACCAAAATAAAAATTTTTGCAAAGAAAAAGGCCCCGCGATGTTTGCGGGGCTGAAGTAGGTGAAACCCTTAGGGAGTCCAGAGTTCGTGCGCAATGCCGAGCTCAATCATCTGGTCAGGATTAAGCACAGTATTGTGAAGCATCATCTCTTCAAGTTTGGCGGGAACGATTCTACCGCCTGTGCGCTCTTGCACAATCCCAGAGTAGAAACTCTGGTACAAATCAGACTCTTCCTGATTGGCTCGAGCATCTCGCCGGGTCACAGTTTCCTTATCTTGGAAATAGCGACGTGCTTCATGAATGAGCATGTTCGTATGTGGGGTTACGAAACGTTGCTCTCCCGCGAGGAAAATGATTACACCCATCGAATCAACAAAACCAGAACCGATGGTATCGAGTGGAAGCTTCATCCCTCGAATCAGGTCATAGAAGCTAAAACCTATCGAACTCCAGCCTCCAGCCGAAGTCATCGCGAGAGTGATGCGCGCCTCCCGGTCTTCTTTGTGCAACTTGACTAGCTCAGCCGTAACCTTGGCCATGTTTTCCGTGTTCACCGGACCAAACCACGGCACAACACGATTAAGATTGAGATTCATCTAATCCTCATACGGAAGGGGAAAAGGAACAGGACTAACCTGAAAATACCATTAAAAATTTAACTGGTCAAATTACTTCATACATTGATAATCCGCTATAGCGTTGGATCAATGTATAAAGAAAAAACATTCCTCAATTGTTTATCGTATAATTTATTTATGCTTTTAATAATTATTTTAAATTTTCTTGTCGGCCTATTAGGCGGCTTTATACTTGAACTTATTTATAGATCAAGTAACGCAAAAAAGTTAGTTCTGCCGAAACTAATAAACATTCAGATGTATGGTGTGATGAGTGTTTTTTTGACACTTATTTACTTTATTAATATGTCTCTTGTTTTTAAATTAATTTTAATTTTTATAATTCCAACTCTAATAGAATTTTTAACTGGTTATTTATATCTAAAAACAAAGGGCATTCGTCTTTGGGATTATTCTAAAGAAAAATTTAACTTCATGGGTATTATCTGTCTTCGCTTCTCTTTAGTTTGGTTTATTATTTCCGTGATTTATTACTACCTATTTCAAATTCTCCAGAAATTCTTCTTGTTTGACATTGTTTGATTAAAAAGTATAAATAATGGGTCAAGCTAGACGAGCCACCCACTTTCTAAACAGAAGAGAACAACCGTGTCTAGCTGTAGTTAAGGATGAGTGAGATGAATGAACGTCTGTCACCAAACGAGACGCAACGTGTCTCACTCATCGCAGTTCTTTCCATACTGGACGAGCCGCTTCATGTTTCAAAAGAGCGTTAGACGAGTTGTCCAGTATAGTTTCACTCGACGAGGGTGCGTGTGTTCATTTGAACGAATTGCACCATGTCGAGTACATCCCCCACCAGATTCTTGGTGGGGGATTGACTTTTTATAGAATAAGAGTATAAATACCAAGCCACACGAGAGGACAATTGTTCGAAAGGACGACCCATCGATTGTATGGCAAGGGGACGAGGATGTGCTTGTTCATGAGAACGAGGCCACAGATGTCCCCAAGTAGTACTCCGTTAGACATTCTGACGGAGAAACAATGTCCTTCGGGACGAAAAATGGAGGTTCTTTGAACCGCAACGGTCGTATCATCGGCATCCGCCACCGCATCAAGGCGACGGCAGATGGAGAGGCACGCCCGACGGTAGTTACCGTCCTCGAAAATGAGGTGGTGACGACCTTCTCACTCAAGACGGAGGGCGACGAACTCGACTTCGTCCGCGCCGGACTTCAAGAGAACGATGTCATCGGCATGGTCCTCGGCGGTTCAGGCGACAGTCTCGCTTATGCTCTCTCCCGCACGGGAGAAGCAATCGACGCAAAGGTCTTCCGCATTCCCGCCTTCCAACTCAAGAAGGAACGCGGGGAAGCAGAGAAAGACAACGACGCCGAGCTCATCGCTCGACTCCTGTCCACGAAGAAGCATCTCTTCTACGAGGTGCGGGTGCGTGATCGTGCTCTCATCCAAGTCTCCGAGTGCTATCGTGCTCGGCAGGAAGCGATGAAGGCGCGTATCGCATGCGAGCAACGCCTGCGGACGAGCTTCATCGGCAAGATGTTTCGCACTCCCGATGGACCATATCCGGAAGGAGCGATTGAGGACCTCTTCGACAAGGAGAAGGCATCGAACGCCATCCTCGCCGGACTCGAGAAGGAAGAGAAGGCTCGCGAGAGCGACCTGACGAAGGCACTTGCGAAGCTCGATGTCTTCACTTCGATTTTCGACGGTGTCGATGGTTGCGGAATGTCCGTTTCGGCGGGCATCATCACTGCCGTCGGCGACATTCGTCGCTTCGAGACCGAAGCCAAGTTCAAGGCTTTCCTCGGAGTTCACGTCATGAATGATGGTTCATTCCCGCGCCGGCGGAGAACCCAGACTTCAAACTGGAATCCGAACGGTCGCCAGGCACTGTATCTCTTCGGAGAACAGATGAACCGTCGGCCAGACTCGGTGTGGGGCAAGAAGCTCCGCGAATACAAACTGAAGCTCCGCACTGCTCATCCGGAAGTGATCGTCGTGGACGGCAAGAAACGCTACACAGACGGTCACATCCACAAGATGGCTCTCTGGCGTACCATCACCAAGTTCGCCGAGTGGCTGTATGGTGAGTGGTGGTCACTCGAAGGTCGCAAGCGTAGAGTTCGCGCCGTCGCGGCCTGACCAAATGGGTGAGTGAGACGAGATGAACGCAGGTCAACATAACGATTCTGGGGCTGTCTCCCTCACCGCAGTTCTTTTCAAAATATTGGGCGATCATGTGCCTGTCTTGCAAAAGACGACGCCAGTGGTGCCTAATATAGTTTCACTTGACGAACAGACCCGTGTCCGTAAGGACGAGACAAACATTGTCGAGTACCAGTTGCAAAGTGCAACTGGTTTTTTTATTTTCTATTCCAAATTATCTCTTACGTTAAAATCATGCTGTAGCATAAGATTAACGTATTGGGGAAAGATAGAAATTATTTAATGTTTTTCAAAAATTATGGGCTCTTTTAGTTTCTCGTCACCTTGTAAACATAGTTGAAATCAAAGAAACTAACCTTTCTTGCCCGCCGATAGATTTTAACTTGGTGATAAAAGTTTCCTTATCTGGAACCCTCCTGTCAAATTCTTCTCTGGCCTGCATAACCATCCTTTCAGCTTCATCGTAAGACTCTCTCATGCCATCCATATACTGTCCAACTTGAGCAAAATCATCGAAACCTCCTTGTCTGTCTATAAAACCATTTCTTTCGTTAACGACCTCAAGGAGTGTATTGGCCAAGGCCACTTGGTCTTCAAAAGATAGTTCTTTTTCTAGAGAGTCTCCTTCAGGGACCTCATTTGTGTTTGTCATGTTTAAAGTATATTACGAATCATGAAAATTTCATTTAAAATTATCCCCTATGGCTCTCTTCTCCTTTCTATAGAAAGTGACATTAGATGATATGGCTTAGGCCCAAAATGACCATTATTTTTGAACTTAAAATACTTACTGTAATATTTTGAGTTTGAGGCGGTCGCTGTAAGTTGAACGAGGTAAGCCTTTTTATTTTTCTTAATTTCGCTAATTATTTTTGAAACTAATTTCTTACCTATACCTTTTTTCTGAAACCAAGGCAATACATTCACCCAAAATATTTGGTAAATATTGTAATCCATCCATGACTGAGTATATCCGGCAAAGCCAATAATTCTTTTCTTATCTTCGGCAACCCAATATATAGGCCGAATAGCGGCATTACTAAACATACTTTTTAATTCTGCTGTTGATGTAATTTCCCAATTTTTGGAATAATTTTGACCAACAATGGCAGCACATGCTTCAATATCCTTCTTTTGTAAAAGTCTTAATTTCATGTCAAAAAGGGAATAATAATATAGCTTCTGAAGATAAAAACGATAATTATAAAGAGGGTCGTACCAACAAGAGAAGGGTAAGAATAATTATCTCGGTGAGTTTTACCTCTCGTTAAAATAAACGTTAATTCGTCTACAAAAAGAGCTATGCTGATGGCATATACGGGCAGCGAACCCAGAGCTAATGCTATTGGTATACCAATAATTCCATACATGTAGTGATGTATTCTAATACCATAAATTGTGGGGGACGATATTGGATAGATCAAAATAAAAACTCGAACACAAATAATGGTTATGAAAAAAATTACGAAGAATTTATCAGCAAGATTCATTCTATTTAGAAATTATCTTACTCCATATAATTTACCACCTCTCTCGGACACAATTCTATCATAGCGTATTCTTTCATCATTATTGATACCAGCATTGTCAAACATCACCTCTCGCACATCAGGTGGCAATGAAACTATTAAATCCATGAACTCATTCCACACATAGCCATCCATTTGCCCAGTTCCGCCTTTTTCTGTAAATTTCACTCCCAAACCTTCTTCTGACTCCAAATATTTAATAAGTTTTGCGTCTGATTCCCATGGATCAACCGAGGATGGTTCTTGGGGAAACTGTTCTCTTTTCATTATATCGAGAATATTACCACATCTCTGCATTAAACAAGACAATCCTTACCATCAGCATAAACCCGGTCATTTTGACAAAACTGATTGCGATGATAAAATGAAACTAGACACCATACCTTGGAGGAATCAATGCTTAAGGGCAAAATACTTCGTTCGCTCACGGGATCAAGGCTTGATTTCATTACTGATGAAAGCCAGCGTAAACTAGGTTTGAAAGCTGAAAGAGTTGTAGATATCACATCTTTTACCCCAAGGGCCAGGGGCGAAACCAAGCTAACGTATGTCACTGTAAACGGCGAGCCCCTAGTCGAACTGAGTGAACAAGTAGGGAGATACTCTTCACGGACCGTGCTCCTTTCATATGTTTCAGATGATCCAGACGAACTACCGTTTGGGAGTCATATCAATTTTCGTACCTTCGCACGGAGATGGGGTGTAACGCCAAACTATCTTTTGCGACTAATCCTTTCAAACGCACCCAAGAAACATCTGAGGAGATGAGCAGGCACACAGCTATATGTGTGCTTTTTATTTAAATTTAAAATTATTATCTACGTCAATATTTTGCGGTCGCGAACTATTAACGTATTGATGAAAAGTGGGAAATTACTTCAAATCCTCCAGAAATTCTAATGCCTTTTTATTACACACTAATCAAAAAGATCAATATATTTCCGGTAAGCAAATACTCTGTCCCTTTTGCGTCCAGTTTGTTCCTTAAGTATTCCGAGATCCACAAACTTAGCCACAAGAGTAAGAGCATTCGGGTTCTTAATCTCAGCAATGCGTTCAACGTCTGAGACTTTCACCAGGGGGGTTTTGTACAAGGTACTAAGTAGTTTCATGGCTTTTTCTGTCGATCTGCCCAATGAAGCAATCTTTTCAGTATCCTCTGCCCTTAATTTAAGAATTTTTCGTGCTGTAATTACTGCATTTTCTGCCGTTTTTTCAACGCCCGTGAGAAAAAACTTAAGCCAGCTCTCTATATCATCCTTTTCATGGACGGCATGTAATTTATCATAATATTCACGACGATTGCTTTTAAAAAATTCCGAGAGATATAGTAATGGTTTACGTAAAATATCTTGCTGACAAAGATAAAAAGTCACGAGCAATCTTCCAATTCTACCATTTCCATCAAGAAAGGGATGTATATTCTCGAATTGTGTATGTGCAAGTCCAATCTTTAACAAGGCTGGTATTTGTGATTCATCGTGCAAAAATTTTTCTAGATTTCCTAGAAGTTCAGACAATTCTGTGTGGGGTGGGGGTACATATGTTGCGGTTTCTATTGTTGGGCCACCGACCCAATTTTGTGAAACACGAAATTCACCTGGTGTTTTGTGTTCACCACGAACACCCCTTAGTAATTTTTCATGAATTTCTCGTATAAGTCGCATAGAAAGTGGAAAAGTTTCTAAACGATTCAAACCATAATTCATAGCGTTTATATAATTCAAAATTTCGTCAACATCTTTGTGTGTTTCATCATCTTCAATTTTAGCGGAGGCTTTTAATACATCTGCAAATGTCGCCTGTGTTCCTTCCACTTGACTAGAAAGTGTCGCCTCTTTGCGAACATACATAAGAATAAAAAAATCAACGTCTGGTAAAATTTCAGTAATACCATCCAGTCTCCCAACGGCCAAATCAGCTTTTGAAAGAAGACTCTGTAATACTGGATCATCTTTGAGTTGAAATGGTAAAAGCTCCGGCATAAAAGCTTTGTATTTCTGTTCTCCCTTAAGTTGTTGCGTATATTTACCTGATCTCATAACTTTGTTGGCGTTGGTTACCTATTCAGCTATCTACGTTAGGTAGCATATATCATAGATAACGTAAAATCAAACCTACGATTCAAAACCTATTATAAACAAAAACGAGCGTTTTTACTTCAAATCCTCCAAAAATTCTAGAACTTTCTCGTTGCGCATTGTTTGATAGACATACACGCGGGCGCGTAGGGGATCGGCGTCGGGGTAGTGAGAGATGAGATGTTTCGTTTCGTGCTCCAATTCTTCATTGCTTGGTTCGATTTTTTCTTTCTCGGCGATTTTGCCCACAATTAATTCAGCTTTGGCTCTATCCAATGCCTTTGGTTTCCATTCTGCCTCAATTTCTTCTTCAGTTTTCTTCGTTTGTTTCAAATAATCTTCCCATTTGAGTCCTGCACGAATGACATCATCCTTGAATTGTCCCATCATTTTCATTAATTCTGAATCAACAAGTACTTTCGGCACTTTCATCTCTGTTTCTTTAATCAGCTTATCAATGATGGCGAGGCGATGCTTTTCTTTGGACTTAAATTGCTTCTCCATGAGGATATTTTCTTTAACCTTGTCTTCAAGTTTTTCTCCTTCTTTGATTTCTGGTTTGATGTTGTGTTTTTTGAGTTCAGCCATCACATCTTTGATTTCTTTATCAAGAATTTTTATCTCTTCTTTGGTTAATCCAATCTCCTTGGATATTTTATGATAGTCGGGCAACTCAAAATCCGGCTCAACGGCGGTGACAATTTTGAATTCTAGAGGGATCCCAATGGCCAGCTTGGTCACAGAAATCATCGGTCGACCAATGGCATTAATCTTCAATTCTTTAATGATGTTCGGATACTCTTTGCCCAAGGCAATCTCAGCTGATTCTTCCAAAATAGACATCTCGCCCAGTTTCTTTATGAGAACATCTTCGGGGATATGTCCTGATCTAAACCCATCTATTTTCACACTATTGTTAAGGTTTTTTAGTGCTTCGGCCCTACACACTACCAAAAACGAGAGAGCGATCTCTCCCGTAATCTCCACCTCCGCATCCGGAAGTTCTCTCGTTTTTAGGTTGTTGAAATTCTTTATGTTGGACAAGGTCGAAATATTAAGAAGCGGTCAATTCACTATCAAGACCGTTCAAATCAGTGGCCTTGAGGTCTGCATCAATGGCAGCTGAAGTGTCCGAGGTAGAATCAGTGGCTGGGGTAGAAGTAGAAATCGGGTTGCCGTAGATATCTGTAGTGTTGTTGCTCGTTCTCTGACCCCAGAAATAAAGTCCACCGAGAACAATAACCGCAAGGATAATGATGAGGGCGATGACTGGGCCGATTGACCCTTCTCCATTCGCATTCATGTTTGAGTTATTTGGTTCCATATTTTTTAAGATTAGTTCTTTTTATCTTTAGTAGAAGAAGCATTGTTGTCATCATCGTCGTCATTGTCATCTCCATTTTCCTTCGCCTCCTTCACCTTGATTGTTTTCTCTGAACCCTGAATCAGGGTGATAGTTTTCACTAAGCTGGCATGGGCGGCCTTGAGAGATTCTTTGGCCTTGGCTGCAGCAACCTTCACTGTGTTGAAGAGAGTTTGAGCTGTAGAAGTTGAAGTGGCGCTCGAAACATCGATCGCAGCGAAGGCAGCTATGTTTGCACGTGCCTCTGCAAGCTTTGTTTTGCCTAAATCAAGAGAAGTTTGAATGGCGGTGGTATCTCCTCCAGCTGCCTTAATCTTTGCAATCCTTGATTCAATACGAACGACAATCTTGTCCAAACGATCAGCAGATGCTGTATAAACTTTGAGTGTTTGACTCACTCGTTTGGTCGCAATTTCTTTTTTGATTTCTCCACGAGAATCTTTCAACTTTTCTCTTGCATATTCCAAATTAGTCTTGGCCTGCTCGCGAACTCTCTCCATTTCTGTCTTAGCTTGTTCACGAACGTTTTCTGCTTGGGTTTTTGCCTGTTCGCGCACGTTTTCTATTTCAGTTTTAGCTTGTTCACGCGCTTTTTCAATTTCAACTTTGGTTTGCTCGTTAATCTCTGCGAAAACTGGAAGGGCAAAAGCGAGACTCAAAACAACCAGCGGTAATAATCTTTGTTTCATTTATATTGGGTTATGTATCTAATATCAGACGCATCCGTAGAGCACGTATTACATTTTAGCACGTTTCTTACTTAGAGACCTCTTGCCCAGAATCTGGAGTAGTGGCAGAAGCTGTGGCCAATTCCTCGCCCTTGGCAGACTGGATATCTATCTTCCAACCTGTGAGCTTGGCTGCTAGGCGCACATTCTGTCCACCTTTGCCTATGGCCAAGGATTGCTGATCTTCGGTGACACTCACAATCGCAGTTTTGTCTTCATCATTCAACTTTATTTCTAGAATCTTGGCTGGAGAAAGAGCTTCTTCTATAAACTTCTTAGGATCTTCGCTCCATTCAATGACATCAATCTTTTCTCCACGGAGTTCAGACATCACGGTCGAAACTCGAACGCCTCGTTGACCAACCATAGCTCCAACTGGATCAACATGGCTATCAACTGCTTGAGCGGCAATCTTTGAACGATAACCTGCCTCGCGAGCAATAGCTTTTATCACCACGGTGCCATTCTGAAGTTCTGGAGCTTCAGCTTCAAAAAGCTTTTCTAGAAACTTTGGATGAGAACGAGAGAGACGAAGGAAAACTCCACGAGGAGATTCTTCTACTCTGTATAGATACGCGCGCACACGTTCACCTTGGGCAAAGTGTTCACCTGGGATTTGCTCTTCGTATGAGAGAAGCCCCTGGGCACGACCCATGTTCACGAAAAGATTGCCTCGTTCAATACGTTCAACCGTACCAGAGACAATTTGTCCTTCGCGTTGTCCGAATTCAGCGACTACAGAAGTTTTCTCTGCTTCACGAATCTTCTGCATAATCACCTGCTTGGCTGTCTGGGCAGCGATGCGACCATAGTCACCCTTGGATTCAATAGGGAAGATGATTTCTTCATCCAACTTCGCATCACGTTTAATCTTCTTCGCATCTTCTAGGAGAATGTGCTGTTCGGGGTTGTAGAAAACACGCTCGTCCTCGCCCGCCTTAGCTTCAGCGACGGCGGGATCTTTCTTCAATTCTTCATCTTCATCGAAAATAACTTTGGACTCATCCACCACGATTTTGACTTGGAAGAAATGCGTCTCGCCGGTCTTGATATCAAATGTAGTACGAATAATCTGGCCTTTCTTGCCGTATTCTTTCTTGTAGGCCGTCGCGAGTGCAGCTTCTATAGCTTCAATAATTTTCTCACGAGGAATACCGCGCACTTCTTCAAGTTCACTGAGGACAGAGCTTATGACTTTTAGATCAAACATATTTAGTTAATTTACAATTTTTAATTTTGCAATTTTCAATATAACCCTTTCTACGAAAGAAGTCCGCCCAAGGGCGAACTTCTCATACCGTCTATTACTCTATCAGTATAACAAATAGGATGCAGATTTGTCAAATACAATGCTATATATCAATAGTTATCCACAGATACAATGGAAAAAGCTTGACAGGCATGGTACAATCTCTGTTCCAGGAAGAGAGATTATTTGTGGTGTAAAAAGTCTTTAGTCCTGGCCACTACAAACTTTGTGACATTGAGTTAGGTGCGAAGACCCGTTCCAGATCTCTCATCTAATTTATCCATAAAGGGAATCAAATTTTGTTCCCTATGGGAGCTAGACCTGAACGAACAGGAAAACAAATCGTGTTTCCAGATTCCGTAGTTACCAGGAATAAGGACTTTTTTATTTCCTCCTTGAGCAAAACTTCTTATGCGTATCGCAAAGAGGCCTGAATGCTATAGTTAAATCCTTTTTATTGCTAAACTTCACATATGAAATTACTTACAGAAATAAGAGAACACGATATCGACCCAAACAATGAACAGCTTCCGGACGAGGCACATATCAAGTATAGAGAAACGGCCAAAATAATTTTGTTTGATGAAAATAATAATATTGCACTAATACACTTTCCACCAACAGAAAAATTTCCTGGGGATGCTTATTTAATACCTGGAGGAGGAGTTGATGAAGGTGAAACTGTCTTAGAAGCCCTGCGCAGAGAATCAATAGAGGAAATCGGCTGCAATATAAAAGATATCAAAGAGATTGGTTATATAAACGAATATTATAAATCGGCACTACTCAAACAAAAATCAAACGTCTTCACAGCAAGGGTTGATGGTGAAAAGGGCGAGAGGCAATTGATTCAAAGTGAGATTGAAAAAAATATGCAATTGATTTGGTGCTCTGTAGATGAAGCAGCGAAATTAGTTAATGCGAATCAACAAAATGGTTTTGCGAAGGTGAGAGCTTTGTTTGTTTTAAAGTTAATAAAGGAAAGTTTATAAAAAAATCAGCCCGCGCTCTGGATAGAGCTAACGGGCTTTGCATTACATAGGTCATATGTATGTCACTCTCGAATGCGAGAGTTTGCATTTCGGCCTCGGCAGAGGCGACTGGGGCGCGGGGCTGCTCATCATCTGGCCACCGCAGAACGGATACTCATCCGACGTCGAGACGTGGGTCGAGGTCAGTACAACCCTCTAAGAGGAAACACCCTCATTAACCGACGCTACAACTACCGAGGCACTGTGTACAATCGTCTACATATAATCGTACTCCCACCATTATTTCCGTCAAGTTTATTAATCGGCCTACTTGCTTTCTTCACTTTACTTAAGTAAAGTAAAAAGATGAATAAAGATGGGTTTATGGAATACGTAGGGAAAGAAGATGGCTCGACCAGTATTATTTTGGTTGGAGTACACGGAGACGAACCGTGTGGAATTGAAGCATTAGAAAAAATCATACCGACTCTCAAAATAAAGAGTGGCCGAGTTTTAATCGGCTACGGCAATCCAAAAGCTATCAAACAGGAAGTTAGAAACACCGAAACAAACTTGAACAGAATGTTTAGACCAGACAGAGATTTAACTGTTAAAGAAAAACAAAGTTACGAATACTCTCGCGCGCAAATTTTGAAAAAATATTTGGACCAAGCGGACGCTCTACTCGATATTCACTCAAGCCATACCCCCGAAAGTCGCCCTTTTATTATTTGTGAGAGATCATGCTTGAATATCACACGATGTTTGCCCCTTGATTTGGTTGTCTACGGATTCGATAGTGTGGAGCCAGGCGGAACGGATTACTATATGAATCAAAATAATAAAATCGGTATATGTGTTGAATGTGGATATACTCGTGACAAAGAAACTACAAGTATTGCTATACAGGCCATACAAGCATTCCTTGTTTCTCGGGAGCACATCAACGGAGTACGACGAACTTTTAAGCAAACATTTATTCAGATGTATATGCTGTATAAAAACAAAAAAGCTTTTGTTCTTTCAAGACCGTTCGCCGATTTTGAGAACGTCTCATGCGGAGAAATTATTGGGCGAGACGGAGGAGAAGAAATTTCTGCAAAAAAAGATAGCGTAATTCTGTTTGCTAGGAATGTAAACAAAAAAGATCAAGAAGTTTTTCTTCTTGGAGAAAAATTAATATAAAAAGGAAGAGCCCAGCACGAATGCTGGGCTCTCGACGAGGTACTTCGCCATGGTTAGTGCATTTGTCCCTCCAAAGAGCTGTATTCGTCGTTTCGAGGTAGACGAATTGAAACCCCCTCCAACCAAGGAGGGGATTATCTTTATGCAAATTTAATTTATCAAGACAATACTCTCCTTGTTTGGTTTCTTCTAGAACTATGATGCAGTTTTTCCAAAACGTCTCGGTAACCACCTTTGCCACTTTTAAGCCAGCGAGAAACTCGCGCCACAGTGGTGGAGCTGAAACCAGTTTTCTCTTCAATAGCAGAATAATGAACTCCCTTCGAGAGAAGTTCGGCGGTTTGTAGACGTTTGGTAAACTCTTCTATCTCACTCTCCGTCAAAAGATCTCGCAGAAAATTCTCCGCTTCTCCCTCTGTTCTAAGAGAAAGTACGGCTTGTATCAATTTCTGTTTTTCTGGACTATTCCATTTCATATTCGTCATATTCATAGTATATATGTTCACTTTACTAAAGTAAAGTGCAAAAGTAAACAAATTGTGGATTATATAAAAACGAAACCCGCACTCGTGAAGACGTGCGGGAGGAGAGTGGGGAATCTGGCCGACCTGCCCGATACCACTTGCGTGATAAAGTTCGGTCCGATGGTCAGACTCCACACCCTGTCGAATCTATGGTACATCACTCTCGAAAACATCGAGAGGAGAATTCATCTCCCGGGTGAAAGAGGAAAACACACAAGTCCACCATCACCCCGGGCGTAACCGCTCCTACCGAAATCCAAGTCGGTGGTTAAACTAAGCATCTCTGAAATGCGGACCTCCCAGAGACGTCGCCTATGTTTCGGTCTTTTGGCTAGACGCTTCGCCACAGCAGACCTATCCCTGTCGCACGCCCACTGCTTGCCTGTGCTGGCCGATGGTTAAGCCGAGAAACGCATGCCCATCGCTCTGAAATTGTCCGGATTGCTCTCGGGAATCAGAGATCGTAGTGTGGTCTCGGCATATATACCTCATGCCACACAGTCGATACTATCTATAATACACCTTCCCCAGCTTTTGTCAAGCGTTTTTACATTTTATTTTTACCTACATATTAAAATGGCTCTATTTAGGCCTATTTTCGACTACTGTGAAACTTCTTATGAGTATCTCGGAGCGCCTTGTCAGTCACGTGGGTATAGATCTGGGTAGTAGCAATGTTTGCATGGCCGAGGAGCATTTGAACACTGCGGAGGTCAGCACCGTTGGAGAGAAGGTCGGTCGCAAACATATGCCGAACGACGTGGGGCGTCACTTTCTTCGAGATTCCAGCTTTGGTCGCATAGTGTTTGATAATTCTTTGAATTGAGCGCTGGGTTAATCGGGGTTCGGAGATTGGTTTTTTAGCTTCTTTGCTTTTTAGCTTTTCAGGTGACTCAACTTGCACAAACAATGCGTCATCCATATCCTTGCGCTTGGCTAAATAATTTTTGATTGAACGCTTCGCTTCATCAGAAAGGAAAACTACTCGAACCTTCTCTCCTTTTCCTCGAACTGAGAACTCATCACTCTCAAGGTTTATCTCCCTCGGCAGGGAACAGAGCTCGGAGACACGCAGACCCGTAGAAAATAAAGTTTCGAGGATAGCTTTGTCTCGTAGACCCTTGAGCGTCGTTGTATCCGGTGCATCGAGGAGTCGATTCAATTCTTCCGGAGTAATTAAATCAATCTGACGCTCACCCACCTTCGCCAGTTCTATTACCTCGGGGGAGAGAACCTCTACACCACGCTTCGCAATGTATTTAAGGAACGCACGCAGAGCAATGAGATAATAATTTTGAGTTTTCTTCTTGAGAGTATCATTGTTGGCGGGTTGACGATTGAGCCACAGACGATATTCTCGCAGAAGTTCAGAGGTAATGTCCTTCGCCCGTTTCGCCTTAGAGAATTCAAAAAATCTGTCCAAATAATGTTCATAGTTCCTGACCGTATTCAAACTGCGGCCTTTCTCTATTTCTGTATATTCCAGAAATTCTCGTTTAAGTTTTTGAAGTTCAGTTGCCTTTTCCATGTCGCACAATATTATACCATTATCGCCACCCTTGGCGGGGCGGGCTTGCAAAAATTCGGCTTATATGCTATCGTTATTGGGTGATTTCAAAGACCAAAAAACACAAAGCGATAGCAGAAGCCCAAATCCACGACAAGGATACGGGCTCTGCTTCCGTACAAATTTCAATACTTACGAAACGTATAGAGGAGCTCGCTCTTCATTTGAAAAAAAATGCGAAGGACAACCACTCTCGTAGAGGACTATTAGCCATGGTTGCAGATCGACAGCAACACATGAAATACCTTGAGAAGAAGGATGGGAAGCAGGCTCTCACGCTCCAGAAGAAACTTGGTCTTAAGAAATAAGAGTTCACAAATTAAGCTTTTCTTTGCACGATAATTTCTTGCTAGAAATTTCTCTGCTCGCCCGTCGGCTCCGCAAGGCACGAAAACCTTAATTTGCTCCTTACTAAATTTTTAATAAAAAATTTCAATGGCAATCATTAAACATAAAACCCAACGTGTCGGGGTTTTCATAGACACACAAAATATTTATCACAGTGCGAAGAACCTTTATCATGCGAAGGCAAACTTTGGTGCGATACTCAAAGAAGTTATCAATGACCGAATCCTCGTTCGGGCCATCGCCTATGTCGCTTCGACTGAATCCGGCGAAGAAAAAAGTTTCTTCGACGCCCTTTCGAAAATCGGGATAGAGACTCGCACCAAACCCCTCCAAATTTTCATCGGCGGAGCGAAGAAAGCCAACTGGGACGTGGACCTCGCAATGGACGCAGTGAAGATGCAGGGGAAACTCGACACCATCATCATCGCTTCAGGCGACGGAGACTATGTCTCACTCATTGAATATTTGAAAAATCACGGTACTCAAGTAGAAGTAGTAGCATTCGGCAAATCTTCTTCGGCTCGACTCATCGAAGCGGCTGATGACTTCCTCGATCTGGACTTAAATCCAAAAAAGTTTTTGATGAACTCTATGGAGAGAAAGCCTCGCGAGAAAATACAGAGATAAATTGCTCCAAAGTTTGAATAGATAATGTAGAATGGAGGTATGAATCCCGAACAACCAATCGAGGACGCTTCTTCTCCTCTCAAACAAATTCGCACTTTTCAGGGCGATGTGGCCAGCGCTCTTCATAAACAGAACGAATCTTTGGTTTCTATCCAAAGATCGGAGCACGCCGTGAGAGAAGCGAGGAAAGTTTTCGCTACCCCAAAATCAGCTGAGGAAATAGCTCGAGAAGAGTCTAATAAAAAATTAATTTTTCTACTCATTGGTAGTTTAATTTTGATTGCCTTGAGTGGACTCATCGGATGGTATGCATACAAAGGTTATATGACTAAAACAGCCTTGCCTGTTGTGGAACAAACACCGAATAGACTTCTTTCCTCTGGTAGTGAAGTAAGGATAAGTGCAGACAATTTGTCACGCGAAGCTTTCATATTGGGGGTAGGATCAGAAGCAACAAAGAAAATGACCAACGGAGCCGTGGTTCAAATTCAATTAAATAAAAAAACAGCGACCACAACCACAGTTATCACAACCCACGATTTATTAAACATACTCGAGAGTCGTGCTCCGGGAAGTTTGATTAGAAGTCTCAATCCAGTATTTATGCTGGGCCTCTTGGGAGGGGAGACTGTTTCCACAAATTCCACCAGTACGAATCGAACCTCCAATCATGTTTTCCTCTTAATTAAACTCAATTCGTTCGACAACGCCTTCCCCGGGATGCTCGAATGGGAGAAAAATATGCGTGATGATATCTTGCCCATCTTTGCTTCTCCAGAAATTCTGGCCACCACCTCACCTTCGGCAATTTTCTCTGACATAACCATTCAAAACAAAGACGCGAGAATCCTCAAAGATTCAACTGGTCAAACCGTACTTCTATATTCATTCTTCGACAACAATATGCTCATCATCACAGACAATGAAATGAGTCTCAGGGCCATTATTAGCAAACTAAACGCCGAGAAGCTTTCACGCTAGGCGCTTTCTCTAACTTTTGATACACTAATTATATGACTATAGACACCAAATATTTCAAAGAGAAACTCGCGAAGGAATTAGAGAGTCTAGAAAAAGAACTTTCAGAAGTTGCTCGCAAGAATCCTGACAATCTAACTGATTGGGAAGCTATTCCTGCAGAACGCGATTCCTCGCAAGCAGATGATAATACCGTAGCCGACAGCATTGATGACTATTCGGACAACAATGCGATTGTGAACCAACTCGAACCAAAATATAGAGACGTGAAAGATGCATTGAATAAAATTCAAAATGAAACCTACGGCCTGTGTGAAGTTTGTGGGAAGGAAATTGAACCCGAACGCCTCGAAGCCAACCCAGCGGCCCGCACCTGCAAGGATCATATGAATTAAGACTCCGCGCTATGTTTTCTAAAGTCTATAGCGCTCAAACAAATTTACTCTCAGTCACGCTCATCTCTGTAGAGACAGATATCTCGCGTGGACTCTACGCCTTCTCTATAGTCGGTTTACCGGACAAGGCCGTTGAAGAAGCGAGAGACAGAGTAAGTGCGGCCATAAAAAACTCTGGATTAACTTCTCCCAAATCCAAAAATCAGAAAATTATTATCTCGCTTGCTCCCGCTTCAGAGAAAAAGGAGGGCCCGGCCTTCGATCTAGCCATTGCTCTTTCATATTTATTATCAGCAGAAGAAATTGATTTCGATTCGGAAGGAAAATTATTCCTCGGAGAACTTTCATTGGATGGGAAGCTCCGTGGTGTGCGGGGAATTCTACCAGTTGCAAGGTTTGCGAAGAAAAATGGATTTAAAGAATTGTATGTACCTGTAGAAAACGTCGAGGAAGCTGCGCTCATCGAAGGCTTAGATGTTTTCGGTGTAGACTCTCTCTCATCTGTGATGAAACACCTGTCTGGAGAAAAATTAATTCATAAATCTACTGTCACCAAACTTTCTAAAAAAGAATCCCAAGCCAAAATTGATTTCTCTGATGTGCGCGGACAAGAGAGAGCGAAGAGAGGCCTCCTCATCGCGGCCGCCGGAGGGCACAATGTCGCTATGTATGGCCCTCCTGGGACAGGGAAAACAATGCTGGCCAAGGCTTTCGCCGGAATCCTCCCGGAGCTTTCGTTCGAAGAAATGCTCGAAGCCACATCGATTCATTCTGTGGCCGGAGTTCTCTCTCAATTTATTACTGACCCACCGTTTCGTTCACCACACCATACTGCGTCATACGTCTCGCTCGTCGGAGGAGGAGCCACACCCAAACCCGGAGAGATCACACTCGCACATCGCGGAGTACTGTTTATGGATGAATTTCCTGAATTTGAACGCCGAGTGATAGAAAGTTTGCGTCAGCCCCTCGAGGACAAAGTGATTTCAGTCGCACGAGCGAAGGGAACTGCGCACTTTCCTGCGGATGTTTTATTAATCGCAGCTATGAATCCCTGTCCGTGTGGAAATTTTGGTTTCAGAGGCAAACCTTGTATCTGTACTCCTACTTCTCTACAACGTTATCGTAGAAAAATGTCCGGTCCAATCATTGATCGTATAGATATTTGGTTAGAAGTGGATCGCGTGAACACAAATGACCTTTCTGGAACTACAGAAGGGGAGAAGAGTGATTATTTTAGAAGAAAAGTTGAAAACGCTCGCACATTGCAGAGAATTAGATTTGACCCGCCTGCCGGCGAGGCAGGAAAACATAAGAAAGGGTTAACAAAAAACTCCGACATGGGAGCTAGAGATTTGATAAATTATATAAATTTAGATAACGACGCACGACAAGCCTTGAATCTCGCATCCGAACGACTTGGATTTTCTCCACGCGTCTATCACCGTATGATTAAAGTAGCTCGCACTATCGCCGACCTCGATAATTCTCCTGAAATAACCCGCGACCACATCCTCGAAGCAGTGGAGTACCGTCCCAAAAAGTTTGATGTGTAGAGCCATATTATATCGGTTGACAATTACTTGACAATTGAATACAGATTGGTTTACAATTGGTTTACAATGGCCTTAACAAAAGAACAGGTACTAGAACTCGCAAAAGAAAAAGGTACTCTATTTAGTAAAGACCTGGTAAATAAATTTGGCGTATCCCGTCAATACGTGAATTTGCTTATATCTGACCTAATCATAAATAAGAAACTTATAAAACTAGGATCAACGAGAAGAGCCTTCTATGTGCTTCCTGAATATGCGTTATCTCATCAAGAAATCTTTCCATTAAAATATGAGAAGTCTTTTAAAAATATTAATTTGGAAGAACACAAGGTGCTCGATCAAATCGAACACATATTCCCAACATTAAGTAATTTGCCTGAGAATGTTAGAAGTATATTTACATACACATTTTCAGAAATGTTTAATAACGCTATAGAACACTCCCAATCAGTACGGATAGGTGTTGAGATATCTACACAACAGAAAACTCTATCTTTTGTAATTAATGATTCTGGTATAGGTGTTTTCAGAAATGTGATGAAACAACGACAGTTAAAATCTGAGATTGAGGCCATTCAGGATTTGTTAAAGGGTAAAACAACCACTATGCCAAAATCTCATTCGGGAGAAGGAATCTTTTTTACTTCGAAATCGGCTGATCTATTTATTTTAAACAGCTATGGATATCAACTAATTGTGAACAATGATATTAGAGACGTGTTCATTAAAACCGTTAAAAAAATAAAAAGAGGAACCCAAGTAACTTTTAAAATATCAATAACATCAAAACACCATTTAAGTGAAGTATTTAAGAAATATACTGATCTCGTAGGAGAAAGTGACTACGGATTCGACAAAACAGAAGTACGAGTAAAACTTTATACTCTGGCTGGTGTACACATTTCCAGATCACAGGCACGACGCGTTCTTTCCGGTATTGAAAAATTCAAAATTGTCGTCTTTGATTTTGACAAGGTACCAATGGTCGGGCAAGCATTTGCTGATGAAATCTTTCGCGTTTTTCAAAATAAATATCCATCTATCAAACTTGAAACAGAAAACATGAATGAAGGTGTGAAGTTTATGGTTGAACGAGCCATTAATGAATCTAGGTCAAGATAGCTTAACATCAAAAAGTTTGATGTGTAAATAAAAAAACCGGCAAATGTATGCCGGGGTTAAACGAGCCTCTTCTCAAGAGCGAGCAGGGCTTTCCTGGTTTCTGGCGTCAGATCGTGCTGCAGAGCCTCACCAAACGTGACCCACGCGTAATCATCGTGCTCAAAACTGAGTTTGATGGAACCCGTCGTGTAGTGAGCAATGCCGAAGAGCACGATATACGGCAGCCCAACATACGATCCTATCGAAGAAATGAAGCTGTCGAAGTACACCAGACGATCGACCAGATGAACGAGAAGCCCCGTTTCCTGGACCACTTCATCTTCTTGGGCGTGAGCGACATCTTGGCCTGATTCGAGTTTACCTCCGGGGCATTCCCAAAGACCTGGGTGATGACGGTCATTTTTCGAACGTAGGATGAGGAGAAAACGCCCATCATCCCTCAATACCACAGACCGTGAAACAAGCACAATCTGAGGTCGATCTTTCTTCTCATCGTCCACGTGTTTCTCCTGTAGAGGTTTCTGAGATAGAAACTACTCTTTTATATTCATGCTGTCAATTCAAGCTAGAAAGGATTCTTGGCACCGCGGATTTCGAAGTGGAGGTGGGGACCTGTGGATTTGCCCGTATTACCAATGGCGCCGATAGTTTGACCTTGTTCTACTCTCTGGCCCGTAGAGACAGATACCTTGGAAAGGTGACTGTATAGTGTCTGGGTACCATTTGAGTGAGAAACTACAATATACAAACCATAGCCACCATTCCATCCGCTCGTCTTGGAAATAATCACCGTACCGTCTGCTGAAGCCATGACTGGAGAACCAACGGGCAAACCCCCAAGATCCACACCATTTTGTCCGTGGATACCTTGAGTTTTCCTCCCGCCAGTAACTGGACGCATATAATATCCGGCATAAGTTGGATAATTTGCTCCAATACTTGAACCAGTGCCAGATGAACCGCTAGAAGACACAGAAACTACTATTTCTCCGTCGGGGACAATAACTTCATCTCCAATTTTGAGCTTGGCACTGGCGGACAAATCATTATAAGAAAGAATTTCGTCCAAATCTGTTTTATATTTCTTCGCAATAGAAGCGAGGGTATCACCCGACTTCACAATGTGACGCACTCCAGATATAGGCAAAATTACCAATTCTTGATCCTTTTTAAGTGTATTACTCTTCAAATCATTGGCCCAAACTATAGTATTAGAAGAAACTCCAAACATCTTGGCTACAGATGAGAGTGTGTCTCCCTTGCGAACAACATAAACACTAATCTGTCCTGTTCCAGACTGACCTTCGTCTATGAAAGTTTCACTAGTGTTACCCCCTGAAACTAGCGCCGTATCATTTACTATGGCAAGAGTCTTAAACCCCGCTGGGCGTGGATCTATATTTAAATGCCCTTCTAGGAGGGCCATGGTCTGGGAATTCTTGGCACTCACAATCTCTGGAGCGAGGGAGAGGACAGAGCCCTGACGAGCGACAGCGAAGGCGGGCAAGGAAACCACAACCAAAAGGCCAGAGACCGCCAAAGGTCTCAAAACTCGTGCAATATATGGATATTTCTGACCAAAGAATTTGAAACTACGGGCTATTCTTCGGAGGGGTTTTGTAGAAATGCGGAGGGGTTAAACTGATGAAAACCAGCCTTTACCGGAATCCCCATTATACCGCAAGTGTCCTGTAATACAAGGTCGGGAACAACGGCTTCTGTGCATATGTTATAGTGTTAATAAATGGCTATAAATCTAGAAAATCTCAATCCAAAACAACAAGAAGCCGTCTTGAACACAGAAGGACCCTTACTTATCCTCGCAGGAGCCGGGGCAGGGAAAACGAAGACTATAGCCGAGAGGATAAGGCATCTAATTAGAAATGGGGTGGCGCCGTCCTCTATCCTAGCCATCACTTTCACCAATAAAGCGGCCAAGGAAATGCGCGAGAGAGTATCAAAAATGCTTTCAGAAGACAAGGGATTAAATAGGCCCGTTTCTATGAACGAGAGACCGTTCGTGAGCACTTTTCACTCGCTCGGAGTCCACATCATAAAAGAACAGTCTACCAAACTCGGCATTGGTAGACATTTTTCTATATTTGATCGTGATGATTCTAAGAAGGCAGTGAAGGAGGCACTCGAGATTTGCGGATTAGACCCCAAAACTCATGATCCAAACAAAGTGCTCTCTATAATTTCCAAGGAGAAGGGTCGAGGGCTCACTGAAATTGATTATGCAGCTCGCCCTGAACGAGGACAATTTTCTGACATCGTAGAAATAGTCTGGAGAGAATATGAGAAGATTTTAAAGAGAGACAATGCCCTAGACTTTGATGACCTACTCCTCAAAACAGCTCACCTTCTCAGAGAGGACCGGGAAGTGAGAGATTATTATAAAAAAGTTTGGGACTATATTCATATTGATGAATATCAGGACACGAACGGCGTACAATATGAGATTTCCAAACTTTTGGTAGGAGAGAAACACAATATTTGTGTGGTGGGTGATGTGGATCAAAACATTTATTCTTGGAGAGGAGCGGATATAAAAAACATTTTGGACTTTGAGAAAGATTATCCCGAGGCCAAAGCCATTCTCCTCGAAGAAAATTACCGTTCGACCAAAACGATTCTTGAAGCAGCCAACACGGTGATAGAGAAGAATAAAATTCGTAGAAAAAAAACTCTCTTCACCGAAAATCTCACCGGAGATAGAATAGGAATCTTCCAAGGTTTGGACGAGAGCAGTGAAGCCGAATTCATCGCCAGCAAAACCGAAGAATTAATAAAATCCGGCTCTAGACCTGAAGAAATTGCCGTTTTATACAGAGCCAACTTTCAATCCAGAGTGCTCGAAGAAGCGTTTATGGGGCACCGAATCCCTTATGAACTTCTGGGCACGCGCTTCTTCGAACGCAAGGAGATAAAAGATATACTCTCGTATCTCAAGGCGGCTCTTAATCCAGAATGCCTCGCAGATATTAAACGTATTATCAACGTTCCAGCACGGGGGATAGGTAAGAGCAGTGTGGCCAAACTTTTCTCTGGATTAAATTCGGATTTGCCTCCCGCTACCAAGAAAAAAATTGCAGATTTCTATAAATTACTAGAAGAAATAAAAAAAGTGGCAGAAGAGAGACGCCCGAGCGAGACTATTTCATTCATCCTTACTGAATCTGGGCTCGAGAGAGAGTGGAAAGAAAACAAAGGTGAAGATCTTGATCGATTGGAGAATGCCTATGAACTTCGAAACTTCGCCGAGAAATTTGATAGTTTAAAACCTCTGGAGGGAATAGAGCAGTTGCTCTCTGATTCTGCTCTCCAAAGTGATCAGGATGAGATGACCGAAGAGAAGAACGCTGTGCGCCTCATGACTGTGCACGCCTCGAAAGGATTGGAGTTCGACGTGGTTTTCATTGCGGGGCTTGAAGATGGACTCTTCCCTCATCAGAAAGTAACCAGAGAAAATATTACTCCGGAAGAATCCGAAGAAGAACGTCGACTGTTCTATGTGGCCCTCACTCGTGCTAGAAAGAAAATTTTCTTGTCTTATGCTCAAGTGAGAATGATATTTGGTTCGAGGCAAGTGAACATTCCTTCAGAATTTATTTTTGATATTCCTGAAGAGTTAACGCAGGAAGAAACTTTCGAGGGTGAGGACAGATGGAAGGGGAAACCTTTATTGGATATATATTTCGACTAGTTCGGTCGTCTCCCGGAGACGACAAATTTATGTTAGTATAAATCAAATGCGAGAAGTAACATTCATAGAAAAAGAATTTTACCATGTTTACAATCGTGGAGTAGACAAAAGGCTTTTATTTAAAAACAAAAGTGATTTGAATCGCTTTTTTAATGGAATGAAGGAATTTAATACACAGGAAATAGTGGGGCATTTGTCTCGTCGTCTCCCGGAGACGACAAACAAACAAAAAAATCCTCTCGTTAAGTTTATTGCCTACTGCCTCAACCCAAATCATTTTCATTTTATTCTTGAACAGGTAGCCGAAAAAGGAATAGAGCGTTTTATGCATAGATTAGGAATGGGTTACGCAAAATACTTCAACTTGAAATACAAGAGAAGTGGTGCGTTGTTCCAAGGCAGGTTTAAAGCTCTGCATATAAACTCCAACGAGTATCTCCTTCATTTAAGTGTTTATGTTAATTTGAATGATCGGGCTCATGTTCGGAACAATAAAGGTCTCGACATGTCCAAATCGAGTTGGGATGAATATACAGGAAACATATCTAAAGGAGTGTGCGAAAAAAATATAATTCTTGAACAATTTAAAAACAAAACTGACTACAGAAAATTTGCTCAAGATACTTTGAAAAGTGTTGTGGATAGAAAATTACTCAAAAGGGAATTGGAAGATAATTTTGTGTCGTCTCCCGGAGACGACCGGAGACGACAGGAATAAATAACATGTATTATAAAAAATCTTTGGGGCAAAACTTTTTAACTTCTCAATCGGCGGTGAGCAAAATTGTTGATACTGCCGACCCGAGCGGGGACGACATCATCCTTGAAATAGGGCCAGGTAAGGGCGTTTTAACCGAAAAGCTCCTCTTCTTCGCCGGGAAAGTAATAGCCGTAGAGAAAGACGATAATTTGTTTGAATTTCTAAAAGAAAAATTTAAAAAAGAAATTGAAGCCAACAAATTAGATTTAATTCATGGAGATATTTTAGACTTTGACCCCAATATTTTTTCTTTCTACAAAGATTTGAATTATAAATTGGTGGCCAACATTCCATACAACATTACCGGCGCAATATTAAAAAAGTTTCTGTCTGCAGAAGTACAGCCAGAACTTATGGTGCTCATGGTTCAGAAGGAAGTAGCGGAACGCATAGTTGCAAGAGACAAGAAAGAAAGTATTTTATCTCTCTCAGTAAAAATTTATGGTGAACCAAAATATATTCAAACAGTGAAAGCAGGCTCGTTCTCTCCTGCACCGAAAGTTGATTCAGCAATATTGCTCATAGAAAATATTTCTAAAAAATCTTTTGAATTTTCAGAAGAAAGATTTTTTGAAATTCTTCGGGCAGGATTCAAATCCAAACGCAAGAAATTAATTTCAAATTTAATTCACCTCATCCCTAACCCTTCTCCTAGACGTAAGGAGAAGGGAAATAATGTAATCCCGACCCCTCTCCTTGCGGCTAGGAGAGGGGACGACTCCGATGCCCATCGGAGCGGAGGTGAGGTCTGGAAGGAAAAAGTTCTCGAAACTTTTGAAAAATTAAAACTCGATCCAAATCTCCGAGCTGAGGACCTCGATATCTCTGGCTGGAGAAAATTGGTAGAAACCTTGGAAAATTAAATTTATTTAACCTTAGGAAGTGCACTTGTGCCTTCGTATATCACATGTCCTATGGTGGGATACACTACACAGTAGGGAGCGGCTCCGACCCAGCATTCACCAGCAGATGGTACAAACTTGCCCAAATTCCAAACTGTTGGAGTAATCGGGTTATACCAAGAGAAGAGAACCGAAAGCTCTGGTGCGTAATACAACGCTCCAACTACAGGAAGGGGAGAAGATATAAACACGGGAGTATAGTTCACAGCAAAACCCAGAGTTGGGCTGCAAGAACACGGAATGACGGAATGAATCACTCCGGCAAAAGGTGTGCCGGTGACAACGGCTAAGGCAGGAGTGGAAATTAAGAAGTAGAAAGAAAGAAACAGAGAGACGAGAAGGGTTTGGGGCTTTTTCATAGGATAAGTCTAACACAAAGCACTAAATTGTTTGGTATACTTAAAGCAAGTTATGAAGCGTTCTCCGAAAATCATCTTGGCCATCATAGTCGCGGTTATATTCGTCGGGGGAGCAGTCCTTTCTGTTTTTAAACAGTCCCAAAACACTCGCAATGTTCAAGGGACCCTTTCCTCAGCAGACGGAGGATGGATACTTCCGGTCGATAGCGAGAGTGCAAACGCGTCTTCAACTAGTTTGATAGACACCAACCTAACCACTATCCTAAGCAAACAGGTTTTCAGCAACTTTATGGTGCTTAATCAGTCTGGAAACCTAAATCCCCAGACCATAAACGACCTCACGGACCAACTTTCTTCTCAAATAATAGACAAAATCCCGGCGGTTAAGGTGTATACCATAGCAGATCTTAATATAAATAAAAATCCAACCAACGTAGATATCAAAAAATATGGGAATAACTTTTTTATCGTGAGGAACAACACCCAAAATGCTTTTATCAATCAGATCAGTTCTCCTGGTAGTCCATTGCTCGACAAATCTGACACCGGCACCATGAACACCTACATCCTGGCAGGTAAACTTTATGAAAAAATCGTGAATGATTTACTGAGTTTGTCTGTACCTATAAGTTTGGTCAATCTCCACCTTGCAATACTGAATAATTATTCTGGTAGCGCCTTTGGATTAAAAATGTTTGGACAACTTGATAACGATCCGATTGCTGCCGTTGGTGGGCTTAATTTATACAGTAAGAATGTCACTGTTGAAGAAGCCCTGGTGAGTAACATGGCCCAATACCTTAGAGACAATGGTATAATTTTTAATGAAAATGAGCCCGGCTACGGCTGGAACAGTTTATGAACAAAAAACTATTGAAAATAATATTTTTTCCTTTTTTAATAACAATAATTTTATTGATTGTAATTTCACCGATGCAAGTTTCGGCTATTGCCATCAGAGAAATAGCAGCAGACCCTGATCCATGTTTGGCTCCCAATGGTCCAATCGGAGCCAAGGCAGACGCCACGGCAGCAAAAGCTCTCGGCATATCTGCTGCTACTGTTGTGCCGGTTCAAGATACACCTGTAGGTCTTATACTTATTAATATCAGAGCGAACGCGTGCGCCACACAAAAAGCCACTACCGCAGTCAAGAACAAAACTGTTGGACCAACTCTTTTGGGAATTCCAAAAATTTTAGCATCTCTAGGGATACCAACTAGCTGGGATGGTGTTTATAAACTCGCAATGAAGGCTGTTATAAAAAAACTGACTGATGATACAGTCAGTTGGATTAATGGTGGGATGTCAGGTAGCCCAAGATTCGTCACCGACCCAGGACAATACTTCACAAACGTAGCGAACGGGCTGGCGGACGACTTTATCGGAGGATCAGATTCGCCTCTGAACTTTCTTTGTACTCCGTTTGCCCAAAACATCAGACTCTCTCTTCGAAGTAACTACGCCACAAGGCAAAGCTACAATCCTCAATGTACATTTACCGGCATAGCTGGGTTTCTAAAAGAAGGATTCAATCGAGGCGGGTGGCAAGATTGGTTCAGCCTTACTCAAAATCCACAGAATAATCCGTATGATTCTTATCTCAACGCACAGATTGAATTGGATTCAAGAATCGCAAGTGCTCTTAAAATTAAACAAGACCAATTAAATTGGGGAAGTGGATTCCTTTCAACAGAAAAGTGTGATGAAGAAACAGGGAAGTGTCACACGGTTACTCCCGGAAGCGTGGTTGGAGCACAATTAAACAAAGTTTTGGGGTTAGGAGCTGATGACATCACCCTTGCTCGTTCATTTGATGATGTGGTGAGCGCATTAGTCGGGGCACTGACCAAGAAGGTGTTTAACGAAGCGGGCTTATTGGGTGGAGGCTCTTATAGTGGAGGAAATTCTAGGGGGGTTGAAACTGAAGCTGGGTTTTCTTCTGGACCCCAAGATTTCGGCCCTGGGTCAGACCCAACATTGGGAGTTACTTGTACACCAGATAAAACCAGTGCTCTGTTTAATGACCCAGTCACATGGACAACCACCACAACAGAAGCCGAGGGGGTGACATATAGCTATGAATGGAGTGGTTCCGATGTCCCCGCGGATTCTACGGGCAGTGCGTTAGTCATGAACTATACAAAAGAAGGTAACAAAATCGCCACTGTAAAAATAACTGCTGTGCAAGCAATCAATGATTCATCGATCCCAACAACACGCGCATCAACCATAAACTGTTCTCCGGGTGTGATGGTGTCTCAATACGCACCGTTAGTTATTAATTCTTGTACAGCCACAGCTGGGGAAGCCATAGCGAACGAAATCTCTCCATTTGAAATAGATACTACTGGTGAGAGAAGAATTAGGATGGCCAGGGTCACTTGGGTAGCAAACATTTCTGGAGGTTCCGGCACACTAGCCGCAAGCAATCCTATCGTTTGGAGCGGTGAAAGCAGAGACGAGTTTAGAAAAATTATTCAAATAAGAGAGTTCGGTAAGATAACAAGAGAAAAGAATGTGCCGATGTGGGAACCTTCCTACTATTGGCTTGGTGGAAATGTTAGTAGTAATAGATACGTCGGCGGATCAAACGGCACTACTCAAACCATAACCAAAAATGCTGATGGGAGCACAACCATATCAATCAGTAGGTTGTATGAAATTCTCAACGCAGAAACGACCCGTGATGTGAGCGCGAACATCGCGGTTAGAGATGCAAATGTATTCATAGAAAACAACGGAAGAGCTAGTCGAGACTGCAAGCCGGCAGTATTCCTATACAAACCTTGATGAAAAAATATTTATCAAATATTTTGGTTTCTGTTTTTCTCCTCACTATTTTGGTTGGAGTAGGGGGAAGCATAATACCTCAAACAATCCATGCTCAACAAGGAGCGCCACTTACTCCAGCCGGTCAGCAACTTAAGGAAGCGGCCATTAGTGGAACAATGAAAACAGTCGGTGGTTGGATCATAGATTCAGTTGTTGCACCCTTGTCCTTGCTAATTCTAAAAATTACCAGCCTCCTTACAATGCTTTCTGGTGGAATTCTTAACTTTGTTGTTAATCACACCATAGTAGAAATGGCGGCAAACTATAAAAAAATCAGTGCTATAAGCGGCGCATGGGGAACAGTGAGAGATGTGGCTAACATGGGGTTCATCTTTATACTTCTCTACGCTTCTATCCAAATGATTCTAGGTATAGGCAAGGATACTCGGAAACTCATTGTGAACATAATCATTGCGGCGCTCCTGATAAATTTCAGCATGTTCTTCACCCAAGTAGTGATAGATGCTTCAAACATCATCGCCCTCACTTTCTATCATGCGATAGCTCCAACGGCGGTTACCAGCAACCTCCTTGATGCAGGTCTTTCAAATTCTTTAATGGCTCCTTTACATTTGAATACAATTTGGAATATGGGGTCTACTTTAACTAATGGTAGTATGGCGGTCATTGGAATAATGGGTTCTGTCATCACTCTTATCGCAGCATTTATTTTCTTCGCTGTAGCCCTGATGCTTGTTATCAGATATGTAGTATTAATTTTAGTTTTAATCCTTTCTCCTATTGCATTTATTGGGGACGTCATCCCTGGAGCAAGTGGTTATGCTGGACAGTGGAGAAAAGCATTGTTTGGTCAAGCTTTTTTTGCCCCAGTATATATGTTCTTAACCTGGATAACTATCAAACTTTTTAATGATTCGAGCATGTTCCCCACAAGCGCAGGGGAATCGTGGGCAAAGGCTTTTGGTGGAGAAATTACCACTAATACAGCGAATGCGGCATTCAGTGGTAGCTCCGTGGCTCTCGTTTTTAATTTCGTGGTAATAATTGTCTTCCTTATTGCTACTTTAATTCTTTCAAAGAAAGTTTCCGATAGCGCAGGACAGGGAATAAATAAATTAACAAGCAAAGCATTGGGTATGGCCGGCGGAGCAACGCTCGGAATGGCAGGGAGGTTTGGAAGAAATACTGTGGGACGAGTGGGGGCTGCCATTGGAGACAGTGAGAAATTAAAAGCAGCCGTTGAAAAGGGTGGTGTTGGAGGAATGGCAGCCCGCCTAGCAATGGTGGCGGGTAGAAAAACTTCTAAGGGAAGCTTCGATCTTCGTGGAACAACTCTAGGCGGAGAATTAGATGCTGGCAAGGCAAAAACTGGAGGATTCGAACAGACACTTAAAGAAAAAAGAGAAAAGGAAAAGAAATTTGCTGAGTCTCTTGCCCCATCCGATACTATGATTGCCGACGCAGAGAGAATTGTTGAAAGAGCTCCCCGTGGAAGTATCGAGCGCGAAAATGCACAACGTGAAGTAGATAGACTCAAGGGAGTAAATGACGAAGAAGCAAAGAAAAGAATCCAGAAAGATAATCCGGGTGCCTCAGAGGAAGACGTTAAAAGAATACTTAACGTGGATAGAGCAAAAGACGAAGCCAGTAGGCAATATCTCAAAAAGGGATTGGGGGATAAACGCAAAGAAGCATACGTTGAAAAAACTCTTGAACAAAGTCCGACTTATCAGGCTGCCGCGGTCGTTCAAAAGCTTGCTAACAAAATATCTGAAGACAAACTGCCAACATTTAGAGCTGCGGCACAAAAATTGCCTAATCTTATTAGAGCCAAAAATCGAGCTGCTATCGCAGAAATCAGAAAAGGTAAAAAGCCAGTGAAAGAACAACTGGAGGCACTCCTCAAGGAGGCAGGGGATATACCATCCACACCCACCAGTGGAGGCACAACACCTCCAGCCGGAGGAGCCCCAGCAGGCGGAGGCGCGCCGGCCGAGGGGACTCCGACAACTCCATAAATAAATCATCATGGATGAAATTCAAATTTTACAAGATCAACTAAGATCAGTGCCGAAGGAAATCCGAGCTTTTCTCGCGCGAGATGAGTGGTCAAATATTGTACAGAAAATATCACAAAGAAATAATTTTTCTGCCGAACAAAAAACAGCCCTTGAGAATGAGGTTATTTTCGTTCTTGTTGGTATGGATTCTCGTGAGAATTTCAAAGAAAATATTAGAAATACCACCGGCATACAAGAATTTCTCGCCCGAGAAATAGAATACGAGATAGACGAAAATATATTCAAAAAAGTTGAAAGTTTTCTATCTACAGAAACAGAAGCAGAACCTGTACAAAAAATTTCAGAAAACAAACCAGTGATTCCAGAGATTCTTACTCAACAAAAAGTTACCGCCGTAGAAATCCCGCCAGCAAATCTCCCAATGATAGAGCCAGGGGAAGTAGTGCATGACACCAAACCTCAAATGACAGCTCCAGTTATAGAAACCAAACCAGATGTTCTCCAACCAACAATTAAACCATCTACTTCAACTCCTCCTAAACCAATAAACAACCATTACCCAAATGGGCAGGACCCGTATCGCGAACCACTAATATGAGATTCCAAGTACCACAATTCATTGATGTAGAGGATAAAATCTTTGGGCCACTGACTTTCAAACAGTTTATTTATGTGGCTGGAGCGATAGGCCTCTGTGTTATATTCTTCACCTTCCTCAACAAATTCATCGCCCTACTCCTCTCTGTACCCGTCGTTGCATTCGGTGTGGCGTTGGCTTTCTACAAGATGAACAATCGTCCATTCATTCAAGTGGTAGAAAATTTCTTCCACTATTCACTATCCTCAAAACTCTATTTGTGGCAAAAGGAAGAGAAAGCCCCTGTGGCCAAAGTAGCGACAGAACAGAAGCCATTGAATCAAGTTTCTGTACCAAAACTATCCGAAAGCAAGCTTCGAGATTTATCTTGGAGTCTAGATATCAAAGAGAATCAGAACCCCGTGACCCCAAGTAATGAACAAAATTCAATAAACAATAAATAATGCCCAATAAACAACAGACGATGAACAATGCCCAGTGAGATAGAATTTATTGTTTATCGTTAATTGTTAATTGTAAGTTATAATATATTCATGTCTCCGAGTAACGGCTCTACACAACAATTCGTCCCTATTCAAGAAGTGCGCGACGGCGTACTCTTGCTTAAAGATGGGGGAATGAGGGCCATCCTCCTCGCTTCATCTCTAAACTTTGCCCTCAAATCTGAAGAAGAGAAGAACGCTATAATCTTTCAATTTCAAGACTTCCTAAACTCCCTAGATTTCTCTGTAGAAATAGTCATTCAATCAAGGAAACTCGATATCCGACCATACATCGCACTCCTAGAAGGCAGAGAAAAGGAACAAACAAACAATTTAATGAAAATTCAGACCAGAGAGTACATTGAATTCATAAAAAGCTTCACCGAGAGCACAAACATTATGACCAAAAATTTCTTCGTCGTAATTCCTTATACACCGGCCAGTTTGAGCGGGCAGAAAGTCTCTGGAATCTCGTCATTCTTTCAAACAAAAACTACGAAGGAAAAATCGGCCACTACAGAAGCTAACTTCGAAGAGAACCGTACCCAGCTCGAACAGAGACTCTCTGTGGTTGAGCAGGGGCTCATGCGCACAGGCATCCGTGTAGCTCGCCTAGGCACAGAAGAGATTATTGAACTCTTCTACAAGGCGTTTAATCCAGGGGAAGTAGAGAAGCCGATAAAAGTTAGTTAACTTTTATCGGCTAATAAACAAAATTTAATAAACAATTTACAAGTGAATCAATTCAACTTTCTTGATTGGCCAGTATACAAGGACTCACAAAGTTTATTTTCTTTTTGCCTAGAAATCACAAGAAAATTGCCGAAAGAATATAGATTTGAACTAAGCGCCCAACTTATAAGATCGAGTTCTTCTATTGCTTTAAATATAGCGGAAGGAAGCGGAAAAGCCTCCAGAAAAGACTTCTCTCACTTTATTGATATAGCACTAGGTTCTCTGTATGAAACAGTGGCCAATGTAGATATGTTAAAATCAAATAACTTAATTGACCAAAAGGACTTTATAGAAGTTAAAGAAAAAGCTTCTAATATAGCCAGACAATTGGGTGGTTTTAAGAAAAAACTAAAAATATGACCCCGCTAACCATTGTTTATTGTTCATTGTTCATTGATAATTAACTTATGAGTATTTTCACTAAACTATTCGGCGAAGAAAAAAAACAAGACATCTCTTCTATCTTGCCTCAAGAAATATTTGAAGCTGGAGTATTGGAGCTCAAAGATATCATCGCTCCTTCGGCTCTAAAGATTACTCCAAAGGAAATCAATCTGGGAGAGAAGATTCTCCGAAGCTACTTCGTCATATCCTATCCACGATTCCTCTCCGAAAGTTGGTTCTCTCCAATTATAAATATGGATAAAGTTTTCGACGTTTCTATATTTGTTCATCCCATTGAAACTTCGAAAGTTCTTCGCCAGTTTCAGAAGAAGGTAGCCGAAGTTCAGAGCCAGATTCACACAAGAGAGGACAAGGGTCTCGTACGTGATCCGATGCTCGACGTGGCCTATCAAGACCTCGAGAACCTCCGTGATCAGCTCCAACAAGCTCAAGAAAAACTGTTTGATGTTGGGCTATATATCACTGTCTATGCAGACAATGATGGGGAGCTGGACAAGATTGAATCAGAAATCAAATCAATTTTGGAAGCCAAAATGATTTATATGAAGCCGGCCCTCTTTCAGCAGGAGCAAGGATATAAAAGCACCTTGCCTTTGGGGAATGATCTACTCGAAGTGCATTCGAAGTTAAATTCTTCACCTCTTTCATCCCTCTTCCCGTTCACTTCATTCGACCTCACTTCGGATAAAGGCATTCTCTATGGAGTGAACAGGCACAATTCTTCATTAATTCTCTTCGATAGGTTCTCTCTAGAAAACTACAACTCTATAATGTTCGCGAAGTCCGGCGCGGGCAAATCTTATGCCACCAAGCTCGAGATTCTACGCACCCTAATGTTTGATACAGAAGTCCTTTGTTTGGACCCAGAGAATGAATATGAATATATGGCCGAAGCCGTGGGAGGAAGGTATTTCAAAATCTCTCTAAATTCTGAACACCATATCAATCCATTTGATCTACCCATACCAGGGCCAGATGAATCTGGTGCGAATGTTCTGCGCTCTAACATCATCAACCTCGTTGGATTATTTAGAATAATGATGGGAGGCCTCACTGCAGAAGAAGACGCCATCATTGACCGAGCCATCACAGAAACTTATGCCCTGAAAGACATCACAGCTGAATCAGATTTTAGAACAGTTGAACCGCCTCTGATGTCCGACTTCGAACTCGTGCTCTCTGGACTAGAAGGAGGGGAGTCACTCGCTCAACGTTTAACCAAATACACCAAGGGTACTTGGGCCGGATTCATCAACAGACCAACCAACGTGGACATCAACAAAAAATTTGTAGTATTCTCTCTTCGAGATATGGAGGATGAATTGAAACCCATCGCGATGTACATCATCATGCACTTTATATGGAATGCTATCCGCAAGGAATTAAAAAAGAGACTCCTCGTAATAGACGAAGCGTGGTGGATGATGAAATCCGAGGACACTGCCTCCTTCCTCATGGGACTGGTGAAGCGTGGACGCAAATACTTCCTCGGAGTGGCCACTATTACCCAAGACGTCGGGGACTTCCTCAAATCTCCTTATGGACTTCCAATCATCACAAACTCTTCTATCCAAATCCTCCTCAAACAATCTCCAACCATCATCGATGATTTGCAGAAAACCTTTAACCTAACAGACGAAGAGAAGTATCTACTACTCGAATCAGACTTAGGAGAGGGGATATTCTTCGCCGGACTCAAACACGTAGCTATAAAAAATATTGCTTCGTACACCGAAGACCAAATCATCACTTCTGATCCATCACAAGTTCTCGCTCAAAAGCAGGCTCGTCGAGAACTCGAAGCAGACAGGGTTGAAAGCGTTACTCCAGTAAACACCACAAACAATGGAGGAACAACATGATGATAGCTTTGCTAGTCGTATAACAAGAAATATATCCATTCAACAAAAGGTGGTTTCGGCTGCCGAAGGACTTGCACAAAAACTAAATAAAGAAATAGAAAAAGGGAACGCCACCGGCGCGTTCATGATTGCCATTCTACTTGCCACGTTTAAAGATATTTTAGATATTTATCTCAATGCGCTCAACATTACTTTCGTTGGAGTTCTTTCTGGCGTTGAATTTGTAGTCAGTTTGTTTTTAACCTCATTTTTATTCTTTTTCATGCTTAGCAAGGGTTGGTTTTTAAAAACGCGAATTAAAATTTGGTATTGGATATTAAGCATTTTCTTTGAAGGGCTCCCTGGATTTAGTCTCTTGCCCATAAGCACGCTTCTGGTGCTATATGCCTGGCGTTTGGCCAAGAAAAGAAAAGCTAACGCTGAGATAAAATTAGAAAACCTTGATAATTTAACTGCCCAAGAAATAAACAGCTTAAATAATGATATAGGCTCATTAGAAGATGGTGTTGTAAACCGAGATACTTATAAATATAGGGGCCAATATCAAATAAATAACACAACCGAAAACCGAACCAGCCCATCTCGGACAGATAGAACAACTCAATACCAAAACTCTATGAATAATGTGCTGGATCTTCAAAAGAAGACAACGCAGATACAACAAGAAAGGAGTCCTGATAAAAATAGCATTGCGGAAGGGGGGCCTCTTATTGGTAGTGATATTCCAACATATTCCGACAAAATTTATAGGCAGATACAAGGACCGGGAGCTCTCGGGGCCCTTGAAGATATTGATGAATCTGGATACGTACGCAGTAGTATCACCGCATCAAAAGATAGGGAAATACCAAACCCGCGTGGGCACGGCAACCCTCATGTTTATTGGACCAGGGGGAAGGAAGGAAAAATGCACAGCGTTCCTAGAGACGGTTATGTATTAGAGGCTCCACACGAGGTGGCACAACAAGGATTGGTCAGAAAAGAAGATTTAACTGCCATCCACAAAAAAGAAGCTGACGGAAAAATTTCAAATATCCTTGGAAATCCTGGTGGGATTAAAACAGAAATTGCTAGAAATAAATCAATCGAGCAGGGGCAAGCCTCCGAAAAGAGAGTTCAGTCAATCATCACATCAAACATCGCTCAACATCATCAAGAATTTGTGCAGGATGTTCGTCAGTCCAAGCTTGATTGGATCCAGTCAGAAGCATTCGCACAACGTTTGCAAACATGGGGAGCGACGCTGGAGGGTATTAAGAAACTGAAAGAACAACTTACTCAAAACGCCCTAGACGGAAACGCATACATACTGCCGCCGGATAAATTTAAACAAGTGGTTGATATTCTTCAAAAAACAACCGGAGAAAAAAATATCAAAGACGCATCAGCTTTTCATGATTCCGTTAATCATTCGGTTTTCTTACAGGAAAGAATGATACCACCCATACCCCCGATACTGGGACAAGATGTGACACAGCCTGCAGCCACTCCAAAGGTCGACATAACCGAACTCAATCACGAATATGGACATCTTGTGGCGGGTGACATATGGGACAAACCATTTTTCAGAAACTGGAAACCTCGATTCAAGGCAGGGGCGCCTGACTCATCTTATATCGGCATGATTCACGAAACAGACACTAGGATCAGATCTATGTTTAGAGACGTTCGTGAATTTTTTGACCCCAATTCAGACAAGTTTGATTTGAAACATCTTATGATAGTTAAGAAATTGCGCGGTCAGGGACAAGTTAGTAAAGATACGAAAGACTTACTAGAACATTATGATGATGACTTTCTCATCGAACTTGCTAACACCATGCCGGCTATATAACACACCATAACTTCCTGTATAATATAGATATGAAATTTCGAACTGCCCTAATTATCTCCCTGTCTACTATTTACTGTTTACTGCCTACTTTTATTCATGCACAGCTTTCTCCAGAACAGGCACTGGAACAACTAACCCAGACCGTTTCTATAAAAATGTCACCCCAATATCCTGGGCCCAATAGTAATGTAAATATTTCTATAGAAAGCTTCTCCACTGATTTGGATACGTCTAAAATCACTTGGTCTGTAGACGGAGCAACAAAGAGCGAGGGAGTGGGTATAAAAGATCTATCTCTACAAACAAGCGCTTCGGGCAAATCAGTCACTGTTAGTATTTTAATCGAACCTCAAATTGGTACTTCATTTATAAAAACTGTGATTATTCAACCCGGGGAAGTAGATCTACTCTGGCAAGGCAAGACCTATACACCACCCTTCTACAAAGGCCGAGCATTGTGGTCTAACCAAGGACAAATCATCTTTTTTGCCGTTCCTCACACATCTGATGAAAACGGAACACCACTCAAATCTTCCAATCTCATCTATAGATGGTCCAAGGACGGCACAGTCCTCGGCAATTTATCCGGTACAGGCAAAAATTCAATTGTCCTAACTGATTCAGTCCTTTCTCTTCCTCAAACCATCACCGTAGAAGTTTTAAGTGACGCAAATACTATAGTAGGAAGAAAATCAATTAGACTCGCATCCATCACTCCTTCTGTTTTGATATATGAAGACAGCCCACTCTATGGACCACTCTTTAATAGGGAAGTTAGTGAAAAATTTATCTTGAATAGCCAGGAAGTTTCTTTCTCTGCCTTCCCACTTTTCTTCAGTACCATTTCTCAAGCTGAACCAAACATCTCATATTCTTGGAGCACAAACAGCACAAGTGAACAGCCGGGGAACAGAATCACCTTTAGAGCACCTGAATCAGGTTCTGGATCTTCTAATATAAGTTTAAAAATAGATAGCGTGTCCAAACTTCTTCAGAGCACACAGAGAAATTTTCTTGTACAATTTGGTAATACAAACAATTTATAGTATGAAAAATTATTTTATTATCCTTGGACTGGCGATTGTGTTTCTGGGAACAGGACATGGCGTGTTCGCACAAACAGCAACCCCATGTGTTCCTGGTCAAGACGGTTATTGTGCGCTTTCCCCACTTCCGGGAGTTTCCGACGTCACGGGAAAAACTAATTTGAACACCTATATTAAAGGGATGTTTCAGTTGGCCATAGGACTCGCTGGGGTACTCGCAGTCCTACGAATAATCACTGGAGGTATCACATATATGACCACTGAAGCATTTGAAGGCAAAAGTGACGCCAAGGACACAATACGAGATGCCATAGTTGGGCTACTTCTAGCCATTAGTGCCTACACCATCCTCGCCACAGTTAATCCAAAGCTTGTGAATTTTGAATTTGGGATTGAAGGATTGAGACTTGGCCCTCCGATTTCTTCAAATGGCGGAACAGGTGTAGTTGCTGGGCCAAGTGCTGGAAAGGTGTGGGGAGACAGCGGAGGGGATTCTATAGACAGAAATCATCTTAAAAACGTTGGTATTATATTTAATAATTTCAATTGCGTAAGAGTAGGAGATACTGGATGTACATCAGTTTTAGATATAGGGCCGACGGTTATTAATGGTTTAGAAACACTGAAGAAATCATGCGGAAGTTGCACCGTCAGAATTACGGGTGGCACAGAGTATTGGCTTCATGGAAATCGCTCTACTGAAATTGATAAGAACCCAACTGCACACAAACCCGGAGGAAATGTAGTAGATCTTTCCCTTGATCCAGCACTTCAAGCTTTCCTCAAAAAAAATGGAGCCCCAACGACAAACAGTGGCTGTGCGCCCGGCGATGAGAAGTATGTGTATAACAACGATACTTATGTTAAAGAAACTCCAAATTTAGACCATTGGCATGTATGCTTCAGATAAATATATGAATCGCAAAATCTTAATTACAATAGTTTCTGTGGTCGTCGTAGTTACTGTTGGAGTTTCAATTTGGTTTTTCTTTTTTAGAACCACCACACCAGCCCCAACTACCAGTCCAGCAACTGGATTACCTTTCGGAGAGGGAGGAGGAAATGTTGCCCCCGGTGAACAAAATTCAAACATTGTTGGAACAATTTCTGATTCTGGGAGCAAAGCTACAAATAAATTGTTTCAAATTTCAGATGCACCAGTAGCCGGATTTGTAGCCTTCTCTCCCAAGAAAGACTCTCCAACAGTCATTCGATATGTAGATAGGGCGACAGGACACATTTATGATGTGAATCCCTTTACTCTAGAGAAAACAAAAATTACAAACAACACTCTCCCAAAAATCATTGAGACCTATTTCAAAAATGATGGGAGTGCGGTTCTCCTTCGCTCTCTCGCAAACAATGACACCATTCAAAATATTTCTCTAGCTCTGAACGCACCGAGAGCTTCTTCAACAGATGCTCTATACACAGTCACAGCCACAGGGCTACGTGGAAATATGGGCGATGTTTGGGTTGGTCCAAACAATTCATTGGCCTATTCACTCATAGATGACAACTCCATTTCTATCTCAAACTTCGATGGGACAAAGGCCACGAGACTTTTTTCTTCCCCCTTCACTGATTGGAGAGTTCGCTTCGACAACATAGCGAATGTTGTTTTAGTGACCAAGGCCAGCGCAAACGTTTCTGGATTTGCTTATAATCTCAACACTAAAACTGGCTCACTTTCTAAACTCATCGGACCATTAAACGCTCTAACTCTCGTTGAAAGTCCGGACAATGAAAGATTCGCATATTCATATAACTCAAAGGGCCAAACAATTTTTGCTTTACAAACCATAGATACAGGAGAAATAACTAATATTTTACCTGCCACCTTTGCAGACAAATGCGTCTGGAGCAAGAAAAATACGAGCACTTTATATTGTGGAACACCAAGTAATATTGGAGCATACGAGCCAGATAATTGGTACCAGGGAACAAGCCACTTCTCTGATCAGATTTGGAGTTTTGACACCGTTAATAAAATCGCAGAGAACCTCGCGAGCCCTGGAGGAAACACTAATGCTGGTATAGACGTATTAAATCCATCTCTTTCTCCCAACGAAGACTATCTGGTCTTTATGAATAAAAACGACCTAACTCTTTGGGCATTAAAATTGCAGTAAACTCCACCTCACCCCTTACCCCTCTCCTAGACGTAAGGAGGGGGGAGAATAATGAAAGTACACAATAACAACAAGTCATTTGAAAGAAGAAGGGAATTAAGGAGAAATTCTACTTCTCAGGAAGAAACTTTATGGAATGAATTGAGAGGCAATAAACTTGGGTTCAGATTTAGAAGACAACATAGTGTTGGTGGTTATATTCTTGATTTCTATTGTTTTAGCAAACGTTTAATTGTTGAAGTGGATGGCGATTCTCATAATTTAACTAAAGAATATGATGCTGTTCGTGATAAGTTTTTCACTGATCTGGGTTATAAAGTTTTGAGATTTAAAAATAGAGACGTGGAAACAAAATTAGGAGAGGTATTAAATAAGATTAAACAAAGTTTGTAGCAACCCACCCTCTCCTTACGCCTAGGAGAGGGTGTTCCGAGCTCATCGAGGAACGGGTGAGGTGTATTATTTGGCCAACTGTGCGGTTGCGAGTTTCTTTCTCACAACGATTTCTTGTCCGATAGTGAAGAGGTTTGAAGTGAGCCAATAGAGAGCAATAACTCCAGAGATTTTATATGAAATGAAGAAAACTATAATAGGGAAGAAGTATTTCATCTGCACCATCATGCTTCTGGCTAGATGATCGTTGAAAGAATTTGAGCCTTCTTTGGGCACAGGCTGATATGAGGTAGCGATTTTTAATTGAAAGAACGTACTCACAGCGGCCAAAGCAGCGAGGACAACACTTTTGTTCATAATGTTTATAAGCCCAATAAAAACTACATTAATAGTCGCTGGGGCATGAATAAAGGAATAAAGAATGTCTGTATTAACAGCAGGAAATCCCGCGTTGAGAAAGATTTGATACAAAGCCCAAATAATTGGTAGTTGAATAATGAGCACGAGCACTCCGGAGAAAGGGTTAACCCCCTTGTCCTTATAGAGAGCGAGAGTTTGTTTGGCTTGTTCTTGAGAATCGTTTTTATATTTTTCTTTTATTTCAGAAAGTTTTGGCCCAATTTCCTGCATACGCACTTGAGTGAGTACTGCTTTCTTCGAAAGAGGGTAGAGGATTAAACGAACAATAATGGTAAGGAAGACCACGGCGATGCCCGCATCAATCCACGGGATAACTGTAAACATCGCAATGAGCGTGTTATAGAGTGGATTGAATATAAATGAATGATAGATGAAAGACATTTAGAGATTTTAGCTCTTTTGAACCTTTTATACAAACGCCTTGGATTCTCTCAATATTTTTTCTATTTCTGATTTAAGTGCATCTGCTTTTAATTTCTCTACCCCCGACTTCACCACAAATAGATACGCCCGTGGTGAAAGTTTAGAAAGAAGGGGATAAAGAATAGAATAGATTCGTCTACGAACACGGTTACGGACAACAGCACTCTTAGAAATTTTTTTAGAAACAGAAACTGCAATATGTGGCCTATCAAAAGCCGTTTCATCAGAAAAACGCAAGGAAAAGACTGGGGAATTCACAAACCGCGAAGCTTTTAAAAGCTCTGGGAAGAGTTTTCTGGAAAGACGATTACTTTTTGGAAGCATATTAGACCGAAAGCTTGGTACGACCCTTTCGACGACGAGCCTTAACAACCCGTCTTCCTCCAGTCGTTTTTGCCCTCTTTCTCCAGCCGTGGGCTCGAGCTCTCTTGCGTTTTTTTGGTTGGTATGTTGTAGACATAAACTCTTAGTAAGTTATAAACATATTATAAACAGTTTTACGCACTTTCACAAGTTTCTTCTTGTTCCTCCTGAAGGATATACTACTAGAAACTTTAAGACTATGGATCACAAACAACTTTGGCAAAGCGTCCTCCTCGAATTAGAACTCGCTGTTTCTAAAGGAAATTTCACTACTTGGTTTAAGGATACTCGCATTGTTAAAGAGAGCGGGGGAGTCGTCGTACTTTCTGTCCCAAACGCTTTTGTGAAAGAGTGGCTCCTTAATAAATATCACAACACCATTCTCAAGTCTTTAAGAAATTTAGAAAGTTCCGTCCACAGCATTGAATATGTGGTTAACAAAGAGGAATCCAAAAAGAGAGAGAACAAAGAAACTATAGATTTCGGCACCAAAGAACTTCCTCTCCCAGAAGTTTACGCCAACAAGGACGACAACCTCAACCCTCGCTACACTTTCGACACTTTCGTCGTGGGTTCATTCAACGAGCTCGCACATGCAGCAGCTCAAGCAGTCATCAAGAAGCCGGGCATCATGTATAACCCACTATTTATCTATGGATCCACCGGCCACGGCAAGACGCATTTGATTCAGGCAATTGGTAATCATGTAAAGACTACAAATCCAAACAAAAAAGTATTTTATATGACCTCCGAGCGCTTTGGGCAAGATTGTATGAACGCTCTACAAAACCAAAAGATGAACGTCTTCAAAGAAAAATACCGAAAATATGATGTTTTAATCATGGACGACATTCAATTCTTCTCAGATAAGCAGAAATTTCAAGAGGAGCTCTTCCACCTATTCAACACCCTCTATGACAGCAATAAACAAATTATTTTTTCATCAGACAAACACCCTCATTTCATCCCGGGGCTAGAGGAGAGGCTAAAATCACGTTTCTCTGCGGGGATGATAGTGGACATTCCTCCTCCAGATGAGGAATCGAGGATTGCCATCCTAACAAAGAAAGCCGCTCAACAAGGCCTTATTCTCCCTAGAGAAACGGTGGATTACCTCGCCCATGCAGTAAATGGGAACATCCGAGACCTCGAAGGAATGGTTAATACCCTCTTCTGTCACACCCAACTCAAGGGTCGCGAGATAAACATTTCTGATGTCCGAAATTTTGTGAAGAACAGCGCCAAACCGAAGAGAACTGTGGCGGTTAAGGATATTGTGAAGATTGTTTCTGATTTCTACAGCATTGATTCAGAAAGCATCTTTGAGAAAACTCGTCGAAAGGAGATTATCAGACCTAGACAGATTATTATGTATCTCCTGCGAGAAGATTTTAGTGTTTCTTATCCATCCATCGGACAAAAACTTGGAGGAAGAGACCACACTACGGTTATTCACTCTTGTGAAAAAATTAAAAATGATATTAAAGAGGATCACGCCCTCTCACAAGAAATTAATCAGATTAGAAATCTCTTAGTTGTTTAATACTATGTTTACAACAAACAACCAGCTTGTGGATAACAACCGAAAAAACAAAGACAAGATGTGTTTATTGAGAGTTTTAGAAAAAAGTTATTCTTCACATAATTTAATTATCCACAACAAAGTTTTTTCAAAATTAAAAAATACCCTTACAGGATGGGGTTTAAAAAATTATCCACATATCCACAGTACTAATACTAGTAATAAAGTATTTATATGAAAATAGAATGCATTAGAGAAACACTGGGGGGAGCGGTGGGGAGAGCAGAAAAAATAGCAGGGAGAAATCCAAACCTGCCAGTCCTCAGTGGCTTATATTTAAAAGCCACTCAAAATTCATTATCAATCAGAGCCACCAATCTGGATCTTGGAATATCTATCAATATACCCACAAAAACTGTAGAAACTGGTGAGGTTGTAATTCCTGCCCAAACTCTTAATTCTCTATTGAATTCTTTGATTCAAAGTAAGAGCATCAATCTCACTACAGAAAAACAGATTCTAAAGGTTAAAACAGAAAACACTGAAATTTCTATTAAAACATTGACGGTTGAGGAGTTTCCAATCATTCCAGAAATCAGTGAGGATGAAGCATTCTCTCTTCCTTCCAGAGACCTTGTGGTTGGCCTAAAATCGGTCATCTACGCAGCTTCAGTAGGAAGTATGAAGCCAGAACTCTCCTCGGTAAATTTGTTCTATGAAGGAGACTCCTTGGTCTTCGTAGCCACAGACTCATTCCGTCTCGCAGAGAAGAGGATTAGGGTTAAAAAGATGCCTCATTTCAAAAATATTCTTATTCCACAGAAAAATGTAGCTGAAATTATTAGAATATTTGATTCCATAGACGACGATGTCTCTATTTCTATTGGGGAAAATCAAGTGGCTTTCCGTGGAGGAGGAATTTATTTGGTCTCTAGGGTCATCGATGGAACTTTCCCAGACTACAAACAAATAATTCCCAAAGAAACCACTTCCAAGGCCGTAGTTCTCAAACAAGATCTGGTTAGTTCCCTAAAGACCTCTCTAATTTTTTCTGATAGCCTCAATCAACTTCATCTAGAGATAAACCCTTCGAAGAAAATTTTTGAAGTAGAATCAAAAAATATGAATATAGGCGAAAGTGTCTACTCCATACCCGCGGTGGTAGAAGGCGATATCTTGTCCATCAATGTTAATCATCGATACCTCACGGATTGTTTCACTTCTATTTCTGCAGACAGTGTGAGTTTGTCTTTCGCCGGCCAAGCGAAGCCCATTATTATTACTGGTATAGGAGACAAAAGTTTCATGTATCTCACAATGCCGATGAATAAATCATGAGAACTCTCTCAGCCCTTCTCGAAAGGTTTAAAAAATCTCTAGGCAAAGATACAGTTAATAAAGAATTGATTATTTCTATTGTTGAAAATGTCGTTAATATAAAATTAAAACCAGAAGAAGTTAATATTAAGGAGTCTGTCCTGGAAATTATCTCTTCTCCTGCTAAAAAAAATGAAATCAAACTCAAAGAAGAATTAATTCTTTCTGAAATTCGCATCCAGACACATCAAAACGTTTCTAGAATTTTTTATAAGTAGAACTCTTCTCTTAGTTGATATTGAAATATCCAATCCCGTTATTCACTGCCCACATTTTCACTGCGTATTCCCAGTTGTTGAATTGAGGATCGTTCCATGGATTTGCTGGAGTGGGCCCAGTTGGATCATTCTTGTCGACGAAATAGAGAATAGAATGCGGTTCTCCATTAAGAATGCCGCGGAGAATAGGTTTTAAATTTGGATCATCTGGAATGGGGGGAGTGAATGACTCAACGGCCAAATTCGGCAAAATCTTGTCCATTAAATCCCTCCACATTGGAGCCACGATGTAGCCGGCGACCTTTTTCTCCATTGAAATGTTTTCATTGTTGCCCACCCACATACCCACTACTATGTTTGGAGTATATCCCATAATCCAAGCGTCTTTAAAATCGTTTGTGGTACCGGTTTTTACTGCGACATCTTGGTTTGGTATATAAAGTACCGAACTGGCCCCATAAGCAGGAGTTCGAGCCACATTGTCTGAAAGAATACTTGAAATTTTTCTAGCCACCTCTTCGTCCAAAACTCGTGTAGACGATGGGGAGAAAGCCTCGAGGGTTTGTCCGTTCGCGTCTTTTACCTCGAGCACGATGTTGTATGGATTGCGTATGCCGTCGTTCGCAAAGACCGAATAAGCCGAAGTTATATCTAAGAGAGAAACTTCACCTCCACCAAGGACAAGAGAAAGCCCGTATTGATCTGCTCCTGCCAGGTTATTAATTCCCATAGTTTTGGCCAAATCCAAAGAATTTTGAACTCCTGCAAGATAGAGGGCTTGTACCGCGGGGATGTTTATAGATTGAGCCAGAGCGTCTCTTATTTTCATTGGGCCACGATACTTGTCATCAAAATCTACGGGAGCGTAGCAATTGTCTTGTTCTGGATCGTTAATCGTTTTGTATGGTGGACACGAAGGATTAAATTGAGTCGGCACGTCGAAGAGGAGAGTGTCTGGCGTATATCCCTTGCTAAACAAAACGGAATAAACGAAAGGTTTAAATGTTGAGCCCGGTTGACGATGGGCTGTGGCCACATTGAAATTTCCATTGATTGTTTTGTCGAAATAATCTCTCGAGCCAACCATCGAAAGTACTCCGCCCGTTTTTGGATCGATCACCACAATCGCATTGTTGTCCGCGTTAAACTTTTTTTGATTACTTTCTCCGTATTGTTTGGCCAAGACTTCTGCCTCCTTTTGGATATTCCAATCAAGGGTGGTCACAACCTTCAAACCTCCGAGACTCAAGGCATCTTCTCCATATCTCTTGGCTAAATAATCAGTGACCAAAAAAACGAAGTGGGGAGCGCGAATGCCCCCGGTGTTTTCCCTTAGATTAAAAGTTACTGTTTTTTCTAGAGCGTCGGCATATTCTTCTTCTGAAATTAAATTAGCGCTAAGCATTTCCTTTAAAACTAAATTTTTTCTTATTTCGAGTTTGTCTACATGCAATCCATAAGGAGAATAATAGGTTGGAGCGTTTTCCATAGCCGCGAGATAAGCAGCTTCAGCGAGGTCCACAGACTTGGCCGGCTTACTAAAAAAACTTTGAGAAGCTTCTTCTACTCCATAAATACTTCCTCCATAAGGAATTTCATTTAAATAAAGATGAAGAATTTGGTCTTTGTTTAAAACATTCTCAAGTTTGATGGCAAGAATCCATTCTTTGAGTTTTCGGGTAAAAGTTTTGTCTCCGGTTAAGATGGAGTTTTTTACCACCTGTTGAGTAATCGTGGAACCACCCTGGCTCAGAGATAAAGTTTTTATGTCAAAGATAATGGCTCGTGCGATGGAGGTGAGGTCTATCCCTCCGTGATTGTAGAAATTTTTATCCTCAATGGCCAAGGTGGCGTTTTTAATATACGGAGAGATGTCCTCGAAGGGGACAACAGTGCGACGAACGTTCTGAGCCATGTCGTAGAGCAAAATTTGGCCCGTACGGTCATAAATCTTCGTGGATTGAGCAACTTTGCGGGTAGAGAGATCCGAAAGGTCAGGAACCCTCAGAGAGGCCCCCCACAAGAGAAGTGCTCCGAGACAAAACAAAAGAGCTGACCCAAACAAGAACCAGGTGTTGCGTGATTTCAGGGCTTTTTTAAAATGCTTCATAAAACCATTCTAACATGTTAAATTGGAGTCATATGGAAACACAGAAGGACGAATTGCTTGTGCGAGGAGTAGAGAACGTTATTCCTAGAGACTTGGCCCAAGAAAAATTAGCTTCTAAAAAGCCTCTGCGTATTTATTTCGGTATAGATCCCACAGGGGCGAAGCTTCATCTTGGACATTCAGTCCCTCTGCGCAAGCTCAAAGCTTTCGGTGACGCGGGGCACCACATTATTTTTGTTGTAGGTAGCTTCACCGCTATGATAGGTGATCCTTCGAGCAGAGACACTCTCCGTGAGCCGTTAACCAAAGCTCAAGTTGAAGAAAATTTCAAAGACTACAAGAAACAAGCAGAGAAGATTCTCGATTTATCAAAAGTTGAAGTTCGATACAACCATGAATGGTTAGAACCCCTCGCTTTCTCTGACATTATTAATTTGGCCAGCAAGTTCACCGTGCAGCAAATGCTTCAGCGAGATATGTTTGATAAACGTCTCAAGGAAGGAAAGCCCGTTGGTCTGCACGAATTTCTCTACCCTCTAATGGTTGGCTATGATTCAGTCGTCCTTGATGTTGACTGTGAGCTCGGTGGTTCGGATCAAGAATTCAATATGTTGGCCGGAAGACAATTGCAGAAAAATTTTGGTAAGCGCGATAAATTTGTTCTCACCACAAAACTTATTGAAGGGACTGATGGCCGCAAGATGAGCAAAACATACGACAACTGTATCTACCTTGAAGACAAACCGAATGATATGTACGGCAAGGTGATGAGCATGGTAGATGCCCAAGTCCTAATGTATTTTGAATTATGCACGAACCTCGCTCTGTCGGAAATTGGTCAAATGTCTCAGGATTTAGAAGAAGGGAAACTTCACCCCAAGGATGCCAAGATGCGTTTGGCCCGAGAAATAGTCACTCTCTATCATGGAGAAAAAATGGCCCAGAAAGCCGAGGAAGACTTCGTAAAAACTTTTTCTAAAAAAGGTATTCCAGAAGATGCTCCCACCGCACAAGTTGTTCTTAACGCCAAGCTGGTTGATGTTCTTCTCTCACAAAAAATAGTCGAATCAAAAAGTGAGTGGCGAAGATTGGTTGAAGAGGGCGCGGTCTCTAATGCTGAAACAGAGGAAAGTATAAAATCAGTAGATCAAACGATAGATAAAAATATAATTCTCAAGGTTGGTAAGCGTAGATTTATAAAAATAGAAATTCTCTAAATCAAAAGCCCCGCAATGCGGGGCTTTTGATTATATTTCGTCTACTTCGACGTCATCAAACGCATCAACCTCTTCGTCCTCTTCTTCTGCGAGACTCTCTGCGCTATCAACATCTGAATCAAGATCGTCATCCAAAGGAAGGATGGGCTTGATGGGAGCAAGGGGATCGTCTAACTCTAATTCATCATCTTTCAATAAATCATCCATTTGTATTTATATTTTTAGATCAAAAAGGCCTTTCTAAATAATGCGGCATTTTTTGATTCCATATTTGTAACAGAAGCGGTTTTCTTTTGCAACCACCTAAACTCTAATCTGTGGATAATCTCTTCTTTTGTTTATAGGAAGCGAGGTGGGTGAGGCCGAGGGCTATGGCATCCGCTTCGTCGTCATATTTGGATTTAATAGAGAGACCGAGTAGTCTCATAGCCATATTTTGGACCTCAGTCTTTCCCGCCTTGCCGTATCCTGTTACTGCCAATTTGATTTCTTGTGGACTGTATTCATATGTTTCTAACCCCATACAAATAGATTCATAGATAATTACTCCACGCGCCTCGGCTACTCGTATGGCACTCGTGGTATTCTGATTGAAAAATAGTTTTTCTATCGCAAGGGTTTCTGGCTTCCATTTTTTTATAATCTTTTTAATATCTTGCCCGATTTGTTCTAGTCTCTCTGCTTGAGATTCTTTTCTATTCGTTTCTATACATTTTGAAAAAAGTAATTTTTCTTTGCCGCCCTCTTTCACAAGTATGGCTACTCCAACCCTGTCGAAGCCCGGATCAATGGCCAGCACACACTCATTATTATTCCGCATTCGTGTAGACATCTTGGACTTCTTCATTTTCTTCTAATTCATTTATGAGTTTTTCTAAAATAGCTTCGTCTTCGGGTGAGAGGGGGAGGGTAGTGTTCGGGGTCCAATCGTGCCCCTCTTTTTTAAATGCCCAAGTGGCTGAACCGGGAGTGGCTAATTCAAATCCGTGGAGAGAGAGGATGTGTTTCACTTCTTGCGCAGCTTTATTCCTGTTTGTGGTTAGAGCTTCAATAATCAGAGCTGAACCGCCGGGGCCATAGGCTTCATAGGTGATGGCATCCATAGTTTCTGCATCTGCGCCGAGGCCTTTCTTCACCGCACGCTCAATCGTATCCTTGGGCATGTTGTATTCTTGGGCTTTCTCTATGGCAGCCCGAAGTGATGGGGAAGAAGTGTCTCCCTTGGCCCGTTTAGATTCTGAAGCAATCAAAGCTCCCATCTTCCCAAATATTTTAGACTTGGCCGCATCTGTGTCTCCCTTCTGCCTCTTTATCTTTGACCATTTATTGTGACCTGACATATGAATAGCTTATAGGTTTTAGCTTCTAGCGTCTAGCTTGTTGACGCAAGTATCCCTGCGGGTATAGTGATGTTAGACATGTGCCAACCCCCTTCCTTAAAGGAGCACTTTAATGCGATGGTTATTGGATAGAAGGAACAGGGGTTTATATCAACGCCCGTTTCCAATGGACGTGCCCCTTGTGGCCGAATGTGACACAAAAACTCACACAGGCCGTGACAAGTATGCTGTGGATTTTCTTGTGGCTGAGGGCACTCCAGTTTGCGTTCCAAGGGAGGGTCGAGTGATTCTTGCCAAATCAGATTCTGATCTTGGCGGTCCTAGCCAAAGATTTGAAAATGATGCCAACTACGTTGTTCTCGACCACGGTGATGGGCAGACTTCCTTTCTAGCCCACTTATGCAAAGGAAGCCTGAAGGTCAAAATCGGTGAAGCTGTGTTGGCTGGACAGGTAATTGCACTTCAAGGATCAACCGGCTGGACCACTGAGCCACACATCCATTTTGCAGTTTACGACAAGCAACTTGGTGTCACGATCCCGATAAGATTCAAAGAAAAGTTTTTGATTCAGAGAAAGTAACCTACACCAGGCACTTTCTCTTTTTCTTTATAAAAGTTTTTGTTATCCACAGGTTATCCCAACAAGAAATTCAATGATTTAATCGTTATTATTGGCCATTTTTTCATATGGTTTGGTCTCTTGTATAGCCAAATATACAAGTAGACTAATTTACTAGTATATTATAATATACAAGAAATGAAACCCGAAACCATACAATATGTTAATAATCAGCTAATTAGAGCGACTGATAGGCTTAAACACTATACCCACGTTGGTAATTGGGCGCATCCAACTCGCCACGGTTTCATTAGAATTGAAAAATATATAAAAATTTTTTTAGAAGGGCAACGAGAATCGAGATGGATAATTATTCCCGGTCTTCGTGGGGTTGGGAAGACCACGTTTCTGGCCCAATTGTTTTTACGATTTAAGGCAAGAGTAAAGAAAGACCATATTTTATATGTATCTGTTGATGATATTGTAACTGCAGGTATTACTTTGAATGAAGTATTGTTTGCGTACGAAAAAGTTTTAGGGCAAACCTTTGAGAGTTTGTCAGAGCCGGTTATTTTATTAATTGATGAGGTTCAACAAGATCCCAAATGGGCCGCTGTTTTAAAAAGTATGTATGACAGAGCTAGGAATGTTTTTGTTGTGTGTACCGGTTCCTCCGCTGTCCAGCTTCAAACAAATGCAGATGTCGCGCGTCGCGGAATATTTGAGAAATTATATCCTTTGAGTTTTGGCGAATATCAAATGCTTAAAAACAATAAGTTTCCTCAGCCAGCATTAAAACAAGGAATAAAATCGGCTCTGTATGATAGTGCTACAGCTCAAGAGGTCTACACCCGCTTACTACTTTTGGAAAAATCTGTAAATACCCAATGGTCCAGGTTTGACCCCAAAGATGTCAATGAGTTTTTATCAACTGGCACACTTCCATTCACTCTTAAAGCACAAGATTTAACTATTTATGAACGCATAGGGCGTTTAATAGATCGAATGATTACGAATGATATTCCACAACTAGGTAAATTCGATGTACAAACATTAGGAGTTATTAAAAAATTGTTGTTCATAATGGCAGACAGCAATGATGGTTTTAGTATAAATAAGGCCAGCATAATCCTGGGGGTTGATCGACTTACTTTAACTGCTGTTCTTGATGCTTTGGAAAAGGCAGAAATTGTTATTCGTGTGGCCCCACACGGGTCAAGTGTGGTTGCCGTAAGAAAACCCTCTAAATATTTATTTATGAGCCCAGCGATACGGATGTCTCTTCTTAGTATTACTGGTCTTGATGAGACATTTTTGAATCGAAGGGGTAAATTATTGGAAGATGTTGCTGCCCTGCATTTTTATAGAGAATTTGTTGCTAATGGCGCCGGTGGGATTACTTTCGACAGTGCCTTGGGTGGGGCAGATTTCATATTACAAATAGCAAACAAAAAACAAATTGCTATTGAAATTGGAATGGGAGATAAGGAATTCGGACAAGTAAAAAATACCATGGATAAAGTTAGATGCGATTATGGTTTGATTATTTGTGCCTCAGACTCAGTAAATTTATCAGAAAAAGATAATATTGTTAAAATTCCACACAAGTACTTTCTCTTAATGTAATTTTCGGATTTCTAGTTAGTTGAAGTCAAGTAAAAGAGGCGCGTGGTCTGAAATCACATCAGGCATAACTTCAAAATGATTTATTTTAATTTCAGGTGAAGTGAAAATATAATCGGCATGTTTTTCTGGTTTGGTGTATAAACTGGTTCTGGTAGTTTCTACTCCGAACGTTTTAATGAGGTTATTCATGTTTTGTTCAAGCATTTTTATACTTTCAGTGTCAGGGCGTAAATTAAAATCTCCACACAATATCTTGGGAGTTTTGATTGTGTCCAAGAAGTCTTTAATTTTTTGTGATTGTGACAATCTTTCGGGTGTATCAGTTTTTCCTTGACCATTCCAAAGGCCATGAATATTTAGAATAGAATAAGCTTTATTACTCGTTTTTAATTTTATCCACTGCAGACTTCTGCCGTGGTGACCAGAAAAGAGGGATTCTTTAGAAGTTCTTGTATCTGTGTGAACAGAGATTTCTCCCTCCTCGATTACTTCAATGTCTTTTTTAATAAAGATACCTATTCCATAAACCCCTTCAAGTATGGGACGGAAAAAACCAATATGATTTGGAAGAAGTTTTTTAATATCAGAAAAAAGATTGAAGTGAGCTTTGGGATAGCGGACTCCTAAAATTGGTTCGGCCTGATCGTATAATTCTTGGAAACAAAATACATCAATATCTCGATTTTTTCTGATGAAATCTAAAAAGGGTTCTCTCACTTGAGCTCCCCACGTGTTGAGGGTTATTAGCTTCATTATTACAACAACTTCTCTTGTAAATTTTTTGGAAGAGGAAGATCGAGGTGTCTGTAGGCGGAATGGGTGAGGGAACGTCCACGCGGTGTACGTTCGATGAATCCCATCTGAATTAAATACGGCTCATTGAATTCTTCGATAGTGGCTTGTTCTTCGGAGAGCGCGGCCGCGAGGGTTCCAAGCCCAACTGGTCCACCTCCAAATTTATTGGCCATCACTTCCATAAGTTTTCTGTCCGCAGGAGTGAGACCTTTATTATCAATACCTAGAAGCGAGAGGGCTTCTTCTACGGTCTCTCTGTCCAAATCTTTTTTATGGACCTGCGCATAATCTCGCGCGCGTTTGAGCAAATAATTCGCTGTGCGAGGAGTGAACCTGCTTCTCTTCGCAATTTCTTGACCCGCTTCGCCCAAAGCTTCTACGCCGAGTATCTTCGCAGACCTCTTTATTATTTGTCCTATCTCATTCTCATCATAAAATTCAAGTCGGAACACTCCTCCGGAGAATCTAGAACGTAGTGGAGATGAAATCATAGCTACACGAGTAGTGGCAGCGAGGAGAGTGAAGGGTGGAAGTTCGAGTTGGATGGTGCGGGCGCTCGGGCCCTTGCCTATGATGATGTCGAGCACGCCGGATTCCATCGCGGGGTAGAGAACTTCTTCAATAGTTTTATTCAAACGATGAATTTCATCGACGAAGAGAATGTCACCCGAGGCAAGGTTCGTGAGGATGGATGCGAGGTCGCCCACCTTCTCTATGGCCGGTCCAGAAGTAATTTTTATAGCTTTGCCCGTAGTTTTCGCTATCAAATGTGCTAATGTTGTCTTCCCTAAACCCGGTGGACCGTAGAAAAGTATATGTTCAGGAGGCACTCCGCGTTCAGAAGCGGCCTTGAGAAGAATATTGAGGTTTTCTTTTATAGATTTTTGACCAATATAGTCTTCCCAGCGAGTTGGTCGGAGCTCCTCTCCAATAAACGTTGATTCTTCAGGGTTTTTTGGTAATTTGGAAGATTTACTTGACATAAATAGTGTTATGTGCTAGGATACTAGATGAAAGGTTTCTCGTTCTCCAAATCATAAATCTCTAAGCAACAACTGCCTCGCGGCACTTCGGACTTCTCTTTGAGGACGTCTTGGTTGGCCTTGTGCCATGCTGATGCCATCCTAGAAGGAGTCGTTTAGCTTTTAGCAGTTTCTGTTGAAAGTGTTGCTTGGAGATTTATGCTTTTGAGACAAATCTCTTATCTTTAATTATTCACAAATTCACCCTCCTATCAATATCGCTTTTTAACAAACTTGTGTCTTATTCAATACTAGAAAGATCGAGCACTCGTCCGAGTTCAGGGAGTGAAGTGACGCCGTTTAAAACTTTTATAACACCATCCTCTTCAAGTTTGAGGAGGTTTTGAATACGAGAGGCATCGTTGATGTCACGCTCGCTCGGATTGTTTATTACGGCCTTCTCTATATCTGCATCGATGAGGATGGCTTCATAAACTCCAACGCGACCTTTGTATCCGGAGAAGTTGCACTCCTTGCATCCGACTGGTTCCCAGAGATGATCCTGTTGTACTCCCTCTAGGTATGATTTGTCTGTAACCTTCGAAAGAGCTTTGTCCACGAGCGCTTTACTCTTCTCATCCAGAGGAGTTTCTTTCTTGCACACAGGACAAAGTTTGCGTACGAGACGTTGAGCGATAGAAACATTCAGAGCAGAAGAAATAACTTTTGGATTTACTCCGAGGTCGAGGAGGCGGGGGAAGGAGCCGGCAGCATTGTTCGTGTGGAGAGTAGAAAGTACGAGGTGACCCGTGAGAGCGGCGTTCACTGCGACCTCGGCCGTCTCGTTGTCTCGAATTTCTCCAACCATGATGACGTCTGGATCCTGGCGTAGAGCACTGCGCAGACCAGAGGCGAAGGTGTATTCGTTCGCATCGTCGGTTTGGGTCTGCACGATTCCTTGAATGTGATATTCAATCGGATTTTCTATAGTGATGACTTTAATGTCCGGAGTATAAATTTTCCTTAAAAAGGCATACAAAGTGGTGGTTTTCCCTGAACCCGTCGGACCGGTGGTGAGTATCATACCGTTTGGTTTTTTGATTTCTTTCTCTAAAATGCTCAATAGGCGTGGATGAATACCGAGACTCTCTAGAGAAACAGAAATGGAGTCCGGGGTAAGGATTCGGAGCACCACTGATTCGCCGTTTGGACCAGGCAGAAGGGAAGTACGAATTTCTATCTCATCAGTGCCGAGTTTGATGGAGAAACGACCGTCCTGGGCACGGCCCTTGGTATTTAATTTCAGATTGGAAATAAGTTTCACTCGTGAGAGCAGAAGTTCAAAAGTTTCTTTGTCAAAATTTAAAATATCCGTGAGTACGCCGTCTAATCTATAGCGCAGACGTACTTGTTCGTCTTCTGGTTCGATGTGAATGTCCGAAGCTTTGAGAGAGATGCCTCCAGCCAGAATGATTTCTAGAATTTTTGAAATCCTATAGGCCCGCTTCATCCCGAGCACTTCTTCTATGAGCTTCTTCACATCTTCCAAGGTCTCTACTTTCTTCGACATACCGAGAATTTCTTCGTTTGAAATGTCTAAGGCACCAGAAGTTGTTTCTGATGAATATGAAAGGTCTTTGTACCTATCCCAAACTTTGTTCAGACTTGCGTGCGAAGCCATATAAATTTCTGGAATGTAACCACGGCTTTTTATTTCTTCTATGGCTTCCATCACGCTTTCTTTCTGCGGGGAGAGTACGGCCACATCAATTTTCTTGTCTGTGATGTTGAAGACTGCAATCTCCGCCCTGCGAGCGTCTTCTTCTTTTATCACACGCAATGCATCGATGTTTATGGAGTGAGTAGATAAATCAATATAAGGCACACCGTATTTGGCCGAGAGGGTAGAAGCCAATGCTTCCTCCTCGCGTTTGCGTAGTTCGTCTATTCTGTCATCGGAGCGCTCTTCGTCGAAAGTTATCATTTTTTAATTATACTCTAAAACCCCTTAAATATGAGGTTATTTCGCCTATTGACTTTTGTATAGAAGGTATGATATAATACAGGTAGAAGCAATCACGGCCTCAACTGAAGGAGGTGGGTTATGCGGAGGATCTTTTTGATTATTGCGACGCTCGGACTCGTAGGATGTGCGAGCGAACGCGTGTCAATCTACAACGGATGCCCGGGTTCATGGGGGCGCGTCACGGATGGTCGAAGCCACGTACTTGTGGCTCGACTCGAGTACGGGGCCAGAGTCTCCGTGGACCTTCACGGGGTATCTGGTGAATACAACCAGATACTGATCAACGTTGACGGATTCCGTGTAGGTGACAACCGACCACTCGGAGCCGTCAGTCGAACCTTTTCTCAGTCAGGGAGAGGTGTCACGACTCCCGAAAGCGCCCTGAACATCAACTCGTTCCCCGGGGGATGTTTTCCGCACTGGAGGGACAAGTGAAGGGTGGGGTGGAAGTGCATCCAACACTTCCGCCCTTTTTCATATCAAAATTTGTTAGAATGCTCTCATGAAGCATTTATCTAAAAGCCTTGAGGAAACCAGAGAAGTGGCAGAAGGTATTGTAAGGGGCCTAGATTTGGGTGACGTTGCTACGGTCATCGCTCTGCGGGGGAACTTGGGTTCGGGCAAAACCGCTTTCAGTCAGGCGGTGGGAAGTGTATTTGGAATAAACGAGATGAGTAGCCCCACCTTCGTGATAGAGAAAATTTATCCGATTGATTATCGTGGATTCAAACATTTGATTCATATTGATGCATACAGATTGGAGAAACACACAGAACTTCTACATTTGGGTTGGGCAGAAATCTGTAGAGAGAAAGAAAATTTAATCCTCATAGAATGGCCAGACAGAGTTTCTGAAATTATTCCAGAGAATGCGATGAGAATTAATTTTAAATTTGTAGACGAAACTACTAGGGAGATAGAAGTAGGAAGTAAGAAGCAAGAAGTATGAAAAAACAAACAGACAAAAAGCGACTCGTGCTCCTCGACGCTCATGCGATTATTCACCGCGCGTATCATGCTCTTCCAGAATTCGCTACATCCAAAGGCGAACCAACGGGTGCGCTCTACGGCGTGATAGCTATGCTTATAAAGATTATTGAAGAACTTAATCCTGAATACATCACGGCTTGTTTTGACCTACCGCAACCAACACACAGACACGAAGCATACGAAGCTTATAAGGCCGGTCGGGTGAAGACCGATGATAATCTTGTGCTTCAACTTGAGAGGGCCAAGGATATTTTCACTGCGTGGGGGATACCAATTTATTCTGAACCAGGGTTTGAAGCTGATGATATTCTGGGAACGATTGTGGAATTAGAAAAGAAAAATAAAGATTTGGAAATTGTTATAGCGTCGGGTGACATGGATACGCTTCAGCTCGTGGATGATAGGCGGGTAATGGTTTATACCTTGAAGAAAGGCATAAAGGATACAATTTTGTATGACGAGAAGGGGGTTATCGCAAGGTTTGGATTTGGACCGGAACTCCTGCCCGACTTCAAAGGTCTCCGCGGTGATCCATCCGATAATATTATCGGAGTGAAAGGAATTGGAGAGAAAACGGCGACTTCACTCATCACTACTTTCGGCAGTGTTGAAAAGATTTATAAAGCTCTGAAGAAAGACAAAGACGAATGGAAGAAAGCAGGAATAACAGACCGTATTGCTGAATTGTTAATTGCGAACGAAGAAGAAGCACTTTTCTCTAAAACTTTAGCCACTATTCGGCGAGATGCCCCGATTAAATTTGTTCTGCCCAAACCGTGGAAAGAAAGTTTAGTTTTGGAAAACTTGATTGAACTTTTTAAACAACTTGAATTTAGAACAATGGGGGAGAGGGTGAGAATGCTCATAAATAATTCGGCGAATCAGACAAATTCTCGCGCTTTACCCTCTCTACGGGGGCTCCGACGCGACTCGAATTTGCCCGATTCGCCTCCTTCTGTAGGTAAAAATGATCCAGAATTAGCCTTGGCCTTGTGGGTTGTAGATTCAAACCTCACTACTCCGACCCTGCAAGATATTTTTGACTTCACTAAAACAGACAACGAGAAGGATGCGTGGAAAGTTATAAATACAGAACTTGAGAAGCGCGAAGTGAAGAAAGTTTTCGAAGAAATAGAGAAACCCTTAGAGCCCGTAGTCCAAAAGATGAATGAACATGGGGTGAAGATTGATAAGGATGCGTTGAAGAAACTTTCGGAGACGTATCATACAGAGCTTTCTAAATTAGAGAAAGAAATTTGGGGAATGGCCGGCAGTGAATTCAATATTAATTCTCCTAAACAGCTCGGTGAAATTTTATTTGTGAATATGAACCTCGGTGGTACAAGGCAGAAGAAAACTTCTACGGGCAATTTCTCCACCAAAGAATCTGAATTGGAGAAAATAAAAGACAAGCATCCAATCATCACAAAAATTCTTGAATATCGCGAACTTCAAAAGCTTCTCTCCACTTATATCGATGCGATACCTCCACTTTTGGATAAAAACAACCGCCTACATTCAACTTTTCTCCAAGCGGGGACGACCACCGGACGGATGTCTTCAGAAAATCCAAACCTTCAAAACATTCCTATCAGATCTAAACTCGGTCAAGCTATCCGGCACGCTTTCATCGCGGAGAAAGGCTCAACTCTCCTCTCATTAGATTATTCTCAAATTGAACTACGCATCGCGGCCATCCTTTCTAAGGATGAAAAGTTGATGGACATATTCAAACGAGGCGAAGATGTACACACGGGTGTGGCCTCGAGAGTCTTCAAAGTTTCTATTGATAAAGTAGACAAGAGTATGCGCGCGAAAGCCAAAACTATTAACTTTGGAGTGCTCTTCGGTATGGGTGTAAATGCCTTGAAAACCAACTTGGGCACAGATAGAAAAGAGGCCCAGGAATTTTATGATAACTACTTTGAGACGTTCTCCGGCTTGGCTAAATATCTAGATCAAGTGAAGGCCGAAGCAGGCAGAAAGGGCTATACAGAGACCATTTTTGGCCGTAGGCGCTACTTCGAGGGCCTCCGCTCTCCTCTTCCATTTATTCGAGCTTCTGCAGAGAGAATGGCCATAAACGCGCCGATTCAGGGCACAGAAGCAGACATCATAAAGATTTCTATGAAGAGGATTGATGATTATATAAATAGTCAGAATTTGAGTGAGGAGGTTTATCCTGTGCTCAGTGTGCATGATGAAATTGTTTATGAGGTAAGGGAAAATTTGGTTGATAGGGTTGTGGGGGAATTTAAAAAAATTATGGAAGAAGCGATCCCAAAAGAAAAAACTCTGAATGTCCCGATTGTAGCCGAAGCCAAGTTTGGTAAAAGTTGGGGAGAGATGGAATCAATAAAATAATATGAGTGATTTTCAAATAGATATATTTGGTGATGAGATAGAAGTGAACGCAGAAACCGAGGAGTTTGATATTGGGACAAAATCTAAATCTGACTTTAATATTTTCCTACTCACTGATGCGATAGGCGCAAGGAATAAAAAAGATGCCTGGGTGCTTTATCAGAAAGCCCTTGCGAGCGGGATGGTCGCCGAAGAAATTTTCTGGAAAGTGATGTGGGCGATTAAAACAATGCTCCTCGCGAAGAAGACGAAGACAGCCGAAGAAGCAGAAATGAAAACTTTCCCCTACAACAAAGCCAAAGGTAATTTAAAAAATTTTAAAGACGGTGAATTAGAAAAGATTTCAGAGAATCTGGTCATTGGTTACCATAACGCTCGTCGAGGGAAGGGTGAAATAGACGGTCTGATAGAGAAGGTGCTTTTGTCTCTATAAGGTATATAATTCATCCGGCATGAGAATAGAAAACGAGGTAAAGCTTGATTATGCAGATGTTTTAATTCGTCCAAAACGAAGCACCCTTTCGAGTAGAAAAGAGGTCAATCTAGAGAGAGAATTCAAGTTTCCTCATACGAAAAAGATCTGGACGGGTGTCCCGATTATTGCGGCCAATATGGATGGAGTGGGAACAATGTCCATGATGCAGTCCCTGAAGAAAGAGAAACTGCTTACGGCCCTACACAAATTTCATGATCTGAAACACTTTGAAAATGTAGATAAAAAATTTAGTTTTATAACTATCGGAGTAAGGAATGAAGATAAAGATTTTCTTAAAAAATATATTAGAAAATACGGAGAACCATATTTGCTCTGCATTGATGTAGCGAACGGCTATACAGAAAGGTTCGTAGATTTTGTGAAGGAGGTTAGAGGTTTGTGCAAGGGAAGTGTCATCATGGCGGGCAACGTGGTGACCGGAGATATGACCGAACAACTTGTTCTTTCTGGAGCAGATATTGTGAAGGTGGGCATTGGTCCAGGAACGGTTTGCACAACACGTATGGTGACCGGGGTGGGTTATCCTCAACTCTCTGCGATTATTGAATGTGCAGATTCGGCGCACGGACTCGGAGGGTTAATTTGTGCAGATGGTGGATGCAGAACTTCAGGAGATATAGCGAAGGCGTTTGGAGCAGGTGCCGACTTCGTGATGATTGGAGGAATGCTCGCTGGACATGATGAGGGTGAAGAAGAAATACTTGAAGAGAATAATAAGAAATTTGTTTATCACTATGGTTCAAGCTCTGCAGATTCTATGGAGAGACACAATGGAGGCAAGGCAAATTATAAAGCACCAGAAGGTAAAAAAATAAAGATTCCTTATAGAGGCAAAGTTTTAGATACGGTTGGAGATATCCTCGGCGGACTCCGGAGTGCTTGTACTTATGTGGGAGCGAAGAGACTCAAAGAACTCCCTCGTCGAACTACATTTGTTTTGGTGAACAGACAACTCTCTCCTTCGGTTAGTGACAATTAAGCATTTGTAAGGTATATTTTCTAAGCATAAATGCGCCCGTAGCTCAGTCGGTAGAGCAGCTCCCTTTTAAGGAGATGGTCATAGGTTCGATTCCTATCGGGCGCACCAAGAAGGAATTTTTTGCGTTTCGTGCATGAAGTAACAAAAGAGCGCTTGCCCAAGCGCTCTTTTGTTGTTTAGAACTGTTCGATTTGTACGCGTATTTTCTTTGCACTTTCTCTCTAAAATCACCTGACACCTAACAGGAATCGAATCTTTGTTTGACAGCTTTCTTGTGGGTGGTAGGGTGATTGCAGAACTGCACCTCTCACATACAGGAGAACAAAGACAATGCCCCGCAATTTTCGTGATTTACTCGAAGCACAATGGTCTCGTGGCAACTTCGTCTGTGTCGGGCTTGACAGCGAGTCCGTCAAGATTCCTCGCTGTGTAGGTGAACGTGTTCGCGAGTCTTATGCGGACATCGGAGATACCTACTTTGGTGATTGTATCTTCGAGTTCAACCGGGCGATTGTGGGGGCAACGAAGGATATCGTCTGCGCTTACAAGCCCAACTCCGCGTTCTACGAAGCGCAAGGAGCGGTTGGCATCGATGCTCTTCAGCGTACTGTCGCGATGATTCATGATGTCGCACCGGATGTGCCGGTGATTCTCGACGCTAAACGTGCCGACATCGGCAACACCAACAACGGCTACGTGGAAATGGCATTCGACTATCTCGGTGTCGACGCCATCACAGTTCATCCGTATCTTGGAGCCGAAGCACTTGCTCCATTCCTCGCACGAGCGGAGAAGGGTATCATCGTGCTTTGCCGGACTTCCAATCCGGGAGCCGGCGAGTTCCAGGACATCCAGGTTCCAATGGGACCAGTCCTGGTTGACAACGAGCCGATGTTTCGCCCCCTCTACCAAGTCGTTGCGCAACATGTCGTGAAGACCTGGAACAAGAATGGCAACTGCGCAGTGGTCGTCGGTGCGACCTACCCCGCCGAACTTGCTGAAGTCCGTGAGATTGTCGGCGACATGCCGATTCTCATTCCGGGCATCGGTGCGCAGGGTGGTGACGTGGAGAGCACGGTGAAGGCAGGCAAGGACAGCCGTGGCTGTGGCATGATAATCAACTCGTCACGTGGCATCATCTTCGCTTCAAGTGACGAGGACTTCGCAGAAGCGGCTCGTCGAGAGACCGTGAAGCTCCGCGACCTCATCAACCAACATCGGTAGGAGGAGCTCATGCATCAACTGGAGGTTCTTCGGATTCTCGGCGAAGTTGGGGCAGTCATCACTGACAGCCACATCGTTTACACGTCGGGGAAACACGGTACGGCATACGTGAACAAGGATGCGGTATACCCACACACCGCTATCACCTCTTCGCTGTGCCGTGCGATCGCTGAGCAGTTTCTGGACGACGATGTACAGGTTGTCATCGCTCCAGCGGTTGGTGGTGTTATCCTTTCGCAGTGGGTGGCAAACCATCTCACCAACAGAGGATATGGTGAAGTGCTCGGTGTCTATGCCGAGAAGTCCGAGGACGGAAATACTTTCGTCATCAAGCGCGGTTACGACAAACTTGTCGCTGGCAAGAACGTGCTGGTAGTGGAAGATGTTCTCACCACCGGCGGTTCTGTCAAGAGGGTGGTCGAAGTTGTGCGGGCCATCGGCGGCAACGTCGTTGGTCTAGGTGTTCTCTGCAACCGCGGTGGAATCACACCACAGGACGTAGCGAACGTACCGAAGCTCTTCTCTCTCGTCGACGTGAAGCTCGACGCATGGGACGAACTGGATTGTCCGCTTTGTGTGCAGAACGTCCCGGTCAACACGGATGTTGGCAAGGGCCGGGAGTTCTTGGCTCGCAAATAGTTCTGTATTCTTAACACCCGCCGAGCATCTCACGATGCCCGGCGGTTTTTTCATTCTTGGGTGGGTGCGAGGACTTTGCTAGAGATGCTGGGCAACACGTTTCAACTCATCATTCACATCAAGAATGATTCTGATATTCGTAATCATCTGACGGACTTCGTCCTTGTTTTCCTCCAAGAAGGTTCGAACATCGTACAGAGTAGTGCACAAACACGAAACAAAGTGCTGGGAGCACTTTTTTCGGTTTGTGCGAGACGGAGCGCGACGGCGCGAGTCAGGGTCGGGAAAGTTTTCAGCAGAAAACTATTCCTGACCACAAAGAAATTTATAACGGGATGTCGAAGGCGAAGGCGCCGGCCCCGGTGAGGAGTATGGAAACAGAAATGGCAAGAAGAAGCAGATAGAAAACAATATTTCTCTTGAGAATCGAGGCATCTTTGTATTCAATATAAAACTCAAGGGCGGTGAAGATGATGAACGCGAGAGCTGCGATTTGAGTGTAGAGTCCAAAAGCGAGCATCAAGGCTCCTACTATTTCTAAGGTGGCATAAACAGAGACGAGAATGTCAGCAGGATTCAAATGTAGGGATTGAAATGAAGCAATCCAACGTGCTTTCTCACTTCTAAACTTAAGAATACCTAGGTCTAGGAAAATTAACCCGAGGACTACGCGTAAGATAAATGGCCCCATGAGTGAATAGGTAAGCAATTCTGGGAATGGATTAAGCATGTATTTATGATAGCATACGGGCCATGAAAGAATGCATCTTAATTTTGGATAATATTCGAAGCGTAGAGAACACTGGTTCTATCTTTCGTACTGCGGATTGTTTGGGTGTTTCTAAAATTATCCTCGTGGGCACTACGCCGGCGCCGATTGATAGGTTCGGTCGGAAACGCAAGGATTTTAGTAAAGTTTCTCTCGGGGCAGAGGAATTTGTTAAATGGGAACAAACAGACAATATCCAATCAACAATAAACAATCTAAAAAAAGAGGGATATAAAATTATTGCCTTGGAGCAAGACAAAAAATCTAAGAAGCTAAATAACTTCGAAGCCAACAAGCTCGGCAAGTTCGTATTGATAGTGGGGAATGAAGTTGATGGAATTCCAAGGGTTACCCTTGGAAAATGCGATGAGATATTAGAGATAGAAATGAAGGGTCAGAAGGAATCTATAAATGTTTCTGTGGCCACAGGGATTGCTTTGTTTAACCTCATCTAATATGCCAGAACTTCCAGAAGTCCAAACAACAGTGAATGGTTTGAATCGAACGGTGAAAGGTCGACGAATTGTAGATGTTTGGACGGACTATGGCTCGAAAATTTACAATTCACAATTTTCAATCTTCAAAAAAGACCAAATCAAAAACTCAAAATTTTTTAAAAACTTTAACAAACAAATCGTTGGACAGAAAATCCTTGAGGCAAAGAGGAGGGGAAAAAATATTTTGATTCACCTCTCGAATAACCGAACCATTCTGGTTCATATGAAAATGACGGGGTATTTCTTCTACAATCCGCCGAAGAACGCACCATTTGTGCACCTCGACTTCACTTTGGATAATCAGAAGCACCTCGCGTTTTCTGATATGCGCAAATTTGCGAAGGTCACACTTATTCCTACAGACAAACTCAATGAATCTCTCCATGTTTTTCATTTGGGGCCAGAACCGTTGGATAAAAAATTTACTTTTGATATTTTCAAACAGAGATTCTTAAAAAAACCAAAAGGGAAAATAAAAACTGTATTGATGGATCAAGAATTGGTTGTAGGAATCGGAAATATTTATTCTGATGAAATACTCTGGCGAGCCGGTGTTCATCCTCTTTCCACCGTAGAGACTATTCCAGAAAAAAATTTGAAAAGTATGTACAGGGCGATGAAGGAGACCTTGAAAAAGGGAATCGACTTTGGTGGAGATTCAATGTCCGACTACAGAAACATAAATGGAGAGAAAGGAAATTTTCAAGACTATCATCGGGCGTATAAAAGGAATGGATTAAAGTGTCAGAAACCCAAATGCAAAGGCATTATAAAACGAATCGTTGTTGGTTCTCGCAGTGCCCATTTCTGTCCGGTTCACCAGAAACTATATAAATAAGGGTTATTTTAGGATTTTTTCTAGTTCTTCTTTGGCCACTCTCTCATCGCTCCACGGGGTTTTCTCTCCGTCGGCTCCCATAATGAATGGGTCTGTGCCCTTGCCCGTGATGAGGACAACGTTACCTTCCTTGGCTCGTTTGATGGCTTCATTAATAGCATTTCGTCTGTCCATAATCATAGTGACCTTGCGATTTTTAAATCCCGGAAGCATGTCATCAATAATTTTCTTTGGATCTTCATCATACGGATCTTCGTTCGTGAGGATGACGTCGTCGCAGTACATATCGGCCACAGCAGCCATCTCTGGACGTTTCCATTTATCCCTTCCTCCACCGGTGTTTCCAAGTACACAAATTTTTCTCCGACCTTCGAAAGTTTTATAAAGTGCTTCGAGTGAGCCAGAAGTATGCGCATAATCTACAACTACGTCGAAGTTCTGCTTAGAATTATTAGTTTTTATAAATTCCACGCGACCCTTTATGGTTTCTAGTTTCTCCAACCCTTCCTTAATCATTTCAGGAGGAATCCCAAAGGCTGAAGCGCAAGTTGCTGCTCCTAATAAATTGTACAAGTTAAAAAGTCCGAGAAGCGGAGAAGTTATCTTTATATTTTTGAAAATAAACGAGATAGAATCTTCATCGGCTGTGTACGCTCCCACATCTCGAAGAGAGAAAGTGTAGTTTTCACTAGCTCCGCATCCGAGGAAATATTCTGAAGCTTTGTCATCCGCATTAGTTACCATCACTGTGTGTTTCTTGTTGCTTTTTGCGAGAGCTTTCCCAATAGAGAGCTTTGCAGAGAGATATTTTTCAAACGAACCGTGGGATTCTATGTGTTCTGGGGAAAGATTGGTGAAGATGAGGGCGTCTAGGTCTATGAATTTGTGTCTAAATTGTTTGGCCGCCTCGCTCGAGAGTTCGAGGATCACCACATCACAATGCGCATCCACTGCTCGACGGATAAAATGTTGGACGAAGAATCGTCCGGGCACGGTCATCTTGCGGAGATTGGGTTTAGATTCTTCTCCGATTTTAAATCGAATGGTGTTTAGAACGGCGGTTTTCTCTCCTGCAGTTTCAAAAATTGAATTGAGCATTTCTGTAGTAGAAGATTTGCCCTTGGTACCAGTCACCGCGATGACCCTCACGTGTCTAGAAGGGAATCGATAAATTAATGCGCCGAGGAGAGCGAGTTTGTAATGATAAATCGGAGCCAGGGCATCGAACAGCTTTTTAGGTATCAGCTTTTTAATTATACGGAGGATATTTTCCAACATTTTATTTTGAAAGTAGTTTCAACGCCTGCTTCACCCGTTCGCTCGTGTTCTCTACATCTTTGCCCACCTTCTTCAGTGCCTCACGAGCATCACGTTCGCTGTAGCCGAGAGAAACCAACGCCTCGAGGGCATCTCCTTCAGCACGGAGGTTGAGACCTTTGTCCTTGGATGATGAGATTAATTTGCCCTGAAGCTCTAATACAATTTTCTCTGCATTTTTCTTCCCAATACCAGAAACGCGAGTGAGATAGGAGGTGTCGTTTTCTGAAACAGCTTGCTCCAGCATTTCTACACTGGCCACATTCATTATTCCGAGGGCGGTCTTCGGTCCTATTCCAGAAATAGTGATTAGAAGTCCGAATACGTCTAGACTTTCTTTATCCTTAAATCCAAACAAATCCAAAGCATTTTCTCTAACCGAAAGGTGTGTCCAGAGGGTGATGGGTTTGTTTAAAACGGCATCCAAAGCGGTCTCTGTGGGGGTAAAAACCCTATAACCCACGCCGTTCACATCCACCACTATCATATGCAGATCCTTGTGGGTTACCGTGCCTCGTAGAGAGTTAATCATATAGAAATAATACAGGAAATAGTAAACAGTAGGTAGTAGACAGAATTATACAAAAACTTGACTATTTACTGCTTACTGACTACTATATTCCAATGCCTATAACTCGTGGAGCCAAAAAGGCCCTCAGAGCTTCCAAGAAGAAGCGTGTTTTTAATCTTGCTCGCAAGGACAAGGTTTCTAAAGCAGTGAAATCTCTAAAGAAATTAGTATCAGAAAAGAAACATAAAGAAGCAATGATTGTTATGCGTGAAGTTCAAAAAGCTTTGGACAAAGCAGTGAAGGGCCACACCTTGGACAAGAATACCGCTTCTCGCAAGAAATCTCGTTTCTCAAAGATGGTGAAGAAGATCGGTTAAGCAAAAGACCGCCACTAGGCGGCTTTTTTGAATTCTTCGTGAGCCTCCTCCTCTGCCAGTCTCAACAGTCTTTCTTCCTCGGCCTTAATACGCGCAAGTTCTGCTCGTTTTTCTTCTAATCTACGCTTCTCATCTTCCTCGTCGCTTCTATATAAAACTTTGTTCAATTCTGATTCGGATGATAAATTCGCGATTCCTTCAAGTATCTCTCCAGAATCTTTTATCCCTCCTTCAGCTTTAATACGACCACTTTCTAGATCGTCGAATCTCTCCTTTGAGTATTTGTTCCCGAATCCAAACATGTATTTATAATACTACGTTTTTTAATTTTGAATAAAGAGGTTAGCTGTGTTACCTTGGGTGTACGCTCCCATCGTTCAATGGATAGGACATGACTTTGCGGAAGTTAAAATGTAGGTTCGATTCCTACTGGGAGCACCAAGAAGGAATTTTCTGCGCTTCGTGCATGAAGTAACAAAAAAGCGCTCAATTGAGCGCTCTTTTGTTGTTCAGACTTGTTCGATTTGTGTAGACCATTTCTCTACGTTTTCACTCTAAAACCACCTGACACCTAACAGGAATCGAACCTTATCTCGATATCGCAGATCGATCCAGCAAAGGTTGCAGTTCAGTAACTGTTGCATTGAACTCTTCTAATGAACCCTTGAACATCCCAGCCTTGAAAGGTTCCCAGTCAGCCTTCTTATTGGCGGCTTCGCTGACAAGTGCAGTAAATGGGGACTGCCATATTTGATGTTTCCAACTAAACCGGCCGATAGGACCCCATGCACTACCGAATCTCTTCTCGAGAAAACCGCAAGCTAAGAATTGAAGAACTTCGAAACGATCAAATAGGCGCTCGTAGTTCTTTCCAAGTTTTAGACCTTGTCCAACGACACTTTCTAGTGAAATAAACAGATACTCACTAATAGGAACCCTCTTGTTTTCCAATCCAGGAAGGAGTTTAAACGCATCCCACGCAGAGAACACGCTCGTAATCGCAGTTATCATCAACGATCGTTCCTTGCCCTCCTCACGCGGGTTTCTGATGGTCATCTTAAACATTGAAGCGATGACGTCATACCTGCCCGCAGAGATAGCAGCAATGCCGGCAATGTACGCCAATCGAATAATCGGATACCAAGCGAGATAGGTCCAGTAATTGTAGGTTGTGCCGACAGGATCCTTATCCACCTCAGCAAGATCGACAAATACTTTTTGGAGAAGCCGAAATTGATCTTTTCTTGCATACTTTGCTAGTATGGCCACTGTCGATTGGAGCTCAAACACAACCCTGTCGTAGTCAGCCAGACGTGCTGGGATTGTATCTTTATCAGGAAGAGGAGCTGATACTGGGAAGTGATCTAACCCAACTGCCTCAGTGCATTTGGATAGTTGGCTTTCTATCAGTTCATCAAGTCGGATGTACCCCTGAGAATCTGTTAGAAGATTCTTTAACTTCTCCGCATCTGTTTCTTTGGTGATACTTGGTGTAGTAAGTCCAGCAAAAACATCTCTGAGTTGTGCCTCGAGCTTCTTTTCAAGACTATTTCTTTCTGCTGCTCTCTCGCCATCGGCAGACATCTCATATGTCATTGCAAGTCTCATCTTCAAATCAAATGGGAGCTGCTCCGGACCACCAAACAATGTGTTCATCACCAAAACAACTCTGTCTGGACCCAGCACCTTCATCGCATATCCTAATTCGATGAGAACATTCGGATTCGGTGTTTGTCGGCCGTCTTTTCCAGAGTTTATTATCGATACATCTGCGACAAACACTGCGGCATTCTCGATTTTCGAGAAAATTGCTTTTGCGATATCAGGCGACCCTGTCATCCCCTGAACATCACGATCTATGACTGGTTCAATTTCTAAGGAGTTGTCCGCACTAATGGACTTGGCTGCTCCAATCAGTGCCCTTTCAATAAACGCTCTGTTAGAAGCATTTGGCAGATCTGACTGCCATGAGTAAAAAATATTGTGCTTCATCTGCAAGTACTAAACAAATAATTCAAGGCCGATCTGGACAATGAGCGTCGTCGAGATATGTCTTTGACGTAATTGTATTCTCGAAGTCACCACACGTCGCCTTGACTCAACTAGAATCAGATTGTTTGATGTCAACAACTTCGCTTCGGGTGGACTTGTGGGTTGCAGGGACTTTGTGAGGGCACTAAGCCACACGGTTGAGTTCATCATCCACATCAAGAATGATTCTTATATTCGTAACCATCTGGCGAACTTCATCCTTATTTTCCTCCAAAAAGGTTCGAACGTCGTACAGAGTAGTGCACAGCTATTTTTAAAAACCTAGATATTCTAAAATTTGTTCCACGAAGGGGAGAACGAGAGGTTCTTGGGGAATAAATTTCAAAAGGTTTGTTTCTACGTTTTCTATATCTACCTTTTCTCCTAGAGGTACAACAATGAGGGGCATGAGCATCTTCTGCGAGCGCAGAAGAATTTTCTTGTGGGGATGATCGATGTCTATGTAGAAAGAATGCAATGTGTCGAACGGATAACGAATTGGACCCTTGGTGATGCCTTTCTCATCAATAATTATGTGCAGGGTTTCAGGTGGGCGATTGATGAAGAGGATGAGAGCGAAGGCCGAGATGATGATGAGTAGAGCGAAGATTATATTTCCTAAAATAATTGAAGTGAGTGCGACGGCTACGGTTATAATTCCCACAGCCCAGAACCAATCAGAAGAACGTTCCTTGTGTTCGTATTCGTGAGCATCCCACTCAATCTTAAAGGTCTCCTTTGCCATATAAAAATTGTAGCACAACTAAGTTTGATTTATAACTCTCACTATGGTTTGATAAACCTCTGGAGGAGTGGCTCGAGCGGTTTAAGGCACCACTCTTGAAAAGTGGAATCTGGGAAACTGGATCGTGAGTTCGAATCTCACCTCCTCCGCAGAAAGAAACTTCCGAATCCGAAAGGTAGGAAGAAGCCCGCGCCTTCGGCGCGGGAGTGGGCAAAAGAGCCCGTCGCTTCGCGACGAATTGGGACGGGGCGGG
>Ga0209514_10000345_pt1 | contig 98135 bp, 65 predicted proteins | sample Subgrocontami58m_FD_187452 | JGI IMG/M metagenome (GOLD analysis project Ga0209514, IMG submission 187452) | Subsurface groundwater microbial communities from S. Glens Falls, New York, USA - GMW37 contaminated, 5.8 m (SPAdes) (version 3) | ecosystem: Environmental > Aquatic > Deep subsurface >... | reverse complement strand
CAAAAGCTCGCCCCCCTGCTCGTTTTAACTCGCAATTGCACGCGACCTGGCTTCCGTTCACTGGAAGAACTATAAGGGTGGACAGCGTTCACGCTGCAGCCAAGGCGTTGCACCAAGCACCTCGGTAGTTACTCCTCGGCAGGAGGCGTTCGATTTGTAATCCCGCGATGCGGTGTTTTTGAGTTTTTGAACAGGAGGCAACGGACCGAACGGAGACAGAATCAATGTGCGATCGGAACGGTCCGAGCTTGCGGCGGGATTGAATTCTCGTCGAAGGCAGCGCGGTTGGCGGGTGTGCCTTTTGGGAACTCGATACGCGCGGAGATGAGGATCAACAATTTCTTTTTGGCGCCGGGCTTCTGGCCCGCTGTTTTCGGGAATTCGTCAATTTCTCCACCTAAGATCGCGAGCGTTTGGCTGTCATAGATGATTGCGCTGCTGGTAATGTGCCGCGTTCGAGTCATTGGTTTGGGAATTTGATAATTCAACCCTTGGGCGGTTTTCGCGGAACCTGCATCGGCGTAGCCCAGGAATTCTTTGAGGTGCAGCGATACTTCGAGCTGGATCGAGGCCAGATCGGAATAAACAAATGGGAAGATCTCGACCTCCGGTCCAAAAGCGATCGATTGGGTCTTATACGCTATGCCGTGCTGATTCGTGTCGACGCCAGTCACAATATTTTTTTTATCGCTAATTGACAGGCGAGCTTGCCTTCCACTGAGCGTTACGATGGCTGGCGCCGTGAGCACATCTACTCCTCGAGTGTTTTTAATCTGGGTCTCTACTTCTTTCGCACGTTTGCTGGTGAGAATGGCTGAAAGAATCGCCCATTCGCCGCCGTTCGTTCGAAAGAGTCTTCCCAGAGTGGGAACGTCTCCCAAGACCGGCACTTTGCCAGCAGCGCTAACTGGATTTGGTCCAAACCAATTCAAGCCGAGCTTTGTGGCAGCCTCCTCTGAAACCTCAGTCAATTTTGTCTGGATGAAAACCTGCGGAAGCCGGGCTTTGTCTGCGTCGGCTATTTTCCCGGATAATTCCTTCTGCGCCCCAAGGTCGCCTTCCTCCGCGCGTTGGCGGAGTTCTGTCACTGGATCCAACTTTTGTTCCGCCGCTGGTTGTTGTGGGCGGGAATTCTGTCCTTCTTCGCGAGGTTGCTCTGATTTTTTCTCTGGGGCGGCGGAGCCGAGCTCTGGTGCAACGTCAGCGGAACTATTCGCTTTCTGGTCGGCCGTCGTGGCCGCCATCTCACTGTTTATCCCCACTCCAACGCTTAATATGCAGGTCATCAGTCCGGCGCAGACCAGCCAACTGGCGATCATCGCTCGCGCCGAAGCCCGTGGTGGTTTTCCTAGGATTCGCTGAACTCGTGTGACGAGGGGACTGCTTCCTGCAGCCAAGCGCAGTTCGCCATAGCCCGCTCGCAATTCCTCAAGCTGAACAAGGGCGCGCGCATATTCGGCCGGGTTGCCGAGCCACTGGATCGCGGCATCGTCGCAGCAATGCTCCCGTTCAATTCGGACTGCGCGCGAAATCCACCACACAGCCGGGTGATAAAATAAAAGCGTTTCCAGGAAGGTTTGCAGCAAGTTGACCAGGAAATCGTGGCGGCGCAGATGAATCAATTCGTGGACGAGAACGGCGTCGAGTTGCGCGGGTGAGAGCCCGGTCCAGACGCTTGCTGGGATCAAAATGACAGGTCGGATCCAGCCAAACGTGACCGGAGTTTCCACCCACGCAGATTTCAGCAGCGCCACCGGCTTCGTCAGACCGAGATTCCGTTGGAGTCGTTTCAGCCGGTCGAGCCATCCCGGTCCTGCTTCAGTCGAATGAAAGCGAAGCCAGCATAAACGTCCCCAGCCGCCGAGCAGCCGAAGGGAAAGCAAAGCCGCGCCAGTTGCCCAGCCGAAAACAATCCAAGGAATCATTTGGTTTCGACGGGGCAGCAGTGCTGGAGCGCGTTCGTTTTTTAGCGCAATCGATTCAGCGGCCGCGATGGGCGGGTTCAAAATTCGGTTCTGCGCGGGGCGTTGGGGAGCGTTGGGAAATCCGGTCAGGGGTGCGACAGTCCTAATTTCGTTGGCCTTGCCCAAAACGAGAAATGTGGCTGTCGGACAGCAAACCATCATGAACAACGCCAGGCAGCCGGTGACATAACGGGCTTGCGCGGATTTGAACCTCGATTGGGCCACGGCAAATGCGAGTGCGACGACAGCGCCCTGCCAGATGAAGTGGATCAACGCCCACCCAAGGTTTTGTCCGGTTGTGCTCGAAAGAATCTCCAGAGGCAGTTTCATTTTGACTCCTTCTCGTTTTCGTCCAACCAGCGGCGCAGCTCGGCTAATTCTTTGGGCGTAGCTTTTTTCTCGGAGAGGGCACGCAGCACCAGCTTCATTGCGGAGCCGTGGAACGCGCGGTCAATCAGATCACGGACGAGGTGGCTCTGGGTTTTATGCGCCGGATGGGCAGGTCGAAAGATGTGGACCCGGGCTGAATCGTCCCGGAGGAGAAGGCCTTTTTCGCACATGATCTGCATGAGCTTCAAGGCGGTGGTGTAACCGGTGTTTTCGCCGAGCTCCTCTTGCACCTGCCGCACGGTGCTCGGACCGCGCAGCCAGAGGACGCGCAGGATGGCGAGTTCGGCGGGAGTCGGGCGAAGGGAAACGGGTTTTGGCATGAGACAGCGGCGAGTATTACGAAAGTGTTCGTAGTGTCAACGAAAAAGTTCGTAGATGGTCAGTGGTCAGTGGTCGGTGCGACGGTGCGACGGTGCGACGGTGCGACGGTGCGACGGATGCAATTTCCTCCGGCCGGAGGAAATGTTCAACCTCGGGAGTTTGCAAAGGACGGTGCGTCGGCGGTCGGCGGTCGGCGGTCGGTGGTCAAGTCCGAGTTGACGGCGGACCGTGGCGGATGGACGATGTCGAACTGTGATCGGTTCGGCCTTTCATCAACCAGGCGCAATCAAGTTTGGCCCGGACCAGCTGTGGCAAGTGGGAGACAAGCTCATCATCAATTCACCCGCTGATATGTCGGAATGGGGCCCGCGCGAGTTCGCCAGGCCTGCCATTGTATTTCAGGCGAGAAGATTTTTTCTTCGCTCGAAAACGGCGGCAAGCCCGCCATTCCGTTTTCGGTACGAGCTTTGGCCGTGGCCGTCCGATCATCCGATGGACCCCGCTCGTGTTTTTGTTTACGACAGAGAATTTGTGGCGGAGCGCGACGGGACAACGAGGGAAGAGCGGCGGACGGAATTTGGGAGGTTTCTGCTCATCTGGCTCTATCCGGTTTTGGGGTTTGCCAGCCGGAAAGCTAAAGAAAGGCTCCGCGATAAGTGGGGGATGAACCCGACCTCGGCGACTCGCCTGTCGCTCTTCCTCGAGGTGTTTGCCGCATTTATGCTCCTGATATTTTGGTCATTTACGGGCGGAATGGGGGAACTGCTGTTCGGGTTATTCATGAGCGAGCGCTTCGAGGGGTGGAGCTTTCCTGGGAGCGCCCTCGTTTTTCTTGTCATCGTGCTGGCTTTCACAGATACGATCGTGCGATTCGACGACCTGCTGCGGGAACGGGAGTTTCCACGAGGATTCCTGGAATGGATTGCGCCGCTTTTCCATGGAAAAAATCGGGAGTGAGTGTGCTATTACGCGTTGGCCATTTCGAAGTGACCTTTTCGCTGGCAGCCCTCTCTTTTAATTCCCGTTGTTCTGAATCCGTGGGGAGTTTTCCGGTGCGCGGGATCTCCCCACGGATTCAGGCCGGACGGGGATTGGCTCGCCTGGGTTACGAATGGATTCTTCTTCGACGTTCTCGTGCTTCGGGTTCAGGCGTCCCATTTAGAATTTCAAATTCCTTTGGCTCGGATTTATGCAAGCATCTATGGCCCACCTCGATTTTTTGCGTTTGTCCCTTGCACGAGCCGTTTCTCTCTGCGACTTTTTGCCGCGACGTGGATTCTGACCAGAGCTGTTTTTATCTCTCGAACTGACCGAGCCTCCTCAGGAGCGCAAGGATTTTGATTTCCATGAGTTTATTGCCTTGGGTTGTCGCCCACACGCGGCCGCGTTGCGAGAAGAAGCTCGCGGAATACTGCCAAAGGGAAGGGGTTTCCGTGACGTTGCCGACCTATCGCAGCGTCAAGACGTATCGCGGCAAAAAGGTCGTTTTCCAGAAGCCCCTTTTTCCAAATTATTTGTTCCTGCGAATGGCGCTGGAGGAGAAGAAGACGATTTACCAGAGCGATTATGTGGCGAACCTGCTGGATGTTCCGGATCAAGCCGAGTTCGAAGCTCAGTTGAACGACATCCTGGTCGCCTTGGAGAGTGATCTGGAGGTGTTTCTGGCGCCGGAAATTCGCGCGGGCCGCCGAGTGCGGATCCGGTCAGGGCCTCTACGGGGGATGGAGGGCCAGGTCGAGAACCGGTCTGGATTCACGGTGGTTTTGCTGAGGCTGGAGTTCATCGGTCAAGCCGCGGCGGTTAAAATCGACGCCGCTGATCTCGAGTTGGTCGATTGACTCGGGAACGAAACTTCCTTTCCATTCCCGCCGATCGCAGCTACTAATTTTTCCATGCCAGAGCTTTCCCGGCCAGGCGAACGAGTGTTTCGGGGCATTGCTGCCGCGGCCGGGGTGACGCGTGGAAAAATTTGTGTGCTGGGCAGAACCCGGGACCAATCCGTTCCTGCGCGGGTGGTCACGGAAGCTGAGCTGCCGTGCGAAATCGATCGGTTGGAAAAGGCGCTGGTTCAGACCCGCCACCAGATTTTGGAAGTGCAGCGGCGAGTTGAGCAAGCCATGGGGGCGGAGGACGCCAGCATCTTCGAGGCTCATTTGCTGGTATTGGAGGATCGCACGCTGCTCGATGAGGTCGTCCGTTTGATGACGAAGGATCGGATCAATGTCGAGCAAGCTTTCCAAAGAATCGCCGAAAAATATTCCGCCACGCTCGATTCGATTGACGATGATTACCTGCGCGAACGGGCCGCTGACATGCGCGATGTCACCGCCCGGATTTTGAACAACCTGCTGGACCGCCCGCAAGCTTCGGACCTGCATCATCTCACTGAGCCTGCGATTATTGTTTGCGATGATTTGTCGCCTTCGAGTTTGGCGGGGGCGGATCGAAAAATGATTTTGGGATTTGCCACCGACGTTGGCAGCAAAACCTCGCACACCGCGATCATTGGGCGGTCGCTGCAAATCCCAGGAATCGTCGGCTTGCAGAACGCGAGCAAACAAGTGGAGACGGGTCAGCACGCGTTGATCGACGGTTACAACGGGTTATTGATCATCAACCCGACCGACCAGACGCTCTTCGAGTACGGCCAGTTGGTGCGCCGGCAGGTTAACCTGCAGGAAAAGCTTCGGGACATCAAAGACAAGGCCGCAGTGACGCTGGATGGAGCGCGGACGATTCTTTCGGCGAATGTCGAACAGCCGAGCGATACGGAAGTCGTCAAGGAATGCGGCGCCGAAGGGGTGGGCCTGTTTCGGACCGAATACTTGTTCATCAACCGCCAGGTTCTTCCGACGGAGGAGGAGCAGTACCAGGCCTATCGGCAAGTCGCGGCGGCCTTGAAACCGAACCCGGTCGTGATCCGCACGCTGGACCTCGGCGGCGACAAATTTCTGACCCACCTGCAAGTGCCCCAGGAGATGAACCCGTTCCTGGGCTGGCGGGCGATCCGGTTCTGCTTGCAAGAGCGCGATATTTTTCGCGAACAGTTGCGCGCGATTCTCCGGGCCAGCGTCGAGGGAAACGTTAAGCTGATGTATCCGATGATCTCGTGCTTGACTGAACTCGAGCAGGCCAATGGCATTCTCGAGGAGTATAAAAACGAGCTTCGCGCCGAGAAAATTCCGTTCGATGAAACGATTGAGGTGGGGATTATGGTCGAGATCCCGTCCGCCGCGCTCATCGCTGACACGCTCGCCAAGCGGGTGAAGTTCTTCAGCATCGGGACGAACGACCTGATTCAATATTCGCTCGCGGTGGACCGGTTGAACGAAAAAATCGCGCATCTTTACGAACCAACCCATCCCGCCATCATCCAGCTGATCAAAATGGTTGTGGACGCAGCGCATCGGAATGGAATTTGGGCGGGTGTGTGCGGCGAGATGGCGGGCGATCCCGAGCTGGTTCCGCTGTTGATCGGGCTCGGTGTGGACGAACTCAGCGCCGCGCCGGCGGTAGTGCCGCAGGTGAAATTTTTAATCCGCAGATTGAAGTTAACCGAAGCCAAGAAACTGGCCGAGTTTGCCCTGAGCTCGGAATCGGGAGTCGAAATCCTGGCGCGCTCCCAAAAGTTCGCGCACGAAGTTGCGCCGAATTTGTTCGAGTAATTTGGGCTGGCGGGTTTGGAGGCTGGCGGTGGGAGACTCACCAGGCGGGGACCTCTTGGAAAATTGAAAACTCGAAATTAGAAATTCCAGCTGGTTAACTGTCGGCCCATGAAAGTTTTGATCCTCGCGGCCGGTTACGCTACCCGGCTTTATCCGCTCACCTTGACCCGCCCCAAACCGCTTCTGCTCGTGGCGGGAAAGCCAATGATTGATTATGTCCTCGACAACCTGGCGCCGATTCCTGGCCTCGACCGCATCTATGTCGTGACCAACGCAAAATTCGCCGATCAATTTCAGCAATGGTCCGACCAGTACCGGCATCGCGGGGCGAAATTGAGCTTCACGATCGTGAATGATGGTTCGACCGACGATTCGAGCAAGCTCGGCGCGATCGGCGATTTGCACCTGGTCTTGCGCCAGGAAAAAGTCGAGGACGATTTGATTGTTGTGGCAGGCGATAACCTGTTCAGCCAAACGCTGGAAAAATTCGGTGAGTTTTGCCGCAGTAAGAGTTCGCCGGTATTGGGCGTCTACGACGTGGGCAGCCTCGAGGAAGTGAAAAAATACAGCTCGATCAATCTCGACCCCAATCAGCGGATTGTTTCATTCGAGGAAAAGCCAAAGGCCCCGACGAGCACCTTGATTGGCATTGCGCTGTATTATTACCCGCGTTCGGTGCTGCCGCTCATCCATCAATACATCGCCGAAGGGAATAATCCGGATCAACCTGGCCGGTTAGTGCAGTGGCTCTACCCGAAAGTTCCGGTTTACGCCTGGACAGTCCCGGGACTCTGGTACGACATCGGCGCGAAAGAAACGCTCGAAGAGGCCAACCGCATTTTCGCGAAGAAGTAGAGTAGGAGGAATTACCTACTTGCCAATTGTTTTACCTTCGGCCAAATTTTGCATACCACTCTCATCTCCCGGATTCGAACCGGTGAAAAATCATGCGCGGACTTATTCTGACAACAGTGGCCTTTCTTGCGTTGGTCGCTGTCACCGCGACCAAAGCGGAAACGCCGTTCTCTCCCCAACAAAAAAGTTACTGGGCGTTTCAAAAGGTTCAACGCCGCGAGCCCCCTTCCGTTCGGGAAAATGGTTGGAGCACCAATCCAATCGACGCTTTCATCCTGGCCAACCTCGAGGCGAAGAACATTCCGCCCGCTCCTTCCGCGGATAAATTGACGCTCCTGCGGCGGGCGACCCTCGATTTAACCGGACTGCCGCCCACACCCGAGGAAATCGAATCGTTCCTCAATGATTCCTCGCCGAAAGCATTCGAGAAGGTTGTCGATCGTTTGCTGGCTTCGCCCCGGTACGGTGAGCGCTGGGCGCGGCATTGGCTGGATTTGGCCCGTTACGCCGAGAGCGAAGGTTTCAAGGCGGATGAAACGCGGCCGAATGCGTGGCGGTATCGCGATTATGTGATCAAGGCGTTCAACGAGGACAAGCCGTATGACCGTTTCATCCGCGAGCAAATCGCCGGCGACGAACTCTGGCCCGAAAATCCCGAAGCCCGCATCGCGACTGCGTTCAACCGCCATTACCCGGATGAGAGCAATGCGCGCAATCTCATGCAGCGGCGGCAGGAGATCCTGAACGACATCACCGACACGGTGGGTGCTGTGTTCACCGGCTTGACGATTGGCTGCGCGCGGTGCCACGACCACAAGTTCGATGCGATCCTGCAGAAAGATTACTACCGGTTGCAGGCCTTTTTCGCCAACACGACCGCTTCCGATGACATGCTTCTCGGACCGCCGGACGTGCTGAACAAATACGAAAAGCAGATGGCCGTTTGGGAGGAAAAAACCAAAGACATTCGCGCTGAGATGGAGGCTTTGGTCGAACCGTCCCGCAAAGCGACCATCAAGGATTACGTCGACAAATATCCCGAAGAAATTCAGGTCGCGCTCAAGAAGGCCCCCGGCGAGCGGACGCCGTTCGAATGTCAAATGGTGGCGAAAGCCGAGCTGTATCTCTCGCCCAAGTCGCACCAGTACATCGCCAAGACCGAGGACATCGCCGGACGATTAAAGGGTGATAAAAAGAAGAAGTGGGATGAGCTCGCCGCTGAGCTGAGGAATTTCAATTCACTGAAACCGGCCGCGCTCCCGAAGGGCACTGGCATGCACGACCTCGGGATGGAAGCGCCTCCGACGTTCGTGCTCCGCCGCGGTGTTTACGATGCCCAAGATCAACGCGTGGAACCGGGCTTCCTCAGCATCATTGATCCGGCGCCAGCAAAAATCGCCGCGAATGATAAGACGGAAACCACCGGTCGCCGCACGGCCTTGGCCAACATTCTGGCTGATCCCGACAATCCGCTGACGGCACGCGTGATGGTGAACCGTATTTGGAATTACCATTTCGGCCGCGGCATTGTCGGCACGCCGAGTGATTTCGGAATCAAGGGCGAACCGCCGACCCATCCCGAACTTCTCGACTGGCTCGCTTCGGAATTTGTCGCCAACAGCTGGAGCATTAAAAAAATGCACCGTTTGATCATGCTCTCGCGGACGTACCAGCAAAGCTCAGCCGCCAATGAACTGGCCCTGAAAGCGGACCCTGACGACAAATTGCTCTGGCGCTTTCCCCGGCATCGTCTGGAAGGGGAAGTGATTCGGGATTCGGCCTTGGCGGTTTCCGGCCTGCTCAATCCGAAAATGGGCGGCCCGAGCATTTTTCCGGAATTGCCGCCGGGCATGAGCGTGCGCGGGGGATGGCCTGTGACGAAAGATCAAACAGAACAAAACCGGCGCAGCATTTATGTGTTTGTCCGACGCAACACCCGGTTTCCGATGTTCGAGGCGTTTGACATGCCCGATACCCACGAGAGTTGTTCCCGGCGGAATGTCACGACCAGCCCGATCCAAGCGTTGACGCTGCTCAACAGCAAGCCTTCGCTCGAATGGGCCGAAAGTTTCGCCGGCCGCGTGCTGCAAAAGACCGGCAGCAACCAAAAAGCGCAAGTGGACACCGCATTCGAGCTGGCCTATGCGCGCGTCCCCACCGATGCCGAACGCAAGCTCATCGATGATTTTTTTCAACGGCATCGCGCGATTCTCGAGGAACGATCTGCTGCCGGCGAGAAACTGGCTTTGCCACCGAAGGTCCCGGAAACATTAGCGCCGATCGATGGCGCGCTGCTGGTCGACTTTTGCCACATGCTCATGAACGCGAACGAATTCGTGTATGCGAACTAAGTTCGGAATGCGGCGTTTAGCCTGCAGAGCGGGCAACGCACCGGGACTGGTGCAACGCCGTGGGCTGCAGCGTGAACGCTGCGTTCCGGCGACGCGCCCAATCGAGCGCAGCGCAACAGGAACGCGGCCTTTAGGCTGCAGAGTGGGCAACGCATCGGGACTGGTGCAACGCCTGGGCTGCAGCGTAAACGCTGCGTTCCGGCGACGAGCCGAATGCTCGGGAACGCGGACTTCCGGTTGCAACGTTTGAAATTTGAAATCTGAAATTTTGAAATCCAATATGCCCCGTCCTCACGTTCTGCCAGCGACTTCCCGGCGCGAATTCCTTTATCGCGCGGGTTGTGGTTTTGGCGGGCTCGCCTTGAGTTATTTGCTCTCGCTGGACAATTTCAAAACACGCGCAACCGAAATCGATCCGCTGAACCCGCTCGCGCCGCGCCCGCCGCTTTTTCCGGGCCGCGCGAAATCGGTGATTTGGCTTTTCATGGAAGGCGGTCCGAGCCATCTGGACTTGTTCGATCCGAAACCCGAGCTGGACCGGCTGGCTGGGCAGCCAATGCCAGCGTCGTTCGGCAAAGTGATCACCGCGATGGGCACATCCAACAACACGCTGATGCCCACCAAACGGACTTGGAAACAACATGGGCAGAGTGGCATTTGGGTTTCTGACTGGTACCCGCACATTGCTCAGCATGTCGATGATATGGCGGTTTTCCGGTCCTGCTGGGCGGATGGGCTCAATCACGTCGGCTCGGTTTGCCAAATGAACACGGGCGATATTCTGGCCGGCCGGCCGGCGCTCGGGGCTTGGACTACTTACGGACTCGGCACTGCGAATGAAAATTTGCCGACGTTCGTGATCATGACCGACGCTGCCGAAGTCAATGGCGGCGCGAAGAATTGGAGCGCTGGATTCTTGCCCGCGGTTTACGAAGGGACCCAATTTCGGACGGATGGGACGCCGATTTTTCATTTGGCGCCGCCAGAGTCGGTTGGAGAAAAACAGCAGCGGAGCAAATTGGATTTTTTGGGGGCGCTCAACCGGCAATTTGCCGCGGACAAACGGGAGGACTTGGAACTCGAAGCGCGGCTGAATTCGTACGAGCTGGCTTATCGGATGCAAGCCGCCGCGCCGGAAGCGGTCGAGTTCGCAAATGAAAGCGAGGCAACGAAAGAGTTATACGGTTTGGACGACGATGTCACCCGCAAGTTCGGCACGAACTGTTTGATGGCCCGGCGATTGGTCGAGCGCGGCGTTCGTTTCGTTCAATGTTATTGCGGCAGCGGCAGCGGTTGGGACGCTCACAATAAGATCGAAGAGAACCACTCGAAGTGGTGCAAGGTTTCGGACAAACCGATCGCCGGACTCCTGGCCGATTTGAAATCGCGCGGGCTGCTCGATTCGACGCTGGTCGTGTGGGGCGGGGAATTCGGCCGGACGCCGTTCAACGAAAAAGGGGACGGCCGCGATCATAATCCGTGGGGTTTCACGATTTGGATGGCTGGCGGCGGGGTTAAAGGCGGCACGGTGATCGGTTCAACGGATGACATCGGTTTGCGCGCGGTGGAAGATCGCTGCCACGTGCATGACGTCCACGCAACGATTCTGGCTTTGCTCGGGATGGATCACGAACAGCTCACCTATTTGCACAACGGCCGGAACGAACGCCCGACCATCAACAGCGGCCGCGTCGTGCGCGAAGCGATGGCGTGAACGGAAATAAGAAAGGCGGGCCAAAGCCCGCCCTCAAATCTTCAAGGATTGTCCTCCACACTCAATTCGGCGGTTCGTACGTCGCGAGCCTGAACTTCTCCAAGTCGCGGTCGCCTTTTTTCGTGGTCTTATCCAGGCCCTTCAATTTTTGGGTGGTCGGCTCGACCCAGCGCCAATTTTCCGAGTGGCCATCCGCAAACGCGACAATCCCGCCGTTGCCATGGCGGCTCGCTGGTGTGTTTTGCCAATAGCCGGCGTTGGGAATGTTGGCGCGCACAGCGAAGAACCCATCGTCAATACTGTCGGCATCTTCATCGACGAAGACAAAGGCTTTGGTCGGGCTCGGGTTCTGAATGTTTGATTGCTTGGTGAAGAAGGGCAGCTTCGGGTTGACAAAATCGCAGCAGCCCGGGTCTCCACCCATTCGGCCGCTCATCGAGAAGCTGCGAACGCGGATGACTTTTTTGTTTCCGACTTTGAATCCCAGAACATCCGCGGGACATTGGTAAATCGCGGTCGAGGTGTTGTACGGGTAAAGCCGGCCGTTTTTAATGTCGTAAACATTCGTCGCGCCCGGCATGGCGGAGACGTTGCCGCCGATCCACGCGTTGGTGTTCCCAAGCAGATTCGGCGTGATCTTATCGCGGTTGTCATCCGCGTACATCACCCAAGCCAGCGTGAGTTGCTTCGTGTTATTTAAGCACTTGATCCCAGTTGCCTTGAGTTTGGCTTTCGCCAATGCCGGCAGGAGCATCCCAGCCAGAATGGCAATGATGGCGATCACGACGAGAAGCTCAATTAGCGTGAAACCGCTCCGTTGAAAACGAGCTCGGTTCGGAAAACGCCTAATTACGTTCATAAAATTCTTCAGTTGGTTAATTGGAACTACGGAATTCTATTCACCCGGGCCATTCCGTCAATGTCACTCTTTAATCCAGCGGAGCGTCAGTGGTCGGTGGTCAGTGGTCAGTGGTCAGTGGTCAGTGGTCAGTGGTCAGTGGTCAGTGGTCAGTGGTCAGTGGTCAGTGGTCGGTGGTCGGTGGTCGGTGCGTTGGTGCGTCGGTGCCGCACCGTCCTACCGTCGCACTGTCGCACCGTCGCACTGTCGTACCGTCGCACTGTCGTACCGTCGCACTGTCGTACCGTCGCACTGTCGCACGGTCCCACCGTCGCACTGTCGCACCGTCCCGCCGTCGCACCGTCCCGCCGTCGCACGGCTTGACCGGCCAGGGCGTTCTTCTCTAATTTCCCTCTCATGAAACCTTTGCTGGCCTTCCTGATCGGCTCTTTGTCCCTCCTCAGTGAATCGACTCTTCAGGCAGCCGGCCGCCAACTCACCGGGGTTTACGCGCCGACCCCAACTCCAGCGTTGCCGCCTGACGTCGCCCAGAAAAAGTTTTCCGTTCCGCCTGGATTCGAAGTCCGGCTGTTCGCCGCTGAACCAGATGTGGTCAATCCAGTGGCGATGACTTGGGACGAACGGGGCCGGCTTTGGGTGGTCGAGCTTTACGAATATCCCCTTGGCGCGCGGGCGGGGTCGAAACCACGCGACCAAATTAAAATTCTTGAGGATACCGATAATGACGGCCGCGCCGATAAAGTCACGGTCTTCGCTGATGGTTTGAATTTGGCGACCGGGCTGTTGTTGGGGTATGGCGGCGCGTTCGTGGGCCAGGCGCCGCATTTCTTATTTTTGGAAGACACGGACGGCGATGGCGTTGCTGACAAGCGGACGATTTTGAAAACTGGATTCGGATTGGATGACCGGCACGAGATGCTCAACGGTTTTGCCTGGGGACCGGACGGCTGGCTCTACATGACGCATGGCGTTTTCACCCGCTCGCGCGTTCGCAACGAAAATGACCCGCAGGACGACGGCGTGACCGTCACCGCGGCGGTGGCGCGTTATCATCCGCGCACAAAAAGATTCGAAGTGTTTGCCGAGGGGACGAGCAACCCGTGGGGAGTTGATTTCGATCGGGAGGGCAATGCGTTTGTGACGGCGTGCGTGATTCCGCACATGTTTCACATGGCGCCCGGCGGCCTGTATCAGCGGCAAGCAGGGACGCCGGCTTTCCCGTACGCCTACGAGCTGTTGCCGACGATTGTGGACCACACCCATTTCCGAGCGGCGTATGCCGGGGTTCAAATTTACCAAGGCAACCAATATCCCGAGGAATACAAGGGAACGATTTTCATGGGCAACATTCACGATAGCGCCGTGCACCAGGATCGCTTGACGCCGGCCGGTTCGACTTTCCGCTCTTCTTTCGTGAGAGATTTTGTTCGCGCCAATGACGGCTGGTTTCGTCCCGTGAGCGAGCAGATCGGCCCGGACGGCGCGCTCTGGATCATGGATTGGTACGACAAATACCCTTGTTACCAAAACGCCCAAGCGGATCCGGAAGGGGTCGATCGCACGTATGGGCGAATCTGGCGGGTGGTTTATGTCGGTGAGCATGCCGGCGCGAAAGTGCCAAGCCGCCCGGAGGCAAAAATGGATTTGTCCAATTTGTCGAGCCAAGAGCTCGTGCAACTCCTGCAGCACCCGAATGCGTGGCAGCGCCGTGTCGCCCAGCGGTTGCTCAGCGAACGCCGTGATCCGGCCACCAAGCCCGCGCTGGAAAAGCTTTTAGCATCCGGTCCGAACCTGGAATCGCGTCTCGCCGCGCTCTGGACGTTGCACGGTTCAGAGCTGCTTTCCGAAAATCTTTTGGATCGTTATGCCGACGATCGCGAACAGGCCATCCGGTCGTGGACCGCACGATTGACGGGCGAACGCCGTGATCGATCTGATCGTGCGCTCGAGCGTTTGGCCAAGCTTGCGGAAGACCCGCAACCGCCCGTTCGACTGGCGGTGGCGAGCGCGGTTCGCCAGTTCGTTTCCGGTTCGCTTACGGTCGATACGCCGATCGAAGGCAATCTCGCTGACCTGCAAACCGGGCCGGTGCTCATCAAGCTCATCCGAAAATCTGCCGCCGAAAAGGATGCCGTCCTGGCGTTCATGATTTGGATGGCGGCCGAACCGCAGTTCAGCGCCGATCCGCCACCAGGCTTGCAATGGCTCGCGGAAAACGGTCCCGAATTGATGCCGCTCAGCGGCGTGCTCACGAAAAAGGCGATGCGGCGGCTGTGCGACATGCGCGACCCGCGGCAGATTGACAGCGCGGTCGAATTCATCGGCGCGGTGTTTACCGATGCACCGGCGCTCGCGGTGGAGGCGCTTGACGGTCTGCTCGAGGGCCAAAGAGGAAAAGCGATGTTGCCGACGACGGCGACCGGCCCGTTTTTGGCGAAGCTGATGTCGACAAAAAATCCGGCCGTGCTCGATCGAGCGCAACGGCTCGGAACTTTGTGGGGGGACCGGGACGCTTTTCGGAGCTTGGCAGATAAAGCGAGCGCCGGGCCGGTCGATGAGCGCGTCAAATCGATCCGCGTCTTGGGCGAATCGAAATCTTCGGCCGCCCGGGATTATCTAATGCCGCTGTTAAAACCGGGCGAAGCCGAGGCGGTCGTTATCGAAGCGCTGCGTGCATTAGGCGAAATCGGTGGTGACGATCTCGGCTACGAAATGCTAAAGCGCTGGCGGCAGTTTACGCCTGCGGAACGCCAAGCCGCCGCGGAAACGCTCGCATCCCGCCGCCGTTGGAGCATCGAATTGCTTTCTGCCATCGAAGCCAAAAACGTTTCTGCCACTGAATTGCCGGCCACTGTAATTCGCGGGTTCGCCACCTCGAAAGAAGATTTCATTCGTCAGCGGGCTCAGCAAGCGATCGGCCGGTTCCGCGAAACCGACAAGGATAAGTTGCGCGTCATCGCGGAGAAGCGGCGGGTTGTTCTCAGCGGGCCGATTGATATCGGCGCGGGACACGAGATCGCCAAGAAGACCTGTTTTGTCTGCCACAAATTATACGGCGAAGGCGCGGAGGTCGGCCCTGATCTCACGGGCGTCGGACGTTCGAGCTTGGATGCGCTGCTGGCGAACATCATCGATCCGAATCAAGTCATCGGCAAAGGCTACGAAAACGTCGAAATTGAAACGAAAGACGGGCGAACCGTCAGCGGGCGTGTGATTGAAGAGACTCCCGCGCAGGTCAAAATCGTTTCGGCCGGACCGAAAGAAGAAGTCGTTTCGCGCGGCGATATTTCTTCGCGGCGCGTGACGGAATTATCCGTCATGCCGGAAGGACTCGAGCAGATGCCGGACGCCGATTTCCGGAATCTGATTTGGTTTTTGCTCAATCCGCCGCAGGACAACCGGCCGATGACTCCGGCCTTGCGCAAGCAGCTCGTGGGCGAAGAGAACAAAACATCTTCAGCCGAACTTCGGGAGCGTGACGGCGAATCGGTCGCCTTGTGGAACCCGGAATGGCGTGTGATCGCGCCTGACTTTGAGGGAACCCCGAAGAAACTCCCGGAGTTTGCGGGGCGTAACAATGTGTTGGTGACGCACCCATTCGACCGGGAACGCGGCGCTGTTTTGGAACGCGTCCTCGAGTTGCCGGCGGGCCGGCCGGCGAGATTAAACTTCGATGTCGCGGCGGATGAACGGGGCGATTGGGAATTGCGGGTTTTGGCGAACGAGCAGTTGGTGAAAAAGGAAATTGTTTCGCACGCGGGCGCGCGCTGGAAAGAGGTCCAGGTGGATCTGTCGAATTTCGCCGGAAAGAAAGTCGTTCTTCGTCTGGAAAATTCGGCGAACGATTGGGCGTGGGAGTTTGGCTACTGGCATCAAATCACGTTGCACGTCGATTAGAAGCGGGCTTCAGGCTGCTAAAGCCCGCGTTCCAGTGATGTGCAGTTGAGCGTCTCACCAGGAACGCAGCGTTTACGCTGCAGGTGACGCATTTGATAGCCCGGGCTGACGCACAGCGAGGCCCGGGATCTACGCCACACACACATGCCTCACGGCCTGTAAGGCCGAAACTCCGCAATCGCCTCGCCCACGTTCCCCGGTTTCCTTTTAGATTCTTCTTTCGACATTCTCGTCGCAAAACCTCGCAGATTCTTAGATCAATCAAATCCGAAATTCGAAGCTCGGAATTCGAAACAAATTCGAAGAACCGAAATTCAAATGCTCAAAACGAACAGGGGCTTTCCATGAAGGGCAACGGCCAGCAAGGGCTTCGTTTTGGGTTTTGGATTTGAAGGTTTGGGAATTATTTCGGATTTCGGATTTCGGATTTAAGTGTCCTCATTTCGAATTTCAAATTCATTTGGCTAGGCTTTAGCCTGCAGCCAGGGAGTAATCACCATGGCGTTGATCCAATGCCTCGGCTGCAGCGTGAACGCTGCGTTCCGGAAGAGATGTCTCGCGGCTCTCGAATCGCGCGGAAGCCGCCTTCAGGCCCAACGTCGGGCTAGCAACGCGGCGAACCTTTCGCTCACAGGAACGGCATGAACAACCGCGCCACGCCATCCCGGACTTTCACCGGAAACGATCGGCTGTCGACATCCTTCAGCGTGATTTGACGGGCTTGCTTTTGTTTCTCCCGCGCGAGTGTTTCCAAGCGGCTGGCGAGTTCCCGGCCGTAACATTCGACATTGAACTCGAAGTTTAAACGAAAACTTCGCGCGTCCCAATTGCCCGAGCCGACGAGGCTCCAATGGCCATCCACGAGCATTAATTTGGAATGATCGAATGGCGGCGGCGTCAGCCAGACGCGGCAGCCCCGTTCCAGCACCTGCCAGAGAATGGCCGCGGTCGCCCAATTCATGTAGGACAAATTGTTTTTCTCGGGCAGAAGAATGTCGACGTCGACCCCGCGCATGGCGGCCACGTTCAATGCGGAAATCACCGCCTGGTCCGGAAGAAAATAAGGCGTCACAATCAGCACCGATCGTTTGGCGGTCGAGAGCGCGCCCAAAATCGTCCAGCGCAATTTTTCAAAATCTTCGTCGGGGCCGTCGCTCAAGCCACGCGCAATCGTTTCGCCTTTGCAGTCGAGCTGGGGAAACCAGGTTTCGCCACGCAGCGATTCGCGCGTCGTAAAAAACCAATCGGCCGCGAAAGCTTCCTGCAGGTGGGCCACGACCGGGCCTTCCACGCGGAAGTGCAAGTCTTGAACTGCTCGTTTCGGATTGGCCCTGACCAAATGCCCGGCGCGAATGTTCATTCCTCCGGTGAAGCCGGTGATCCCATCCACGACGAGCAATTTGCGATGGTTCCGCAGGTTGATGAAAATTGGACGCCACGGCACCGTCGGCAGGAAACGCGCGACCGTCACGCCCTCGCGCCGCAATCGTCCCACAATGGGAGGAAACGAATAACGCGCGCCGGTGGCATCGACCAACACACGCACTTCGACTCCCCGCGCCGTTGCCCGGCTGAGCGCCTCGACAAATTTCCCCCCGATTTCGTCGTTATCAAAAATGTAACTGGCGAACCCGACCGATTTTTGAGCGGCGTCGATGGCCGCGAGCATTGCTGGATACGCCTCCTCGCCATTGACGAGCGGTTCGATTGAATTGCCCGGCACGAGCCGCTGCGAAACGACGCGGCTGACCAGTTCTGCCAAACCGCAGAGGTGCCATGCGTCGGGAGGGAGCAGTTCTTGGAGTTTTCCCGGCGCGCAGGGCGGGATGCTCGGCTCGGATGAGTACCGTTCCATTTCACCGCGCAACGACATCGCATGCCGCTTGAGACGATTGATTCCGAGCATGAGATAAAGAATCGCGCCGAGCAGGGGAACGAGCCAAATGAACCCGACCCACAACACCGCTGCGCGGGAGTCGCGCTTGTACAGGACGGCGTGGATGGAAGCGACCGCGGCGATGAAGACCGTCAGGGCGGCGGCAATGTAATGCCAGCCCGAATCCAGCAACTGTAAGATGTCGGCCGCGCGACGCATCGGCGCCAATGATGGAGACGCATCCTTTCCCCGTAAATCGATTGTTTCACCACTCCGGGTGAGCGCGCTTCATTTCGGCAGCGATCTCCGGCAAATACATTGGGCTCGATCCGAGCAGCACCGCATCGCCCCCCGCGTCAAAGAATTCCTTGGCGCTCTCGACCGTTGACACTCCTCCCACCGCGGCAATGGTCAGGTCCAATCGTTCATCGTTCACGATGCGCGCGGCTTGGCGAACGCTTTCAACTGATGGCTCGTGAATGGCTCTGCCGAGCACGCCCGCCTTCACGAAGCGAGGTCCAAACGCCGGCCGGCCATCCCGGCGCAACACCGGCCGGCTCATTCCATTCACCAACGTCACGCCGTTGGCCAGCCCGTGCATCGCGCGCAAAAACGAGCGAAACTTCGCCGCATCTTGGAAATGTCCGATTTTCAACAGCAGCGGCCTCGATCCAATCGCCTGACGAACCGCCGCCGCGATCTGTTTGCTGAGTGCCACGTCCAAATAGATCGTTCCTTCGGCAGAGCAGACGTTCGGGCAGGAAAAATTCGCTTCGATAACGTCCGCCCCCGCCTCGACCGCCCAACGCGCGCAGCGAGCGAAATCTTCGCCTATGGCTGCAGCGGTCGGTTGATCCGATGGAGTCGCCACGACGGAGACGATGAGGATCTGTCCTGGCTGGATCAGGCTTTTTGTGCGCCTAACATCTTCCCGCCATATTTCAGGCGCCATGGATGGCATCCCGAAACAGACCGCCGAGCTGATCTCCGCCGGATTCGCGGGAATTGTTTCAGTGACGTAAACCGGTTCATCAGCCCCGCCTGAGTTGTCCTCGACAAAAACCCAATTCGGCGGCGGGTAACAAGGTCGTGGAGCGGAGCGGACGGTTTTATAGGTCAAGATGTCGAAATCGCGTTGGGCGTAACCTTCCACCCATTTGCTGTTGAGCAGGAGCCCGGCGGCAATGCCGATCTTGCTCCGGACTGGCAGCCCCAGGAATTCTTTGAGCGGCCCGTCAGTTCGTGGCGGGGGAGCGGACGCGAATTGCGGCCCGCGCGCGTAATTCCATTCGTAGGTTTCTTGAATGTTGTAAGCGAGCGGCAGGTTCATTGGTTCAGGTGGGGCGAGGCTACTGACGAGCCGCAACGAGTATGCACAAGCAAGTCCCATCACTCCAGCGCTTGAGCTAACACACGGTAGGCCTTTTCCCGGATCTCATCGGGAAAATCGTGCTCGCAGTTCGGATGCTCGACGATCAAGCGCGAGTGCGCGCCGTGAAGCTGGTAAACCGGTTGAGCCGCCTGCTCGATTTTATAAACGCTCCGCCATTTGAAGTTCGTATCGTTGAAGGGAGCGCTCACATAACAGGTCCGCGGCGCAATGGCGGCAATGACTTCATAAAAGTCGAACGGGATTTCGGCCAGCGGATACTGGAGCAGCTGCGGCATGTACCGTTCGCTCGTCCACCCTTTGATATGGCCGTCCATATAATCGAGAAACGAATCAAAGCCGCAGCTGGAAACGACCACTTGAATGCGTGGATCGAAAACCGCTGTGAACAGCGAATTGTGACCGCCGAGCGAGTGGCCGATCGCCCCGTACTTTCCGTGGCGGACGAACGGAAGCGCGTCGAGCAAATCGAGCGCGCGAATGTTGTCCCAGATGGCTTTCATCGTCCCGCTTTGGTAACCGAGCGCTTTCAAATCAGGCTGATAATTCGCCAGCAGCGGGTAAGCCGGCGCGATCGTCACGAACCCGCGTTCGGCCAGTTCCGCCGCGTAGGCGCGATGCGGCGCGCCGCCTAACCCGACGACAGTCTTGTTGCCGATCTTATCATCGGTCGGATGGAGGCAGAGCACTCCTGGCGCAGGTTGGTTTCCCTTCAGCGCCGTCTTGGGAATTAACAGATACGCAGGAATGATGCTTTTCGGTTCCGGTCGGAAAATGATCGCGCGTCGCACGTAACTGCCGCAGTCCTTTTCGTCCTGGAGCTCGATTTGGAGTGGACAACGCTTTTCCGGTCCGGGCAGAGGTCCCATGACTTTCTGCATTCCCGCCAGGATCTCGGCCCGGCGTTTTTCCCAATCAGCGATTGTCTTGACTGGATTGGGCTGGCCGTCGCTGCCGCGAAAAACGAGGAGTTGCGCGTGATCGAGGCGTTTTCCGGCGACGGGTTCAGCCGCGATGCCTCGGGACATAACGAAGCTCGCGCAGAGAACCGCGGCCAGAAGGAAGGAAAATCGGGAGGAGCAATCGTTTAAGCACCGCATGACGCGAAGTTTTCCTGAAATTGGGACTGGAGAAAAGGATTTCCATTGCAATCCTCCAGAAATCCCTTTAGGCAATCTCTCCACCTTCAAACACAACTCACTAACGTCGATTATGAAAAAATGGAGTGTTCGGTTTTCCGTGGCAGCCGCGCTCGTGGTGTTCGGCTGCATTTCCGTGCGATCTGAATCTAAAATCCCCGACGAATACAAGACGGGCGATTTTGCCATTGGCTGCCAGGCTTACACCTTCAATCGATACAGCGCGTTTGAAGCGATCGAGAAGACCGCGCAAGCCGGAGGCAAGGTCATTGAATTTTATCCCGGGCAAAAGCTGAGCAAGGATGATCCCACCGCGAAGCTGGACCATCACATGTCGGACGAGAACCTCGCCAAGTTGAAGGCTCAACTCGACAAGTTCCATATCAAGCCGGTCAATTACGGAGTGGTCGGGTTGTCGAACAACGAACAGGAATCGCGAGCGGTCTTCGAATTTGCCAGGAAGCTGGGCCTGCGCGCAGTCACGTCCGAGCCGCAGCCAGAGGCGATGGATCTGATCGAGAAATTGGTCAAGGAATACGACGTGATGATGGCGATTCACAACCACCCCAAACAGCCGAGGAACCCGAATTACAAATTCTGGGACCCGAATTACGTGCTCTCCTTGGTTGCGAACCGAGACCGCCGGCTCGGTTCGTGCGCGGACATTGGACATTTCGTGCGCTCGGGCGTCAAACCGGTCGACGCCCTCCGGATCCTCAACGGCCGCGTCATCAGTTCGCATTTGAAAGATTTGAACGAGTTCAGCCCTCGTGGCCACGACGTGCCATTCGGCCTGGGTGTTTCTGACATTCCCGCCGTTTTGGAAGAGTTGCGGCGCCAGCATTTCGACGGAAACCTGTCGCTCGAGTACGAATATAATTGGGACGCGTCGGTGCCTGACGTCGCGCAGTGCATCGGCTTTGTTCGCGGGTACGAAGCGCATCGGAAGATGAGGCCATAGGGCAATTGCGAACTGCAACAAAGCCGGTTCTGAAGTTGATTTACAAATCGGCGGCGATTGCTTTGGCCTGCCGGCCTTGAGCCGCCTTCAATGCAATCTCGCAGCGCTGCGAAATCTGAGCCGACGTGCGACGGGCGGCCACGCACGAGTCCAGCTCCAAGCGATCGGTCTAGGTCAAACCCCCAGGCGGCGCATGATGTGGCATCGGGAGAAAACACCCCAAGACAGACCGAAAACCAGCCAAAGGTATTTCAAATTCGAAATGAGGATACTTCACTTCGAACCACGAATGAGCCACGACATCAGGTTTTCACCGCGGCGCTTTTTTTTGAAATTCTGGGTTCAACTTTCTCGCCGAGTTTTGTTGTAGATGGAATGCCGCGACGGAAGGACGGCGTTTGGCTGCGGCGGAAGAAATTTCGCTGGTTTTATCATCACTAAGAAGACCCCGTGGCTCGGGTGTGGCTTGCGGGGTGTGCTGTTTTTCGGAGGCAACCATAAGCTAGCAGCTTGGAAAGGCAACAAGATGAAGGCGAAGTCCTTGGTATTGATCTGTTGCGGTTTCAGCATCTTCACTGGCTCGATCGAAGCCCAATCCATCGCTCCCGCTGAGGTGGACACCTTTTCGAATTCGCGGGCGGAGATTACCGTGCTGCTGCCAGGCGGTCGCGCGGAACACGTCGTGTTTGGCGGAGTCTTAAAGGTTGGCGTGTCCATCCCGCCGGATGGAAAGGCCTCCGATACGGATGGTGATGGAAGAGACCAAGTATCGGCCACGGTGATGGAAATGAACCTCACGGGGTTTAGTTCGCTTGGCAAAATGACATTGCGGACGCGCTCCTCCGCTGGATTTTTGTCGCTGGGGGAAGTCGAAGAATCGAGCAACGCTACCAAAGGTGTTTTGGATTTGCCACCCTTCACGGCGACCGGGCGAGCCGACAGTTTTTTTGATGTTTTTTTCGAGATCCAAGCTGGAAATCAGGTTTTTCACAACGCCAAGCCGCTCCGGATGCAGGCGACAATCTCGCACTTGCCTCCGGCACTGGGAGAGACTTATCTGCGCGCCTCAACGGAACCTGTTGATTTATTGGATGCAAACGAACAAAGGACCGGCATTCAACTGTTGGATGCGATGGAGGTTCCCAACTCCGACATCGAAGTCGATCTATTCGAGCAGTCGGCAGCTGAAATCGACTTGGCCTTTCCGGATGGACGAACCGAAACGTTGAAATTGGCCGGCCCAACGGAAGTGGTGGTTTTAATACCGCCGAGTGGTAAGGCGGCGGATGCAGACAACAACGGCAGAGAAGAGGTGGTGACTCGGATGGTTTATTTGAGCTTGAAGGGCAACAGCTCGATAGGCCCGGTCGAAGTGCGCTTAATGGATCCGCTGCAGACCTCTTCAAGCGGTCGCATTGAAGAGCAGGCGAACAACACTCGTGGCGTCCTCGATTTGCCGCCGTTTACAGCGACCGGCGCGGCGGACAGCTCGTTTGTGCTTTTCGCGGAGATGCAAATCGGCAACGAAGTCTTTCACTTTTCTGAACCGCCCGTCATGCAAGGAGTCATCACCCATAAACCGCCGCTCCCGGGTGAGACGTACTCGCATCTCGCGCCGATTGAACTCATCGATTCAAAAGGGCAAAGGACCGGCATCAAAGTCGTTCGGGAAATTCACATTCCCAATCCAGTCCCGGTGGAGGTGGATCGTTTCCCCGAATCGGTGGCGTCGGTGGAAGTGCTCTTGCCGGATGGCAGGAGCGACGTGATCGGATTGGTCGGACCGACGACAGTCAACGTGTTTATCGGACCGAATGGGGAAGCCAGCGATACGGATGGAAACGGCCGGGACCAAGTCCGCACGGAAATGGTCGAACTGAATTTAAAGGGAAGCAGCACTCTATTAGGCGCCGTCAGTTTGAGGTTGCGAGACCCCAGCAAGCATCCCTTCCAGAAATCATTAGGCCAGATAGAAGAGATTTCGAACACGATCCCTGGCATACTCGATGTGCCGCCGTTCACCGCCGCTGGAATGGCTGTGAGTTCGTTCGATGTTTTCTTCGAGATGGAAGCCGGGGGACAAGTGTATCATACCGACGTCCCCAAACGAATGCGGAGCATCATCCGGCACAAGCCGCCGGAGGGAGGAGCCACTTACGAATTCCCCGAAGTAATCGAGTTGGTCGATGAGAACGATCGGCCAACTGGAATCAAGCTCATACGCACCGCACACACTCCGAACCCGCCCGCGCCGGAGATCGACTTTTTCCAGGACTCGAGTGCTCATATCCAGCTGCAGTTCCCGACTGGAGCGATCGAGAACGTTTCTTTAATGGGGCCGACCGAGGTGCACGTGTTTGTGGGTCCACGAGGAGAGGCCATCGACACAGATCGAGATGGCCGGGATCAGGTGACAACTGAGATGGTCCAGTTGGACCTGACGGGAAACAGTTCACTCGGGCCGATCAACGTGCGATTGCGGGATGCGACCCAGCACCCTTTCCAACGGTCGATGGGAGAGATTGAAGAACAGGCCAACACCACGCCCGGCATACTGGATCTAGCTCCTTTTACCACTACTGGGAGTGCTGACAGTTTCTTCGACGTTTTCTTCGAAGTTCAAGTCGGAGGAGCAATCTATCACGCCGACAAACCGAAGAGGATGCAAGCGGTAATCCACCATAAACCGCCGGAAACCGGAGTTGTGTATGAGTTTCCAGAGGTGATCGACCTATTAGACGAATCCGAAAAACCGACAGGCATCCGCATCGTTAAAGTGGTGCACACGCCCAATCCGCCGCATGAAGTGGATGTGTTCCCGATTTCATTAGCGCAGATCACGATTGCCACGCCCAATGGCGGGACTGAAGTGGTGAGTCTGGCGGGGCCAAGCACAGTGGAAGTGTTGATCGGATTAAACGGGCAAGCCAGCGACAGCGACGGGGATGGGTTGGATGATGTGCAGACGGAGATGACACAACTGGATTTGAAGGGGACAAGTTCCCTTGGACTGGTGCACGTGACCTTGGATCCGGCGCATCGAACGCTGGGTGGGATTGAGGAGAAAGCTAATAAGACTCCGGGGATATTGGATGTGCCGCCCTTTGCCGCGGCCGGGAGTGCGGACAGTTTCTTTGATGTGTTTTATCTGATTCAAGTTGGGGACCGGGTGTTTCATCCGGCCAAACCTGTGCACATGGCCAGTGTGATCACGCACAAGCCGCCTGCGCCCGGAGACACGTATGTCAATCCGTTTACGGACCCTGTCGAGTTGTTGGATGCCAATGGGAACCCGACCGGGATCAAGATTGTTAAAGAGGTGCACACGCCCAATCCGCCGAAGGAGGTCGACTTCTTCCCCGTGTCGCGGGCTTACATCATCCTGGGTTTGCCGAATGGGCAGAGGGAAAGCCTTCGTTTGAACGGACCGACGACTGTGGAAGTCATGGTGACGCCCGCGGGATGGGCTGCGGATTTGGACGGAAATGGCAGGGACGAGGTGGCCTCAGAGATCGTGCAGTTGGATCTTCAGGGGAAGAGTTCTCTCGGACCGATTCAACTCCGGTTGCAGCGCGGGGTTCGTTCCTTGGGGCGGATCGAGGAACTGCAGAACAACACACGGGGCATTCTGGATTTGCCGCCGTTTGCGAAGACGGGAGAGGCGGACAGTTTCTTTGACGTCTTCTTCGAGGTGCAGGTTGGCGACCGGATTCTGCACGGCGCGCGAGCTGCGCGGCTGCAGAGCACCATCCATCACAAACCGCCGCGGCCAGGAGATCGCTACGAGAGCGGTCTGACAACGCGCCCGATCGAGATGTTGGATGCGAACGGCAATGTTACGGGAATTCAATTAATCCAGGAGATACACGTGCCTGAGCCGAGGCCGTTGATCAGCGCCCTGGTGCGGAATGGGCCGAAGTTTGCGTTTGCCTTTAGCACTCTGGCGGATGAGACGTACCAAGTGGAGGCAAAGACACTTTTGGGCGATCCGAATTGGAGCCCGGTGTCAACCATTCGCGGCACTGGAGGCGACGCGCAAATCGAGGACGCGGGGGCGACGAGCGCCATGAAGTTCTATCGCATCGTCGAGCAGCCGCAATAACCGAGATATTCTCATGGTCAAAACCGAATTGCCGGATGGGAAAACTGTGCAAGTTACTTCTGGGCATTAGCGAGGGAGAAACGACGTTTCATCGCCGCGGTTTCCCAGTGGGGAATCCAGAGGCTCGGCGGCATTTGGAGCGAGCGGCGCGCTGTTTTGTAAGTGGCTATCATTGGGCGTTGCTGGACGCCCGCTTACCGGCGTTGGTTGAGAACCTGAACGGAGTGGAATTGGAGTATCGCGGGTTTGCCTACGAAGGGGCGGCGATGGGGTTGGCGCTGTTGGATTTTTTGACCCCATGGAGCGGGAGGCGGCTGGAACAGTTTTTGAACGGGCCAGGGGAGGCGCACGCTTACATGGTGCATGTGGGAGCTGGATGGGCGCTGGCGCGAGTGCCTGCAAGCATCGAGAGGATGAAGCGGCGTCTCGAGCCGCTGTTGTGCTGGCTGGCTCTGGATGGCTACGGTTTTCACGAAGGATTTTTTAAATGGCGCCGGTATGCCGCTGGGGGTGTGCCTCCCAAACGAGTTATGGGATATGGCTGCCGCGCATTCGACCAAGGCTTGGGCAGGAGCCTTTGGTTTGTCAGCGGGGCGGGCGTTCGGTCGATTCCGCGGCTGATTGAGGCTTTTCCCGAGAAGCGCCGCAGCGATTTGTGGAGCGGGGTAGGGTTGGCCGCAGTTTACGCTGGAGGGATTCGGGCTGAGGCACTGGTTGAATTACGAGAAAGCGCGGGTGATTATCGTGCTGAGTTGGCGCAGGGCGGCGCCTTTGCGGCGAAGGCCAGACATCGCGCGGGGAATCTGACGGATTACGCGAACGCAGCTTGCGAACAGGTTTGCGGCTGTTCCGCGGAGGAAGCGGCGAAGATAACGGACCTTACTTTGGAAAATCTTTCTCAGGATGGCGAGCAACCGGAATACGAGATCTGGCGGCGGCGGATTCAATCCCACTTTCGGTCGGACCGGGCTGGAACTTATGAAAGACCTGGGCGGTCGGGCGGGGAGGATAGTCAGTGAGGGAGCCCATCGCGATTGTTGGAATGGCTTGCGTTTATCCTGACGCGGGGTCGCCGATGGAGCTTTGGGAGAATGTCCTGGCGCAACGCCGGGCGTTTCGAAAGATCCCGGCGGAGCGGCTCCGGGTGGAGGATTATTTTTCAAGAGACCCCGAGGAGGTGGATTGCACGTATGCCACGCAGGCAGCCGTCATCGAGGGGTATGAATTTGATCGAGTCGCGTTTCGGGTCGTAGGCTCGACCTTTCGTGCCGCGGATTTGGCGCACTGGCTGGCGTTGGATGTGGCATCGCGGGCTCTGGTTGACGCTGGATGCCCGGGAGGAGCAGGGTTGCGCCGGGAGTTGACTGGCGTTTTGGTGGGCAACACGCTGACGGGGGAATTCTCGCGAGCCAATCTTTTGAGATTGCGATGGCCGTACGTGCGGCGGGTGGTGGACGCGACCTTAAAGAAAGAGGAGTGGGATGATGAGCGCCGCTTCCGTTTTCTCGGGGAACTCGAATCACTATATAAACTGCCGTTTCCACCTGCAGGCGACGAAACGCTGGCTGGGGGATTGTCGAACACGATCGCAGGGCGGATCTGCAACCAGTTTGATTTCAGGGGAGGCGGGTACACGGTGGACGGGGCGTGCGCTGCTTCGTTGTTGGCAGTGGCGAACGCTTGTGCCGCATTGGCAATGGGCGATTTGGACGTCGCGCTCGCCGGGGGCGTTGATCTGAGTTTGGATCCTTTCGAGTTGGTTGGATTTGCAAAAGTTGGGGCATTGGCGAAGGAGAGGATGCGGATCTATGATCGGGCTTCGGCGGGGTTTTGGCCGGGTGAAGGTTGCGGGTTTGTGCTCTTGATGCGTTATGAGGATGCCTTGGCGGAAGGCAGGAGAATCTACGCGCTAATTCGAGGTTGGGGAATTTCTTCCGACGGGGCAGGAGGCATTACGCGACCGGAGCCGGACGGCCAGATACTGGCGCTGCGCCGCGCTTATGCACGCGCGGGTTTTGGGATTGAAACCGTTAGCTATTTTGAGGGTCACGGCACGGGAACGAAGGTGGGGGATGCGTCGGAATTGCGGAGCTTAACCGTTGCCCGCCGGGAAAGTCGGGCGAACGTTCCGCCCGCGATGATCGGCTCGATCAAGGCGAACATCGGTCATACGAAGGCGGCGGCGGGGCTGGCAGGGTTGATCAAAGGGACCATGGCCGTGCATTCACAGATCATCCCGCCGACCACGGGATGTGAAGATCCTCACGAGGAGATTTCCTCGAGCGATTCGGTCCTGCGCGTGGCCCGTGAGGGCATGCTTTGGCCGGCGCCGAGTCCAGTGCGGGCGGGGGTAAGCGCAATGGGATTTGGGGGGATCAACGCGCACATTGTTTTGGAGGGAACCCAGTCGGAAAGACGTTTTCAGCTAACGGCCCGGGAGGAGAGCCTGTTGAGCTCTGCGCAGGACGCGGAGGTTTTCTTGTTGGGGGCATCCAAACCGAGCGAGATGAAGGGCGAGATTCAAAGGCTTTTGAAGCGGGCGGAATTGCTCTCGCTGGCCGAGTTGGGGGATTTGGCAGCCGCCCTTGCGGAGAGATTGACTCGACATCCCACACGGGCGGCGATTGTAGCGGCCACTCCAGAGGAACTAGCCAAGCGTTTGGGCACGCTTGAAAACTGGTTGAATTGCGGTGAAACCGAAAAGCTCGACTTCGAGTGCGGCGTGTTTTTGAGCTGCTGCGCCAGGGCCGCACGGATTGGATTCCTTTTCCCTGGGCAAGGATCGCCGGTGTATTTCGATGGCGGCTGGTTGGTCCGGCGCTTCGGTTTTGTCCGGGGCCTCTATGCCGAGGCGGCTTGGCGGAAAGCCGGAGATGCCGTCGCGACGCAGGTGGCGCAGCCTGGTGTGGTGACAGCTTCGTTGGCCGGGGTGAGGGCGCTGGAGCGATTGGGGATTGCTGCGGCGGTGGCAGTTGGCCACAGCTTGGGGGAACTGACGGCTCTGCACTGGGCGGGCGCTTTGGACGAGGGCGCCTTGCTGCGGATTGCTGCTGCTCGGGGCAGCGCCATGGCGGACTTGGGGAGTCCGACTGGAGCGATGGCATCGCTGGCCGCCAGCGAGGCGGAAGTCTCGCGACTCGTTGCCGGTGAAGATGCCGTGATTGCGTGTTACAACTCTCCGGGCCAAACGGTGATTTCCGGAGAAGCCAGCGCGATCGAGCGGATTGCAGACCGCGCGAATGCGACGGGCCTGCGGGCGGTTCGGTTGCCGGTTTCGCACGCGTTTCACACGCGGTTGGTGGCGGCGGCGGTTCCGCGGTTGGAGGGAGCTTTGAGGCTGGAGAGAATCGGACCGTTGCAGCGTGCGATCGCATCGACAGTGACAGGAGAGATTTTGAATCCGGAGGAAGATCTGCGGGCGCTTTTGTGCCGGCAAGTGACCTCGCCGGTGCGGTTTACCGCAGCCTTGCGAGCGGCGATGGAACTGGACCAGGCGGACGAAACGACGAGAGGGATCGAGGCCCGGCGGGGATTGGATCTCTGGATTGAAGTTGGCCCCGGGCGAGTGTTGACCGGCTTAGCGGCGGGGATGCAAGAGGCGCCGGTCATAGCGCTGGATGCGGCTGGGCCTTCCCTGAAGGGTGTTTTGGAAGCGGCCGGAGCGGCGTATGTGCTCGGGGCCGCCGTTCGTCCTCGGGAACTGTTCGCGAATCGATTTGCGCGGCGATTCGATTTGGATCGGCCGCCACAATTTTTCTCGAACCCATGCGAACAGGCGCCGACGCCGGACGGGCGAGAGGCGCGTTCGGAGTTCAACGAAAAATCCGGGCGCAAGAGAGCGGAGGGCAACCGCAACGGATTGTTTTCAGAGAAAGGACATGGCGGGCCCCGGGATGATTTGGCTGACCGGGAACCCAAGAATCCTCAGGAGCCGCTGACTTTGATTCGAGAGTTGCTGGCAAAACGAGCGGAGCTGCCGTTGGAGTTAATTGGGGAGGAGAGCCGTTTGCTGGGTGATTTGCACTTGAACTCGATCAGCGTCGGGCAGGTGATTTCGGAAGTGTCGCGCCAGTTGGGAATCCCAACGCCGCGTGGTTTGGTTGAATTTGCGAATGCGACAGTGGGGCAGGCTGCGCGGGCCTTGGCGGAGTTGGTCCAGACGGGTGGTTCGCAAATTCAGCACAGCGCGAGGGAAGTTGGGGGAGTGGATTCCTGGATTCGAACGTTCCAAATCGAGTTGGTGGAACGCGCTCTCAAGCGCTCGGTTTTGGTCGAAAGACAGGCGGACTGGCGAGTCATCGCGCTTGAGGAGCATCCGTTAAAAGCGCCGTTGAGTTCGGCTTTTGCTCGAATGGAGCGCGGGGCTGGAGTGATTGTTTGTTTGCCGTCGGAGTTGGACGAACGGGCGATTCGGCTTTTGCTCGAGGGGGCGCATGATGTGTTGAGAGAACCGAACCGGCGCCGGTTTGTGTTGGTGCAGGGAGGTTGGAGTGCCGCTGGGTTTGCCCGAACACTTCATTTGGAGACTGGGGCGGTTGTCTCCGTCGTGCAGGCGCCATTCCAGCACCAGCGAGCAACCGAGTGGGTGATGGAAGAAGCTGGGGCTGCGGAGAATTTTAGCGAGGCTCATTATGACGAGAACGGCACGCGCCGGGAACCGCGGTTGCGACTATTGCCGATGGATGAGGGCCGGGGAGAAATTCCCATCGATGCGGGCGACGTGTTGCTGGTCACGGGCGGAGGCAAAGGTATCGCCGCGGAGTGCGCCTTGGCTTTGGGCCGGAAAACCGGGGTCAAGCTGGTGTTGCTTGGCCGGTCAGATCCAGCGGCGGATCAGGAGCTCGCGGCGAATCTGAGACGGATCGAGGGAGCGGGTTCGCGGGTGATGTACGTTCGGGCGGATGTGACCGAGCGGGAGGAAGTGGAGATGGCGGTTCGCCGCGCGGAGGCTGCTTTGGGTCCGGTTACGGCCATTCTGCATGGGGCTGGAACGAACACGCCGCACCTGATTGCTTCTCTGGACGAGGCGTTGTTTCTTCAGACGATCCGGCCGAAGGTTGAGGGCTTCCGAAATGTGTTGCGCTCAGTTGATCAGGAGAAGCTGAAACTTCTGATCGCGTTTGGGTCGATCATCGCGCGGACAGGGTTGCCTGGGGAGGCGGATTACGCAGTGGCCAACGAGTGGCTGACGATGCTGACCGAGCGTTTTCAGGCGGACCATCCGCGATGCCGTTGCATTTCGCTGGAATGGTCGGTGTGGTCCGGGTTGGGGATGGGCCAGCGTTTGGGAAGAATCGAGACGCTCATCCAGGAAGGGATCACGCCTATTCCTCCGGATGAGGGAGTGCAGCGTCTCTGCGAATTGGCCGCGCGTTCGTTGTCTCCAGTTGGGGTGGTGGTGTCCGGGCGCTTTGGGCGGCCGCCCACACTCGAACTGGACGAAAAGGACCTACCGTTGCGCCGTTTCCTGGAACTTAAACGAGTGCACTATCCGGGCGTCGAGTTGATCGTCGAGGTGGAGCTGGGGCCGGGCACCGATCCTTATCTGGACGATCACAGATTCGAGGGGCAGCGGTTATTTCCAGCGGTGCTGGGGTTGGAAGCCATGGCGCAAGTTGCCATGGCACTGATGGAAACTTCCGGCCAGCCCGCGTTCGAAGGGGTACGGTTCGAGCGTGCGGTAACGGCGCCGGAGAGTGGGAGTTCGATCATTCGAATTGCCGGTTTAAGGCGGCCTGGGGGGCGAGTGGAAGTGGTTTTGCGGAGCAGCGAAACGGGGTTCCAAATCGATCATTTTCGGGCCGTGTGCGTTTTTGGCGAAGCCGGCCTATGTCCGGATGGGATTGTTGGAATGGTTGACGAAAAGCTGCCGAGCCCGGAAACGAAATTTGAAGGGTTGCCGCTGGATCCGCTGGAGGATTTGTACGGCCCGCTTTTGTTTCATACCGGACGCTTCCGCCGGCTGCGAGGTTATCGACGGTTGCTGGCGACGAATTGTGTGGCAGAGATTTCGGCTGATGGCCAGACGAGCTGGTTTGGCCGGTACTTGCCGGCGGAATTAGTGCTGGGAGATCCGGGGGCCAGGGATGCGGCGTTGCACGCGATTCAAGCGTGCATTCCGCATTCGAGGATTCTGCCGACGGGGTTCGACCGGTTGGTGACGAGGGGGGTCAGCGCGTCTTCCGCGCATTGGGTGTGGGCCAGGGAGCGTTTGCGAAACGGCGCCGATTTTATTTTTGATGCGGCCATTACGGACGCGGCAGGTGAACTGGTCGAGTGGTGGGAGGGGCTGCATTTGCGGGCCGTGTCCGGGTTGGCGCCGCGCGCGATATGGATCCCCGCCCTGTTGGGGCCATACGTGGAAAGGAAATTCCACGAACTCGTGCCCGAGTCGACATTGCGCGTGGTGGTGGAGCGCCACGATCAACGAGCCGGAGTTGCCAGCGACCGGGCCGTGCAATGTGTGGCGGGGACGAATGGATCGATTTGGCGGCGGCCAGATGGGAAACCGGAGGTGGCGAACGGGAGAGGAGTATCCGTGGCCCACGCCGGGGATTTGTTGCTAGCGGTTTCGGGAGGAAACCAGGTGGGGTGCGACATGGAACTGGTGAGGGAGCGTTCGTGGGAGGCATGGCGCGCTTTGCTCGGCGAGGAGAGAATGGAGTTGGCGGAGGTGATCGTGCGTGAAGCAGAGGAGGAATTGTCGGTGGCAGCGACCCGTATTTGGGCGGCGGGCGAAAGTTTGAAGAAAGCGGGGGCGGATTTTGATGGAATGATGATTCTGATATCGGCCAAGCCGGGCGGTTGGGTGCTCCTAGGGACAGGGAGCATGACCGTGGTGGCGACGGTGCGCACTGCGGCGAAAGGATTGGCCGAAGGAGTGGTGATTGCACTCTTGGAAAGGAAGCTCGATGCGAGCGTATGAACTTCGGCATACGGTCGGTTTTGAGGAAACGAACCTGGTGGGAAATGTGTATTACGTCAATCATCTGCGCTGGCAGGGACGTTGCCGCGAGATGTTCCTCCAGGAATACGCTCCGGACGTTTTGGCGGAATTGTTCCGCGGATTGGCCTTGGCCACGACTCGCTGTTCTTGTGAGTACCTGGCGGAGCTGTCGGCTTTCGATGAGATTACGATTCGGATGCGGCTTGGCGCATTGATGCAGAATCGGATCTTGCTCCAGTTCGAGTATTGGCGCGGCCAGGCTGGGAGCGAGGAGTTGGTGGCGCGGGGGGAACAGGAAGTGGCGTGCATGCGGCGCGAAGGCTCGACTCTGGCCCCGGCGCCAATCCCCGAGTCGCTCCGGGAAGCGCTCAGGCCGTACTCGAGCCACTGATCACTCTTTCAGGAACTGAACTTTGGCGGTGAGTTCGGGAACGAGCACAGGAAGCGGTTTCTCGACCTGGACCTTGACTTTCAGAGTGCCTTTTTGCCGGTCGGCTTCAGGCGAAACCTCGAACACGTAACCGTCAAACATTTTCTCGGGATACGCTTCGGGCCTGATGCGGCAGCGCTGGTGAAGGCGGACCTTGGGGGTGTCCGCTTCATTGACATCGATCTCGACTTGGAGATCGTTGAGATCGGCCAAGGCCAGCAGAATCGTGCTGGGACCGCGAGGGCCGCCGAAACTCTGGGGCACAATCAGCTCGTTGTTGTCCACGAATTTGTCCAGCACCGTGCCGGTGATGGGAGCGGAAATGGAACACCAATCGAGAAAGGTCTGGGCCAGGGCGATTTGGCCTTGTGCGATGACGAGTTCAGCTTTGGCGGCTTCGAGCGCGCGCCGGGCGTCATCCAAAGCGCGATCGCTGTCGACCTTGGTGCGGTGTAATTCAACCTGCCGTTTGTAATTGACCTCCGCATTTTCCAAGTTGGCCTGGGCTAGCGCGAGGCGGCCTTTGGCTTCCAGCAAGCGGGCCTGGAATTCGTCGTCCTCCAACCGGACGAGCACATCGCCTTTTTTGACCCGGTCACCTTTTTTGACAGCGATCGATTTGACAGTGCCCGGGAATTTCGAGCTCAATTCGATGCGGGTGTGCGGCACGAGATAACCGCTGGCCGTGAGCAACACATCGGCCGGTGATGCTGCCGCTGGCGTCTCCATTTTTGGAAGAGAGGGAGCGGGGGCGCCTGCGGAAATCGGCCGGGCGGCAGGGGAGGTGTTGCCTTTTCGGGTTGCTAACGCCAAACCGCCCAAGACCAACGTCACGATCAAAACGGGGGCGATGATCAGGGTGGCCCGGGAGCGGCGGGCCTGTTTGCGCTCGGCGGGAATGTACAACCGGGAAAGAGGATCGGGAGGTCGTGAGTTCATTGGCTCAATTTGAGGTGTCATAGCGTTTAGTTGGCGCGGGAAGCTTGGAGGAGTGCCTGGCGCGCCGCCGCGCGCGCGGGGAGGAATCCTCCGATAATCCCAATGCCGACCGCGAAGGCCATCCCCGCAGCCAGCAGGCCGGTGGTAATTCGGAATTCGAACACGACTTCAGCGAAGGTCGACCAGTTGAATGTTCCGGTGGCAATGCCGTGAAGCGGCAAGGCAAGGAGGCACCCGAGCAATCCGCCAGTCAGAGCCACCAGGACCGACTCGAACATGAAGGCAAAGTAAATGTTTCGCCGCGAGAACCCGAGGACGCGCAGAGTGCTGATCTCGCGAGTGCGGGCGGCGACGGATGCATACATAGCATTCATGGCGGCAAACGCGGCGCCAACGCTCATGATGGCGGCCAGGACTGCGCCGAACAAGCGGATGGGCGCGGCGGTTTTGGTTTGCTTGCGATAGTAGTCGGTTTCGAGGAGCGCGGAGAGGCGCATTTGTTTGTCGTTTTCGATGCGGTCGATTAGGCGAGTTGCGGCTGGGGAATTTAGCGGACGCAGCAGAATGGAGTCGTAGAACTCGCGATTGAATGCTTCTCTGGCTTCATCCACATCCATCCAGATTTCGGATTCGTAGGCGGTATTCTTGGCTTCAAAAATTCCGACGACTTGCCAGACCTGCTTTCCCGAGCGGAAGGTTTCGCCCAATCGGCAATGGGTGAAGCGCTGGGCGACCTTGCGGCTGACGATGCACTCACGGACGCCAGGACGGAACATGCGGCCGGCGATGATTTTGATTTGAGGCCGGAGCGGAGGACCAAGGGGACCCAGCCCGCGGACTTGGACGTGCGCGCTGCCGCCCTGCGCCCGGTCCATGGTGATGAGAATGATCAATTCGGCGGAGGCCACCGGTTCGCCATTTTCGGAGAGGGCGATTCCGTCGAGGTAACGGACCCGGCGGACTTCGTCAAAAGTGATTTGGCTGCTCGATTCGGCCATAGACCCCTTGCGCAAGACCAGCAGATTTCGTTCGTCTCCGGTATCTGTAAACGTTTTCGTGAGGCCGCGGGCCAGCGCCATGACCATGACGAAGACCGCGACGACGAGTGCGATGCTGAGCACCGAGGCTGAGCTGGAGCGCCAGCGCACGCGGAGGTTTCTGAGATTATATTTTAGCGGAATTGCCATGAGCGGTTCTTCGATCAATCAAATCCGAAATAATTCCTTTGGTTAATCCGGCATTTTGAGGCCATCCACGACGCTTCGCTTCAGGCCGGTATAGGCCGGGATGAGACAGCTGGCCATGCCGAGGAGCGCCGCCACCGAAAGCCCGACCACGAGAATGTGCGGAGTGATCTCGAAATTGACAAAGAGCCCGTGGGAGAGCTGATAAAAATCCACCGTGCGCAGGAGGGCGAACGAGGCGCCGCAGCCGACGAGCCCGCCCGCCAAGGCCAAGCCGAAGGATTCCGCCAGGATCAGACCAAAGATCAGCCTGGAGTCGAAGCCGATGGCTTTCAGGACGGCGATTTCGCGCACGCGTTCGCGGAGGGCCATGCTCATGGTTCCGGCGGTGACCAGGATCAAACTGAACACGATGACAGTCGAGATAGAGCCGATGAGCATTTTGAGATTTCCCAGCATGGAGACAAAGCCGAGCTGAAAGGCGTGCTCGGTTTCCGTTTTCGTTTCGGCTTCCGAGTTACGGAATTCGGCATCAATGCGCTCGATCAGCGCGGGCACGGCGGCGGCGGCGTCGGCTTTGATCCAGAACAGTCCGGTGAACCCTTTGTCTCCGAGCAATTCGTCGAAATAGTCGTGATGAAAGAACAAGTTGGTGTCGTCAGCCGTTCCCGAGAAAACCCCGCGGATGCTGAGTTCCAGGTCGCAGGGCCACATCGCTCCCATGAGGGTGATTTTGTCGCCGAGTTTCCAGCCGAAACGCTGCATGGTTTTGATCCCAACCACGCAGGCGGCGCGTTCCTGAATGAAGCGTGCGCGTTGCTGGGGATCGATCTTGGCTTCGGAAAGAACGTTGAAGAGGTTGGCCGCCTCGCAGGCAAATTGTGGAAAGAAATTTTTCTCGTCCTGATAAATTCCGCCGAACCAGAGAAGTTTCGTGCAGCACGCCACGCCGGGCAGCGCCTGGATTTTTTTTTCGTAACTGGCGAAGAGCATGTTGGCGAGAGAAACGCGGTGCCGGACGACGATGCGGCGCGCGGCTTCATCCGTGGCGGACGGATCGGTCAATCCCGCGAGCATGACTTGGAGGACAGTTAATAACAAGAGGCTGACCGCGACGCCACCGGTGGCCAGCACGAGGCGCCGCCGGTTGCGAAAAGCATTGCGAATGATGAACCCGGGAATCGTCATGAACCAGCAGTCCCCGTCTCGAGGAGTTCGCCTTTTTCCAAGTGGGCCGTGCGATGGGCATAGGCCGCGGCCTTGGGATCGTGCGTGACGAGCACGACGGTTTTGCCCGCCTTTGAATTGAGCACTTGGAGAAGTTGGAGCACGCTGGCGGCGGCTTGGGAATCGAGATTGCCGGTGGGTTCGTCCGCCACAATCAGGTTGGGGTCGGGCACAATGGCCCGGGCGATGGCCACCCGCTGTTCCTGTCCGCCGGAAAGTTGTCCGGGCAAGTGGTGCTGGCGGTCCGACAAACCGACCAACTCGAGCGCGGCTTGGACGTGCTCCTTTCGTTCGCGGCGGGACAAGCTCGTGACCAGCAACGGGAGTTCGACATTCTCGTAGGCCGTGAGCACCGGGATCAGGTTGAAGGACTGGAAAACAAATCCGACGTTTTGGTGGCGCCAGAGAGTCAGGGCGCGTTCGCTCAACCGGCTCACATCGATCCCTCCGACCAGGCATTGGCCTTCGGTCGGCCGATCGATGCCAGCGATGATGTGCAACAAAGTGCTCTTGCCCGATCCGCTTGGTCCCATCAACGCCAGGAATTCGCCGCGCGAAATATCCAAATCCACCCGTCGCAAAGCGACCACGTCGTTCGCGCCCCGACGATAGACTTTTGTCAGTGCTCGAATTTGGACGAGCGGAGTCTCCATGGAGAACCGAACAGTAGCAGATTCGCTCAGCGGAATAAAGGAAAGGTTCAACTCCATCCGCTCCGTTGCTTGACAGGATTTCTTACTGCGAGAGCAATTCTTGTTTTGTCGGGCGCGCGCTGTTGGGTGTCCACTCTTCCAGGTGATTTGGCTTGAGTTGCCCGGTCTTTTTGGCGACAAGTTGGCGGAGCTAATCCCCGAGGTATTCCATGGCACTTCTCTGCACTCCGAGGTCGCGACCCGAATTTTGTTTGGCCACAAAATGGGTCAGTATTCTTCTGCTGATCGGTTGGGTCACAGCACTGCAGGCGGCGGAATCAGACGCATTTGTGCGCTGGATGAACGCGGGTCAGGCCGAGTTGGAAAATCGGAACTCCGCCAAAGCCATCGATGCATTCAAAGCGGCGCTTGAAACTCGTTCGGACTCCGCCGCGGCTTGGCGCAATCTCAGCCGCGCTTATATGCTCGCGGATCGGCTCGACGATGCGCTCGACGGTTTGAAACGCGTCCGGGCGCAGGAGCGCGAGTCTGCGGCGACGAGTTACCTGACTGGCCTAATCTATGCGCGGCGCTCGCAATACGCGGAGGCCATTCCCGAGTTTGAAGCGGCGGTGCGGCTGGATCCCGAGACGGCGGCGCTGCGTTTCCAATTGGCCAATGCGTATCAGCTGGCGCGACAGACCGAGAAGGCCCTGGCCCAATTGCGCGAAACAGTCCGGCTCGATCCGCTGCACGCGAGCGCGCAATTCAAGCTGGCCATGTTCGCGCGCCAGGCTGGCGATGAAACCGAGTTCCAAAAACGGCAGCAGGAGTTCATGCGTTTGCGCACGATCTTTGGCGACGAATCCCGCACGCCCACCGCCCTCGAACGATGTCGCTATACCCGGCCGGAGACGGCGCCGGATTCGGTCCAGCGGCCTGGTCCGGGCGTTCCGGTTCGGTTTATCGACGCCACCGATGGAGCATTTCCGGATTCATCAAGCCGTGAGGCAGAAGCAGCTTGTTGGATCGAATCGGACGAGCGCGGGGTTCCGGTTCTTTTCACTCTTGGCAGTGATGGGCGGGCCGGCCTTTTACAAATGAAAGAGGGAAAGTTCGCCCGCCGAAGCGTGGCCGGCTCGGTTCCTAAGACGATCGGACGAATCCGGCAATGTCTCGCTGGGGATTTCCACGACGATGTTCCGAAAGGGGTGAAGTACGACCCGGGCGTTCATGCGCTGAACGATCTTCTCCTGGTGGGGAACAGCGGGGTCTGCCTGCTCAAGCGGACGGGGCCGGATGCGTTCGCGGATGTGACCGCCGAGGCGGGGCTGACTGGGCTTCGCGCAGAGCGCGCGCAATGGCTCGATTACGATCACGATGGTGATTTGGACTTGTGTCTTGCTTCGGACGATGGCGTTCATCTTTGGCAGAATAACGGCAACGGGCGATTCTCGGATGTGACCGCCCAAGTCGGAGTGGAAGCGGCCGGAGCGGCGGTGGATGTGGCAGCGGTTGATTTGGACGCGAATGTCGCCATGGACATTCTAGTTGCGGGAGGGACTTCGCCGACGCTCGTTTTTATGAACCAACGCGCCGGCCGTTTTGCGCGAATGGTTGAACCGCCGGGACCATGGCCGCCCGCGAATCGGATTCTGGTCGATGACATCGACAATGACGGGAACCTGGATGTGGTTTTTGTCCGTCCGGATCATGCGGCGGTCTGGTTTGGCCGGGGGGGAAAGCGACAGGAGATTGTGACGGAGGCGTCAGGGATATCGACGGCGGCTCTCTTCGACTATGACAATGATGGATGGCTGGATTTCTTCGAAGTCGAATCGAGGGCGGATAGTTCATCCGGCTCGAGGCCGCGTTTATGGCGCAACAGCGGAGAGGATCGTTGGACGGAAGTTTCCGGTCCGACTGGACTTGGGGTGATCCGGTTGCCCGGCGTGCTGGATGTGATCGCTGGGGACACGGACGGAGATGGAGATACAGATTTGTTGCTTGTGACGGGAGAAGGTTTGCGCTTTCTGCGGAATGATGGCGGAGACGCGCAAGGGCAATTGAAGGTGCGCCTGGTCGGGATGAAAACCAATCCGACGGGCTTGGGGACGAGAGTGGAAGTGCGGGCGGGCTCATTCCAGGCTGTTCGAGCCGTGACGGGCGCAGGGATTGAAATCGGATTGGGAAGCAGGAAACGATTGGACGCGGTCAAAACGGTTTGGACAAACGGGATTGAAGACAACCAGATAGACATCGTTCCACCGGCTGGGGTGCTGAGGATCGTCGAGAAAAATGTTGCCGCGGGTTCCTGCCCGTTTCTGTACGCGTGGGATGGAGAGCATTATCGCTTTATCACTGACCTGTTGGGAAATGCTCCGCTTGGTTTATCGGCCCGGCGGGGCATCGTCTTGCCTGCCAACCCGCAAGAAATCGTTGGCGTGGGACGCGAGGACTTGTTTGGGAGGCGGGAGGGAATGTTGGATTTTGTGGTGACGGAGGAGTTCAGGGAGGTGCTCTTTCTGGATCAAGCGCGCCTGCTGGCGGTCGACCATGCGGCGGATGTTGAAGTTCACCCGACGGATAAATTAGCGCCGCCGCCGCATTCCGCGCCGGAGGTATGGGCGTTGCGATCTCCGCGTGTTTTGAAAAGGGCCGTTGGCGATGATGGGATCGATCGCACGCAGGCGCTGAAGGAGCTTGATGGTGTTTTTGGGGCGCCGGGGATTAGCTTGCCGCCCCCGCTTCGAGGTTTCTGCGAGCCCTTGGCGCTGACTTTGGATTTCGGATTGGTGGAGGGCGAACACGCTTGGGTTTTGGCTTTGACCGGGTGGCTTCAGTATGGAGACGCCAGCGTGAACATTGCCGCTTCTCAAAACGCGTCACAAGAAGTCATCCCGCCGACGCTCGAAGCAGAAACGGAGGCGGGCGTGTGGGAACCGGTCAACGTTCAAGTGGGCATGCCAGCGGGAAAGACCAAGACCATCCTCTGCGATCTGAGTGGAAAACTTCCCCGGAAATTTCGGCGGCTAAAGCTCACAACGACATTTGAAATTCGATGGGACCGAATCGCGCTCTTCGAGCGGACGGCTGCGCCGATTTGCCGGGAGATTGAACCCGCGGGCGCGGAGATTTTCTGGAGAGGATTTTCCGAGCTCAAATCACGCGCTCGAGGCCAGCCCACGACTCCGGATTACGGCGCGGTTTCAGAGCGGCCAGCTTGGCGCACGACTCCGGAAGGATGGTGCACGCGCTATGGCGATGTCTTGGATCTGGTGCGCCGGCGCGACGATCGCTTGGTCATCCTGAACGCTGGAGACGCTTTGAGGTTGCGGTTTGATCCCGCGGTTTTGCCGGCGGCGCCGGTTGGGAAAATTCGGACATTCTTTTTCTATTCAGCAGGGTGGGACAAGGATGCAGACCACAACGTCGTCAGCGGCGAGACGGTAGAACCGCTGCCGGTCATTGCTGGTGGAGATTGGATTCTGGAGTACAACACGCGCTGGGTCCCGCGAAACCGATTTTCTCCGATTGGCGCGGGTCGATGACTGAATTGATGGTGCTCCCCACCCAGGTTTGTGCAACGGCTGGATTAACGATCCAAAAATGACAAGTCGGTGTCGATCGGTTTCTCCAGGCTGCACTGGGCTTCGACGTAATCGAACAATTTGGAATTGTCCTGGATGCCGAGGCGATGGCGAAGTTCCTGAGATTTTGGGAATGCTTTGAGGCCGTCCCTCCAGGCACTGCGGGCCTGCTCGTACTTTTTGGCTTTGGCGCAGGCATCTCCAAGGGCGAGGTAAGTCCGAACGTAATACGGTTTGGCACTTGGCTGGCCTGCGCGTTTCTGAATTTCCAGGCAGAGCTTCAAGTCCTCCGCCGCGTCGTCGGAATGCCGCAAAGCGCGCGGCCAGTGCAGATGGTTCAAGCCGCGGGTGTAGCGGGCGACCCATGAGTCCGGTTGGGTTTTCAGGACCTCATCAAGTTCATCGAGTGATTTTCGCGCGAGGGTGCCTTTGCTGACGATGGCTGCGATGCCGCCGCAGGTGGGGATTTTGTCGACATAAGCACAGGCCAGCTGAATTCGAGCGATCGCGTTTTGCGGTTGTTCGCCGACAAGTTTTTTGAAGAAGTTGATCGAACGGTCGTGTTGGTCGTAGAGCACGCACCGAGCGCGATAACTGCTGGCGGGCGCGTAGGCGTTGAGGGATTTCCGGAGGCGTTCTTCGTCCAGAGTGAGCAACTTGTCCAGGTCCTCCTTGGAAATTTCCGGCACGACGCGAAGCGGTTGGTCCTTTTGACGGCGCCAAGGTTTTGGGGGCCCTTGAAAAATCTCGATCTTGGAAGAGTAATTTTCCGGGTTCTGGCGAATGGTGAGGAGCTGGTCGCACGGAATGTTCTCGAGGTACTCGAGGCCGCCATCGGGCCAGCGAACTTCGAGCAATTTGATTTGTTTGTCCGCGCCGACGCCGAAGTGCAGGCGCGGATCGCTCTGGCCGCTGAAACCGTTGCCACCGTCGCGTTCGCGGATCTGGCGTCCGGAATCGGTGACCACTGTCACGCGCGCGCCGATGGCATCACGGTTGCACTTGGAGCGAGGGGAGGTTTCCAGCTGGACGGTGAGCCAGTGGTTCCCCGACTTCAGGTTGTTGCGGTAAAGATTAGGCGGCTGGCCTTGGTTGGCGATGAAGAGATCAACGGCGCCGTCATTGTTGTAATCGAAGCAAACCAGGCCGCGACCATCGCGTGTGCTGGTCAGCCCGAGTTCCTGAGCGCGTTCGCTGAAGGCGTACAACCCGTCATTCCGCCAGACGCGCATGCGTTCATAACCGGAAAAAGAGCGGTCGCCGATAGCAGGCCAATTGCGCGCCTCGGCCGGGTCCTGGCCGAGGACGGTCCAGGAAGCGAGCGCGTACCAATAGGTTTCTTTCCCTGCGGAAATGAAGCCGTTGACCGCAACGATATCGAGGTCTCCATCATTGTCGTAATCGACGAACTTGGCGCCCCACCCCCAGCCTCCGTCGTAGGTGCCGGTCTCGAGGGAAATATCGGTGAGATGGATGGCGCCATTCGGTTGCGCGCCGTCATTGTGCCAAAGCATATTTCCTTCCTGGAGATATTCGGCGGTGGTGATGTTGGCGACATAGAGGTCGAGCCAGCCGTCATTGTCGAAGTCGCCGGCATCAACGTTCATTCCCTTTTTGGTATCGAGACCGATGGCGGCGGCGGTGACGTTGGTGAAGCCGCCGTGCCGGTCGCTCAAGAAGAGTTGGTCCGGACCGAAATCATTGGCGCAATACAGATCGGGCCAGCCGTCATTGTTGAGATCGGCGGAGCCCACCGCGAGCGTCCAGCCTGGGTCATCCACGCCGAGAGAAGCGGCCACTTCCGTGAAGGCGCCGTCGGGTTCCTGGCGGTAAAGGGAATTCCGGCCGCCGTTGCGGGCGGTTTCGAATGAATCGTGCATGATCCGCGTGGTCTTGAGGCGCCAGAGATCGTGGTCCTGAAAATAATTGCCCACATACAGATCGAGACGGCCGTCGAGGTTGAAATCGAGAAAAACGGCGGCATTGCCGTTGGCCCAATCTGTTCCGGGGGATCCGTCCTTTTTTCGAAAGAGCTGCCGGGTGACATCGGTAAAGGCGCCGTTGCCGTTGTTCCGGAAAAGGACGTTGTATCCCCAGCGGACGACGTAGAGATCGGGCCAGCCATCGTTGTCGAAGTCGCCCCAGATACAGGCCATGCTCACGCCGCCGTCGTTGTTGAGGTCGGCCACGCCCGCGGCGCCGGCCACGTCCGTGAACGTGCCATCGCCATTATTGCGGTAAAGGTAGTTTGGATAACCTTTGCGCGAATTGGTCACGTACAGATCCATCCAACCATCCCGGTTAAAATCGCCGGCCGCAGCAGCCGCTCCGACGCTGCAAACCCACGGCATGATGTTATCGAGTTGATGATCGAGGATCGGCTTGGAATGGGTGTGGAGGATGCCGGCCGCGGCGGTGACATCCGTAAAGGCAGTTTTGGATTGAGTGTCAGCGGCCCGTGGCGCGGGCAGGCCGGCGGCAAGGAAAAAGGTCAGCACGATGAAAAGCGGGAAAGCTCCCGAGGAAACCGGCTGGGGGAATCGTAAATCCACAAACGCAGGATACAAATGCGGGCCTGATTTTCAAGCCAAAGGGGCAGGGCGAATCGATCGTCCGGAGGGCGACCGGTTCCTTGAACACAGCTGCGGTCCGCGGGTCCGTGACGTTCACTTCTGCCTCGGCGTCGATTCAAGCGTGAAGAATTGGCGGTCGAGATTCGTGCGCGGTGTGAACCACTCCGTTTCCGGGAATTGTCCCGGAACTTCGCCCAGCAGCTTCCACGACCCGGTTAAATTCGTCCCGACGCGAATCTGGTAAGTAAAGTCCGTGCTGCTTGGCCAGCTGAGCCGTGCCCGGTTCTCGTCCCACAAAGATAAATCGAGCTGCAACGGGACCTGGTTGGCGCTGGGATCCGTTCCGAGGATTTGCTCGCGCGCGTTCGAAAAACCGTCTCCGTCTGGATCCTCCTGCGGTCCGCGAGCGAGCGATCCAAAGTGGCGCATTTCCCAGCTGTCATCCAGTCCGTCCCCGTCCGTGTCTGCGATCGGCACGCCGCTGATGAGGAGGCTGGCTTCCAAAACGTTCCCAGTCCCTTTTTCATCCTCGTCAGTAATCTCGATGGTCCATCGGCCGGCGCTGCTTTCGTAGAAATGATGAGTCGAATAGTAGGTCCAATCGGTCGGACCGGCCGCATCGTCCGGCGAGATGTGCTGCAAAACGCTTTCAGTTCCTTGGGGTGAGCGCAGCACGATCCGCAAATCACCGCGCCGGGTGTGGTCGGTTTTTATTCGGACGCCGACCCATTCGCAGAGGAGGGTTTCTCGAACATCAAAAGCATAGTTCGTGTTGGTGAGATCGATCCGCACGGAGGCGCCGGGATTGACAGAGGCAAAATTCCTGAGTGCTTCCCCGTCGTTCTGGCTTAGGAACACCGCCGGGATCGGGGTAAGTTCCATGCCGCCCATGACCAGCCGAGAGGTGAGGTCGCGATTGTTATAGATGATCGCCAGAGCAGCGCCCGCTGCGGCGGCATCGGCGCTCTTCTCGCAAAAGAATCGTTCCCCGCGCTGGATCAATGCTGCGTGGCCAACGAGGTTGTTCGTGATGTTTCCGCCCAGCCCAAGATCAACCAGCGGAAAGGGCCCGAGATTATTTTTGGGGTGAACCCCAGAACTCGGCAGGATGGTTAACGATTCGAGTTCGGGCGGAACGTTGGAGCCAATCACAGTGAGCTTAAGGCCAAGATCTGGAATTGCGGCCGAGTTTGTCGACGTGTAAATGACATTGGTGGCCGCCGGCCGATTGATCCAGTTGCGGGCCAGTTTCACCGCCACCCCGGCGTCAGGCACGCCAAAGCCGACATTATGACTGACCCGAAATCCGGCGCCGTTGATCGAGAGATCCGGATCGGCAAAATCGAAATGCCGCGCGGACAAAATCAGAATCTGCTGAACGTCGCGGTAATGTAAATTTGGATTCGCGGAAAGAATGAGCGCCACGATGCCGCTGATCTGCGGCGCCGCGGCGGAGGTGCCGCTGAAGCCCGCGCTTCCGAAAGCGTAATCAGCGGAATCATCCGTGGAAGCATTGCGGTTGTACCCGACATCGCCGACACGATCCGTCGTGACAATGTTAAGGGCGTTTGTTTCGCATGGGTTCGCGTCCGGGCTGAAATCGCCGCTCGGCGCCGCGACGAGGAGACATGCGCCGGGAGTGCTGTAACGCGCGACTCGGCCGTCCAGCCGAATTGCTCCGACGACAATGATGCGCGGGTCCGCCGTGTAACCGTCGTCATTGGCATCGCTCAAATTGCCGCGATCATTTCCGGCGGAGCGGACCAGCACGACACCGCGGCCGGCGCGCCCGAACGTGACGGCGTTCGAGATGCCGGCGTTTTCCAAGGCGGAAATTTCGAGTTGTTCCTCGCCCACTTTGCCCCAGCTGTGATTTTGGACGCTGACGATATTCGAGCGGCTTTGAAACACGTCCATGAGTTGCTCGTCGGAAAGATTGAGGTCGTCGAATTGAGTGAACAGAACCCAACTCGCCAGACGCGCTTCCGGCGCGATGCCCGTGATGCCAATTTTGTTGTTGGCTTTCGCGACAATCAATCCGGCAACGGCAGTGCCGTGGTAGGAAAAATCACCGGCCGGTCCGCCGTCGCTCGTGCCTTTATTGAAATTGAATTGAAGCTCCGATGAAATCTGGCCGGCCAAATCCGGATGTTGAAGATCGACGCCGTCGTCGCCAATCGCCACTACCACCCCTTCGCCTTTGGCCACTGGCCAAGCCGCGCGGACGTTCAGATCTGGACCGAGGCGGTTTCCTTCGTCGTCGCGATTCTCCAGGTAGGCCTGCCAGCTGCTTTGCGGCTGGTCGCGCCGATAAAAGTACGGATCGTTGGGGCGAGGAGCATACGGGCCGTGCAATTTTCGCGGGCGGCGGACGATCGGCTGGCTGATATGAATTTCTTTCGAACCCGCCAGCCGCGACGCTTCCTCAGCGGCGGTGATGGCATCGGGCGCTTGAAAGATAAACATGTGCCCGGGCAAAACCCGCGACAGTTGCAGCGGCCGGCCTTTTAACAGAGTTGAAATCTTCTGAGGATCGTCCGCTTGAACGACAATGCGGTCTCCCAGTTCGACGCTTTGCCGCCGCTGCTTTGGGCGCGCCTTGAGCCAATGGCGGTCCCCCGTGGCCCGCAACATTCCGTTCGTCGGTTGCTCGAGTTCATAGGTGGAGGGTCGTGGTCCTCGAAAATGGAATTCCACCGGGCGCGCGATGGGATTGGTTTGGGCGAACGCCGCCGGTTGGAACAAAGCGCCAAAAATCGAGGCAACGAGCCACTGAGCGAAGGATGGCCGATTCAATAAAGAACTAACGAAACGCACGATCAGGGAGATTTAGCTTTTATTTGTGTTGAGTGGCATGCTCGCGGATCCAGTAGAGGTCCTGGTTTCCGGGGTTGGGTTGGAGATGAAAGTAATCGGTATGCGCGCGGAGAGTGCGTTCGTCTTTCCATTGATGCGCTTCCGTATGGCCGTCCGCGAAGGCGAGCACGCCGTAATGGCGGTGAAGCCCGCCTGGGTAATGGAAAAAAATGTCGGAGCTGCCCATGGTCACAATGAACGCGGGGAAACAGATTATTTCAGGCTCGACTTCGGTAAAGGTAAAAATTTGGGATGATGAAACCCTTCCGAAATCCGAGGTTTTGTGGAAAACGATGTAATCCTGGTTCGTCCCGAAGACAGCTTCCTCCGGCCAGCCCACGTACGAATTCAATGAGTATGTTCGCAGCTTGGGGTGATTTTTCCCCGAAATGGTGACGGTGCTCCGGTCGGATGGGCATTTGTAGACCTTGGGGTTTTTGAGGTAAGCCCCGAACAGCGCGATTTCCGGGTTCACCAGGAACTGCTCGTTCGTCTGGATCCGCCGCCAGAGGTTTAAATCCGGGGCGTGTTCGAATCCATTGATCCAAAACTTTGTCTCTGAATTCGCTTGCCCTGTGCCCGGGCCATTCAGCGGCAGAGCATCGCGGTTATCATCCGCGTAAAGGAACATCGTGTAATTAATCTGGCGCAGGTTGTTGGCGCATTCGGTTCGCCGGGCGAGTTCTTTAGCTCGGGACAACGCGGGGAGCAGGAGGGCAGCGAGGATGGCGATGATTCCGATGACAACCAGCAGTTCGATCAGAGTGAACGCACGGCTGCGAAGAGAGCGTTGCTTCTCTTTCGCGCGCGCCATTGCGGAGCATTGCATCTTTCGCAGATCGGCCATCTTTCAGGGACCGGATCCGAGAAAACTCCTGCACAACCTATGCCACGCAAGTGGGGTCGCTGGAACCGGGCATCATGGTTGATAACACGAGAAGCCGATTTTCGCAAATGATCACTCGCGGCGGTAGTATCCTAATTGGCAGGAGCGCGGCTGTGTCGCAGACCAGCCGCAGCGCTGCGACTGGTCCTTCGGACACAGTCGCGCTCCGCAATCTCGAAATTCGGACACTGCCCTCGCGGCGTGCTAAGGAATTCCAACGGGAATCTGGAAGGAAGCCCAAGGTTGCGCGGCACTACGATTGCAATAGCCTGCGCAGGGCCTCCGCGAATTGATCGACGCTGAACGGTTTGCTGACCGCGCCTCGAAAACCGTATTCGCGGAAATTGGCCAGCACCGGGTCGTTCGAGTATCCGCTGCAGACCAGGGCTTTCACATCCGGATCGAGCGCGCGGAGCTTTTGCACTGTTTCTTTGCCGCCCATCCCGCCTGGAATGGTCAGGTCGAGAACGACTGCTGAGAAGGGGCATTGCTCGGCGAGGGCGGCTTGGTACAGGTCGATGGTTTCCTGGCCTTCCTCTGCAAGCACGACTTCGTAACCGAGGCGGGTCAGCATCGCGGGGAGCAGTTGCCGGAGTTGCACGTCGTCCTCCATGATGAGCAGCCGCCCGCCGGGTGAATGCTCTTGCGGCTGCGCGCGTGCGCCAGGGCAGCTGAGGCTGTTTTGCGAAACCGGCAAGTAAACCTGGAAAACCGTCCCCATGCCGACCTCCGAGTCCACGGTGATATGGCCGCCGTGCTGTTTGACAATCGAATAGCACGTGGCCAAGCCAAGACCGCTGCCATGCTGCTTGGTCGTGAAATATGGATCGAAGATTCTGGGCAGGTCCCGGGCGCGAATTCCAATTCCGTGATCCTTAAAACTGATCCGGACGTAACAGCCGGGCAGGAGCGGCGGAGTTGCGTCATCCTTGAGCGTGATGTTTTCAGTGTGGACTTCGAGCGTCCCGCCTTCAGGCATCCCTTGGGCCGCGTTGAGCGCGATATTCTGGACGACCTGCGCCAGTTGCCCGGCATCCGCATCCACCAGCGCCGGGTGTTCTTCGAATCGAAATTCCGCGTGAGTGGCAGAACCCTGCAAGCCGAATTGGGTCGCTTCGCGGATCAACCCCTCGAGCGAGATGGTTTGCTTTTGCGGCGCGCCTCCCTTTGAAAATGTCAGCAATTGCTGCGTCAAATCCCGCGCGCGGAGCGAAGCTTTGACTGCGTCGTTCAACCAGTTTTCGACGGCTCGGCTGTCTTCGGAATAGCGCAGCGCGAGTGAGATGTTGCCGATGACGGCGGTTAAGATGTTGCGAAAATCGTGCGCGATTCCGCCCGCCAGGATTCCGACCGATTCGAGTTTGCTGCTCTTCAACATCTCACGGGCGAGCTTCTCCTGGCTTGTGACATCGCGAAAAGCGAACACGGACCCGAGGATTGCGCCGTCTGGCCGGCGAATGGGCGAGGCAGTGTATGCGATCGGCCGTTCCTCGCCATGCCGGCTGCGCAGGAGAACTGGCTGGGCCGAATGGAACGCCACGCCATTCTCCCAGACACGGGGCGCGCCCGTTTCTCCGAAGCTGCGTTCGAGCGAACTGACTGAAAAAATGTTATCGATCATCTCTCCCGCCGCTTCGGACTGCGGCCAGCCGGTCAATTTCTCGGCCGGCGGATTCATCAACTGCACACGACCAGATGGGTCCGTCGCGATCACGCCTTCGGCCATCGACCGCAACATGACGGACAATTTTTCTTTTTCTTCGAGCGCTGTTTTCTGGGATTTTTTTCGTTCCACAACCTCGAGGCTGAGTGATGAATTGGCCTGAATCAATTGGCGTGTCCGTTCGTCCACGCGCTGCTGGAGTTGTTCGTTGTGCTGCCGGATTTCCAACTGCAAGCGCTGGCTCTCCAACGCATACGCGCTGTGCGCCAGAATGATTGAAACCAGGCTCCAGGGCAGGTCTTGCGACGCTGCGCCGGCGGATTTTGGAAACGCCACCAGCATCCCGCAAGTGTTCGCGCGGGTCCCGACGCTGTGGAGCAAGAGCGGTTCGCCCTCGGCCCCTCCGCGAGGATGGACCAGCACCGCCCGGGGCCGGCGCAGCGCCCAGGCGAACGTGCCCGCTTCGATCGTTTCCTTAACCATGCGCTGGAGCCGGACCGAATCGGATTCGGGGTGGCAGCGTTTCAATTCGAAGGACCACGCGGGCGGGGTGGTAAGATAAAAGCCGATCGTTTGAAAAAGCCCCAGCGCGTCCAGGTAACGTTCGGTCAGAGCGAGAATTTCGCGCGCATTTTTGCACTCTTGGAGGTCCCGCTGGAATGTTTCCAGTGACAGCAGCAGCCCGGCCATTCCCTGCGCGCCCGCGGCTTCTCCCATCATCTGCTGCATGGCCTTGGCGAGCCGCTGCGGATAGTACGATATGGGGAGGATATCGTGCATCTCAGGTTATTAAGGCAAGAACATCCTGACTGTCGTCTGAAATTGGCGGTCGATTTCAGTGACGACGGCCCCCAGCGTAGAGTGCGGCAAACCGAGCACAGTCCACGCTTCGCTTTCCAAACGGGGAGGAGTTTGGTCGCCGCTGTGGCCGAGTTCCATCGCCAGCGAAATGATGTCGGCCACGTGAATCAAAGCGGCATCCGCCGGAAAATCCAAGCAGGCCAGCGGCGAGTGGTGGTGCCGCACCGCCCCGATCATGCTGTTGGGGAATTCCCAACGGTCCAGGAGCATTCCGCCGATTTGCGCGTGATCCGCTCCGAGCACCTGCGCTTCGGCTTCGGCCATGGGAATGTCGCGCGACCGGGCCAGATCGAAAACGTCTCCAGCTGGACCCGGCATTTTCAGAAAGATGACGAGCCGGCCAATGTCGTGGAGCAGACCCGAAACAAAACAGCGTTCCGGGTTCAGCTCGCGCCGGTAAACAGCCAGGATCCGAGCGGCCGTGCCGCAAGCGATGCTGTGCCGCCAGAATGATTCCATGTTGACGAGGTTGGACGAAATGCCTTTGAAGAATTCGAGCACGAGCGTGGCGGCGACCAGATCCCGAATCTGTTCCAGTCCCAGCAGCGTGACCGCTTGGGGAACAGTTTCGATCTGGCGCGGGAAACCGTACATGGCGCTGTTAGCGATTCGGAGCAACCGGGCGGTTAGATCGATGTCGTTCTCGATGATTTCACCAAACCGGCCTATCGAACTGAGGGGGTCGGACAGGGCAAGGTTCAGCTCGCGATGGATGGATGGCAAGGAGGCCAGTCCATCGACTTCCGCGAGCAGCCGGTTCAAATCTGCTTTCATAGCACGGGCGGCGTCCGGTTCTGAGCCGTTTTTCTTTGCAAACATGCTTTAGCCAGCTCGGCGGCTCCTGGATGTTGCATGTCCTGGCGGCGAAACAATCGCTGAAATTCAGCGTCGGACTTCTGCGGGTCGGCGGGATCTGAGGGCGAATCGCATTCCTCCTGCACTTCCAAATGGTGGACCCCCCACGCTTTCAAAATCGGAATATCATGTTCCGCCACGCGAGTGCCCGAGGGCAGCAGCACTTGCCCGTGCAAGTTATAAGCATGGGCTTTTAAGATGTACCCGGGCTTGAGCTGATCGACTTTAATCGTGGGCATAAATCTCGAATCACATCCCGTCACGCCACGGTTATATCGGTCAATGCTCCTGAATCTTTAGCGGCTCCTCGTTTGGCGGCTCGTCGGTAGCCTCGCCCCACCGGTGGTTGCGCTGCAACGAGGCGGTGGAGGTGGGGCGAGCGTACTCGCGAGCCGCTTGTGCACCCGCAACGCGGCTCCTCAAATTACCTCGCCCCATCCGAAATGAGAAGAAAAGGCGCCTCCAGCAGCCCGGACCAACGGTTGATTGATTAGCTGGACGCCAGCTTTTGTGCGCCGTTCCTACGGAGCAATACGGTAAAAGCTGCGCGGACCGGTTGGTGTAACTGTGAGCGGACTGGCTGCGGGGATTGTCGTCCACGGTCCGATGATATCCGGCGCGGATTGCACCGATCCTCCACCGCTCCATTCAATCACCACGTTTGCCTGAACCTTCCGGATGGAGGTGAACTTTGGCGCTACTCCTCCTGTGGAAGTCGAGATGGCGAGGTTATCAATCCACTGATTTTCGTTTAAGCCTCCTGTCCGGGCGCCAAAGGCAAAGACGCCGTTGGCCATCGGAGTGAAATTGGGGAGCGGCAGGTTGTAATAAATCACCTCGCCATTGTAAACGAGATCAAACGTGCCGTCGGACTCGACCCGAATCGCCACGTCGACGAAGTTGTCGCCCGTTTCGATTTTGGTTATGGGAACTTTTTTGGACGCCACATCCTGTCCTCCAAAACGAACATCCATGGCGGGCGCTTCGCCGCCCCCGTTGTCATAAATGTCGAAGGACACCGTCAACCCGGAGCCGGCCCCGTCTTCGCCGAAGCCACTTGCTGGGTCGAGGTCATTGGCCCAAACGAAGCTGAACCCATCCGCAGGAGTTGAGGTGCCTCCGCCGACACGCGCCTTGAATGTTGCCGTAAATCCGGAGACAGCTTTGCCGTTGTCCAAGTCATCGATCAAAAACGTCCCGAGCTGCCCGTTCTCCGCCACGGTAAGTTTTAGAACGCCCGTGTTATTCACGCCGCCGGTCGCATCCACAAAAGCCGTTCCCAAGACAGTGGCGCCGGCTGGAGCCTGGCTGTCATCAAAGGTGAAATTAACCTTCGGGCTCACGGCCGTAATGGCCGCTACGACAGTGACGCTCGCCTGGGCGCTCGTGGCATTTCCGTTGGGGCTGGTCACTTGAACCGAGTAATTCCCCCCGCTATCCGCCTCTGTCAGCGCTGGGGTTGTGTAACTCGCGGCGGTTGCGCTGGCGATTGCCGCGCCATTTTTGAGCCATTGATACGTGGCGCCAGCTGGATCGCTCACGGTCACGTTGAAGGTTGCCGTTTTTCCGGCCAGCACAACCACGCTCTGCGGCTCTTGCAGGATCCGCAGCGGGCCAGTCGCTTTCACGGTGGTGATGGCGATGTCATCGATCCATTGGTTTTCGTTGAGCCCGCCGGTGCGCGCGGCCCAGGCGAATTTGCCGTTCGAGATCGTCGCGTAATTTGTGATCGGGAATTTGTTGTAGATGACCTGGTCCTTGTAGGCGAGGTCAAGCGTCCCATTCGGGTTCAGGCGAATCAGGACGGGAACAAAATTGCCCGGACTCTCCGGCGTGGCAACGTCTCCCGTTTCGAGAAACGGCCGCGGCAGCTTGGTCGACGCCACTACAATTCCTTTGAACTTGATGTCAATGGAAGGGCCTTCGCCTCCGGCGTTGTCGTAAATGTCAAACGCCACGGTCAACCCCGTCCCAGCGCCGTCTTCGGCCCCGCCGATGGTCCCATTCGGAAAATTTGGAGCGAAATTAAAGCTGAATCCGTCCGCGGGCGTGGGTGTTCCTCCACCCACCAAAACGCTGAAAGCCGCCGTCAAACCGCTGACCTGCGCGCCGCCTTCGATGGGCTGGACTACAAACGAGCCGTTCTGATTGTTTTCCGCGACGGTTAATTTTAAGACCCCACTACCGCCCACTCCGCCGGCTGCATCGACCAGAGCGGTTCCGTAAACGGCCGTGTTGGGCGGGACTTGGCCGTTGTTGAAATTAAATGCGAGCTTCGGAATGGTCGGCGCCTGCAAGTCAAGAACTCCAAGAGTAACTTCATCGCTGGTCACACTGGCGCCATTCGGAGCCGTCGCCGTCACTTTGTATTTTGTCTGGTCGTCTGCGCCGGTTAAAGCAGGGGTCGTGTAGATCAAAGCGTTCGCCCCGGGGATGGCTGTGCCGTTCTTGAACCATTGAAAGGCGACTCCCGTCGGGTCGTTGACGTTGACCGTGAACGTCGCGAATTTCCCGATCAGCGCGACCGCCGAAGCAGGTTGTTGCGTGATCCGCAACGGACCTGGAACCGTGACCGTGCTTAGGGCAAGATCGTCGATCCACTGATTTTCACTCGACCCGCCCGTGCGCGCCGCGAACCCAAAACGGCCGCCCGTTATCGAGGCGAAACCATTCACCGGAAAATCGTGGTAAAGAATGATCCCGTTGTAAACCACATCGAGCGTCCCGTTGGCTTTCAGATTGATGGCAACGTTCTCGAAACTTGCCCCGGTCGCAATGCTCGCGATGGTGAATTTCGTCGAGGCCAGCGTGACTCCGGCGTATTTTACATCGATGGCGGGCGCTTCGCCGCCGCCGTTGTCATAAATATCAAACGCGACGGTCAGGCCCGTGCCGGTTCCCTCTTCGCTGAAGGCCCCATCTGGCAGATCGGTTGCCCACGAAAAACTAAAGCCATCCGCGGGAGTGCTGGTGCCGCCGCCGACGCGCGCTTTGAAGTTTACCGAAACCCCGTAGACCGGGGCTCCGGCATCCACGTCTTCAATGATGAATGCGCTTTGCTGGCCGTTGGCCGCTTTGGTCAATTTCAAAACGCCGCTGTTATTGACGCCGCCGGCCGGTTCGACCACGGCATTCCCAAAAATGGCGCTGCCAGTCGGAACCTGGGCGTCGTCGAAGTTTGAGGAAAACGTGCCGGCCCTCGCCAGAATGGGGGATGCGAGCAAGACGGCAACGGACATTCGTTTAAGTGAATTTTTCATGCTCTTCATGTGCTGATTGAGAGTCTCAGAGATGTCCAATTTTTCAAACCTGCTCTCAGGGATCGTCCGATCACAAAAACAGGACGGCCCCTCTTGCCGGCGTTTCGACAGCCCGTCATGGTGGTGGGCCTAATGATAAGTTTGCGGTTCGTATGGGCACGCGCGGTCAGCGTGGCCGCCATGCTTTTCGTTTGTTCTGTTCACGCCCAATTTCGAGCGACGGAAAACTTCTCAGTCGAGGTTTCGGCGGTGGTGCAGGCGGAGCCGCCGCAAATTCTTTTGAACTGGGTCGCTGACACGAATGCAATTTCCTACCAGCTCCGGCGGAAACGGCCTTCCGACGCTGGTTGGGGAGCGAGCCAAACGTTGCCCGGCAGTTCCACCGCGTTTCTGGACCAAGCTGCGTCGGTCGGAGAGGCATTCGAGTATCAGATCATCAAACAAGCCCAACCGAATTACACGGGCTACGGCTACATTCTGGCGGGAATTCAGGCCCCGTTGCAGGACGATCGCGGAAAACTGATTTTGCTGGTCAGCCAGTCTTCTCTCGCTGGATTGCAAGGAGAGCTCGATTTGCTCGAACAAGATCTCGTGGGCGATGGTTGGCAAGTCTTGCGGCACGACATTCCAGCCGGAATGGCTCCAGCCGAGATCAAACAAATCATCCAATCCGATTACGCCGCCGATCCCGCGGCCGTCCAAGCGCTGTTCCTCCTCGGGAATATCACCGTCCCGTACTCCGGCGACATTTTCCCTGACGGCCACGAGAATCATCGCGGGGCCTGGCCCGCGGACGTTTACTACGCCGATGTAGACGGTGTCTGGACGGATAATTCGGTGATCTCGACAAACGCGGAACGGCAGATCAATTGGAATTTGCCGGGTGATGGAAAATTCGACCAAAGCTGGCCCCCGTCACCGGTCGAGTTGATGGTCGGCCGGGTTGATCTCTCGAATTTAACCGATTTCGCGAACAAGACGCCGTCGCGTTCCGAGCAGGATCTCCTCCGCGCTTATTTGGCCAAGAACCACGCTTTCCGGCATCGGTTGTTCACGGCGGAACGGCGCGCGCTGGTCTGCGACATTTTTTTTGATAAAGGGGATGACCCGATCGCGGGCAGCGCTTGGAGAAACTACGTGGCGTACTTTGGCCGGCAAAACATCGTGAACGCAGGATGGGACGAGTATTTCCCAAAGGCGACGGCCACGAGTTTCCTTTGCGCTTATGGCAGCGGCGGCGGCAGCTACACCTACGCGCAAGGCATCGGGAGCGCGGATGAATTCGCCCTGCAAAATTTACAGGTCGTCTTCGCGATGTTCACCGGCAGTTACTTTGGCGATTGGAACAACGAGAGCAATTTCCTCCGCTCATCGCTTGGCTCAGGCACAGTGCTGACAGCAATCTATGCCGGTTTTCCGCATATCATTGCTCATCGGATGGCGCTTGGGGGCTCGGTTGGCGAAGCGATTCGATTGACGCAGAATAATCCCGAGCGCGGGACGTATCCGCCGTACAATCCTCATACCGCCGCGGAGGTCCACATTTCTTTGCTGGGCGATCCGACCTTGCGGCTGCATCCCGTGATTCCGCCATCGAATGTGACTGTCGGGATTTCCAATGGTGGCATCGTGCTGAACTGGGCTGCGTCCGCGGATTCATCGTTGGCCGGTTACCACGTCTACCGAGCCACCTCAGCGAGCGGACCATTCGTTCGCATCACCGGAAACAATCCGCTGCCCGGTTTGAGTTTCTTCGACGATCCGCCAGCCGGCCGGTACGTTTATATGGTTCGCGCGATCAAGCTCGAGAGCTCCGCCAGCGGGACTTATTTCAATGCAAGTCAAGGCAGCTTCGTTGAAATTGAGGCGACCCAAAATCCCGGCGGGGATTCGACCGTGGCAATCGCGTCGGCCGGATTTGCGGATGGCCAGTTTCGCGTGCAGGCGGTCAAGCCATTGGATCGCGCGGTGGTTCTGGAGTTCTCTTCTGATCTAACCCATTGGACCGGGCTCCAGACCAATAGCACGACGGCAACTCAGGTTCGGTTCGACGACTCGACCGCGACGGCGGCGCACAGGTTTTATCGACTGCGGCTCTTTTGAACCGGCCTTTTTGGCGCGAGGCGCAACCGCACACGATCGGAACGCGGGCTTCAGCCTGCAGCCGGGGAGTAAACACCGCGGCATTGGTGTAATGCCTCGGCTGCAGCGTAAACGCTGCGTTCCGGAAGAGGCGTAGCGGCACACGATCGGAACGCGGGCTTTAGCCTGCAGCCAGCGAGTAAACACCGCGGCATTGGTGCAACGCCTCGGCTGCAGCGTAAACGCTGCGTTCCGGGCGTGGCGCAGTCTCTCACCGTTCCACAAAAACCCGACCAAAGAATCAGGTCTTTCCGCCACTAGCTCACTTCGCGAAAGGATGTTTCATTTGAGCAAAGGAGACCCGTATGAAAAGGAAAATTGTTTTTCTCGCAATGATTGCCGCCGCGTTGGGAAGCCAAACCGCTCTGACGCGCGCCGACAAAGTTCAAATCACCCAACTCCCGGCCGCCGCGCAGCAGGTCGTTCGCGCCCGCGCTGGTTCGGCCCAAATCGAAGACATCGATCGCACTGTCCGCAACGGCGTGATTTTTTATGAAGTCGCGTTTAAACAGAATGGCCAGCCGGTCGAGTTGCGCGTTGACTCGAACGGGACGCTGCTCGACTCAAATCTGCAGCCGCTGACCGGAACGCAGTCGAGCGTCGCTCAGTCGTCCGCGACCGTGCAAACCCAACCGCCCGGCGCGGCAGTTCCTGCGACGACAACACCGCAACTTCCCGGGGCGAATGTCACAACCGGCGCAGCAACGGCGCCTTTCGGCGGTCCGCCCGCGGCCAATGTGCGTGTTCCGGGCACGATTTCGCGGCAGCCGACGTTTTCTGACCCGAGGGCGATCGCTGATACCATCGCCAATTATCCCGTGCCGGTTCAAAAAACAATTCGCGTTCAGGTTGGGGACGGCAAGATTGATTTGATCCAAAAGGAAGCTCTCGCCACGGGCAATGTTTACAAGCTCGGCTTCATGAATCACGGCCAGCGCCAGGATCTGCGCATTAGCGAGAGCGGCGCCATTCTCGATCAGAACGGGAATTTCCTCGTGACCAGTGATGCGGTGCCGCTAAGGCAGACGGCCAAAGTCCGCTACAGCGATTTGCCGGCGCCAGCGCAATGGACGATCCAATCGCAATCTGGCGGGGCTCGCATTGAGGATCTCGGCAAAGGCACTTGGCAAGGCCGCACGATTTATCAGGCGGCTTTCCGGCAACACGGCAAACGAGTGGACCTGCAGGTAGCTGACAATGGCGAAATCATCCGAAGCGCTCTTCTCAACACAGCCAAGGCTCCGGCGGTGGTCACAGCGGCTCCCGGAACGGCCCAGGCTCGAGCGCAGGCCGTGACTGCGGCGGTGCTGCCTTTGTCAGGCGCCACAAAAGTGACCTTTCAAGAAGTCCCAGCTGCGGTCCAAGCGGCCATCCGTTCGGTAGCCGGTTCGGCTGCGATTGAGGACATCGACAAAGGGACCTGGAGCGGGCGGACGATTTATCAGGCCGCGTTCAAAATGAACGGCGTCCACACTGAAGTCCAAGTGGCGGAAGATGGAACGATCATGAACCGCCCGATTGGAGCGGCTGCGCCAGCCCAGCCAGGGGCCAATGTCATCACTCAGCCGGCGCCCTTGACTCCAGCGGCTGTGCCACAAACGTGGGCGGAAGGATCGCAGAAGATGAATATCAATGAACTTCCCGCGGCAGTGCGTGACGCAATTTTCGCCCAAACTGGCGGCGCCCGCATCGAGGACATCGATCGAAACACCAAGCAAGGCGCAACGACGTTCCAAGCCGCTTTCCACGATCAAAATGGAAAGTTGGTCGAAGTCACCGTTGATGCTCACGGCAAAATCATCAAAGTCGACCGGCAGTAGCAGATTCGCTTTAGCCTGAACCGAACCGGCAGAGCCCGGGATCCAGCCAATCTCGATCTTGTATCGGGGCAAGGGATGGATCCTGGGCTCTTTTGTTTTGGATAAATCGAAAAAGAACGCTTCCGTTGCCTCGCCGCGATTTTTATACTGCGCCCCAGCGATCGCAGGCATGATGAGTTTCTTAGCTCTAAAACGAAACCAGTTCTCAGCTCTGGCCGGTGTTTTTTTATTTGCAGCGAGTCCGTTGGCCGCGCAGACGAATTCACCTTCGCCCGGAACCGCTCCCACGAATGCGCCTGCCCCGGGCGGTTCGAAGACCACTGCCACGACGAATCGCGTTTCGACCAACCTCATCGCTCAGCCGCTGAACCGCCCGCCAAAAGCCGAGCCGGTTCCACCGCCCACGCCGCCCAAGCCCGCCACAAATTCGCCCGCCACTTCGACTCCAGCGCCGCCGACGAAACCCGTTTCGCGTTTCGAAACCGTCAAGCCCAAAGCTGAGGCCGGCGATTCGGTCGCGCAATTCGAGCTCGGCCTGCTGTATTACAACGGCAAAGAAATTCCGCGTGATTTCGCCAGAGCCGCGGAGTGGTTCACGAAGTCGGCCGCGCAAGGAAATATCGCGGCGGAATTTAATTTGGGAGTTTTTTACGCCAAAGGCTGGGGAGTGAACCAGGATTTCACCGAAGCCGCGAAATGGTTTCGGAAAGCGGCGGAGCAAAAAGACGCGGAGTCCGCCTATCTCCTCGGCGATTTCCTCGCGAATGGAGTGGGGACAGAGCGCAATCCGACCGAAGCGGTAAATTGGTACCGCAGCGCGGCCCAAGCAGGCTTGGCCAAAGCCGAATACAAACTTGGCGTCTCATTGGCGACGGGCGCCGGCGCGCCCCAGGATATTCCCGAAGGATATTTATGGATCAGCCTCGCCGCCGACCAAAACTTTGCCGAGGCGAAGAAATACCGGGACGAATTGATCCCGGCGATGTCTCCCGCGCAATTGCTGGAAGGCCGGCGGCGTCATGCCGCGCGAGGGAACGCGGAAGATCAATACCTGCTCGGCGTGGCGTTGTCAGAAGGAAAGGATGTTGCTCCTGATCTGGCGCAAGCGGCGCAATGGTTTTCCAAGGCAGCTGAGCAAGGCAATCCCGAAGCGCAGTTCAAATTAGGTTTGGCGCTGGAAGAGGGCCGGGGGATCGAGAAGAACCCTGGCAGAGCAGCCGAATGGTTTCGCCGGGCCTCAGACCAAGGCCACGTTTTGGCCCAATATCATTTGGGCAACGCGTATGCGACGGGACAAGGGGTGGCCCGCGCTCCGGCTGAAGCAGTGCGCTGGTGGGAAAAGGCCGCCAAGCAGGGAGTTGTCCCCGCCCAAATCAGCGCTGGCTTGGCTTACGCGCGCGGCGCGGGAGTTCCCCAGAATTTTGAACAGGCCGTTCGTTGGTTTCGCGAAGCGGCCCAGCGCGAAGACCCCAACGCCGAGCTGAATCTTGGGACGTTTTACGAGCAAGGCCTGGGCACGCCAAAAAATCCCGCTGAAGCGTTGAAGTGGTACCAAAAAGCCGCCGCCAGCGGCAATGCGGATGCGATATCGCGCCTAGGAATTATTTACGCGGAGGGACGCGGCGTGCCCAAAGATTCCGCGCGCGCGGTCCAGTATTTCCGCCGAGCCGCTGAGAAAGGCGATATCCGAGCCCAGGTCAATCTCGGCTCCGCTTACCTCCAAGGCGACGGCGTCGAAAAAAGTCGCGACGAAGCGATCAAATGGTTTCGCGCCGCGGCGGAGAAAGGCGACGCCCGGGCGCAATTCAATCTGGGCATCTTATTCGAAACTGGGGAGCAGGCCAGCCCGGTCGAGGCGATGAAATGGTTCGTGCGCGCGGCCCAGCAAGGAGCGTTGGATGCGGAGTTGAAGGCTGGCAGCGCTTTCGCGCGCGGCTGGGGAGCGCCGCAGAATTTTTCTGAAGCGGCGAAATGGTTTCGAAAAGCGGCGGAGCAGGGCGATGCGACTGCGCAATTCAATTTGGCCGTGCTCTACGATCAAGGCCGCGGCGTGGTGAAGGACGAAGCCGAAGCGATGAAATGGTTTCTGAAAGCGGCGGAGCAAGGGGACCCTCGCGCGCAGGCGCTGGTGGGAGCTGCTTATTCAACTGGCACGGCGCTGCAAAAGGATTTCGGTTCGGCGGCGAAATGGTTTCAGAAAGCCGCGGAGCAGGGCGAGCACATTGCTCAATTCAACCTGGGCATTCTTTACGAGCAAGGGTGGGGAGTGCAGACCAACGCGACGGAAGCGGCGAAATGGTATCGCAAAGCGGCTGATCACGGCGACGCTCTGGCCCAATTTAATCTTGGGAAATTGTACGATACCGGCAAAGGCCTGCCGAAAGACAACGCCGAAGCGGCCAAATGGTACGGCAAAGCGGCCACACAAGGCCTGCCGCAGGCTGAACTCGCGCTCGGGACGTTTTACGCCAATGGAGAAGGGGTGGAGCAGGATTACATCGAAGCGGCCAAATGGTTTTTCCTCGCCACGACGCACGGCGACACGAACGCGCCAAAATTCCAGGAAGCCATCGCGCCCGAAATGACGCCTGCACAAAAACAGAAAGCCCGCGAGCAAGCAGACGCCATTCTGGCCGGCCAAGCGCGGAAATAGAAAACGAAGCGCCTGTCTGGGCCATCAGCGAAACAGTTTTAACGTTCGGTTAACTTCAACCAGGAGTTTTCATGTCGAATATGCACGAAGTGGATTACAAGGTTTATGGCGATGACCTGCAGTTCGTCGAACTCGAGCTCGACCCGCAAGAAGCCGCCATCGCGGAAGCCGGCGCGATGATGTACATGGAGGACGGCATCGAGATGGAAACAATCTTCGGCGACGGTTCGGGCCAGGGTGGCAGCGGAATTTTTGGCGCGTTGCTCGGGGCGGGCAAACGGCTCCTCACGGGCGAATCTCTCTTCATGACGGTGTTTCAGAATCGCGGCATGGGAAAAAAGCATGTCGCTTTCGGCGCGCCGTATCCGGGCAAAATCCTTCCGATTCACCTCGCGGAAATTGGGGGTGAACTGATCGCGCAGAAGGACGCGTTTCTGTGCGCCGCTCGAGGCGTCAGCATCGGCATTGCGTTCCAGAAAAAAATCGGCGTCGGACTGTTCGGCGGAGAAGGCTTCATCATGGAACGGTTGACCGGCGACGGTTGGGCGTTCGTTCATGCCGGCGGCACGCTCTTGCAGCGCGATCTTGGGCCAGGCGAAACGTTGCGAGTCGACACGGGGTGCATCGTCGGATTCCAACCTTCCGTCAGTTACGACATTCAATTCGTCGGCAAAATCAAATCCGCTTTGTTCGGCGGCGAAGGTTTGTTTTTTGCGACATTGCGCGGCCCGGGTCGCGTTTGGCTGCAATCGCTGCCATTCAGCCGCTTGGCCGACCGCATTTTTGCGGCGGCGCCTCAAAGGGGGCGCGGTGGCCGCGAAGAAGGGTCGATCCTGGGCGGATTAGGCCGCCTCCTGGATGGCGACAATTCTTAGGGCGGGCGGCTCGTCAGCAGCCTCGCCCCAACCGATCCATTCGAGGCGGTGCAGGTGGGTGTAGCGCAGGCTTCCAAGCCTGCGGGTGAGGGCGATTTTCCAATCGCGTGGTTGAATGAGGAGCTGGAAAGCTCCTGTCATCCGCAGACAAGAATGTCTGCGCCACAGGGAAAGCCTCCAGGTCCAAGGTTTGGCGCGCATTGGAGTATGAACCGGTGTAGCGCAGGCTTCCAAGCCTGCGGGTGAGGGCGATTTTCCAATCGCGTGGTTGAATGAGGAGCTGGAAAGCTCCTGTCATCCGCAGACAAGAATGTCTGCGCTACGTTTATTGCTTTGTCCTCTTCGTGAAAAAAAGCGGTTTGATTTTGGTCGTGCTCATGCTCGCCGCGCTGGCTGGCTGGGGTTGGCTTCGACAGCGGCAAGCCCCTGGGCGGCCCCGCGTTTCCGGCGCCATCGAAACCGATATTGTCCAAGTCGGCTCGCGCTATGGCGGCCGCGTTAAAAAGCTCTTTGCGGTCGAAGGCGACACGCTGCAGTCCGGCCAATTAATCGCCGAACTCGAAGCGAGCGAGTTGGAACCCCAGCGCGCTCAAACGGCCGCCTTGCTCGCAGAACTCGAGGCCGGACCGCGCGCCGAGGAGATTGCCGCCGCGAAATCCGAGTGGCAGGCCCAAAGCGCCCAACTCGATTTCGCGCGAATTGAGGCGAAGCGCGCGGGCGAGCTTTTTGAAAAAAAAGCAATTGCCGAAACAGATCGTGACCGGGCCGTCAGCCAGGCGCTGGCTCTGGGAAAAAGCGTCGCCGCTGCGAAGAGCCGTTACGATCTGCTGCTCGCTGGAACTCGACGCGAACAGATCGATCGCGCCAAAGCGCAGCTGGCGGAAGTCGAGTCGCACATTCGGGAGTTGCGGGTCGCCGCTTCCTCGAATGCGGTGGTGGAAGTGCTGCCCGTGCGAGTCGGCGACATGGTCCCGCCCAACGGCACAGTGGCCACGCTGCTCTTGCTCGATCATTTATGGGTCCGTGTTTACGTGCCGGAACCGTGGCTCGGCGCCATTCGCCTGGGCGAAAAAGTCGAGGTGCAGGTGGATTCGTTTCCGGGTCGAAAGTTCGAAGGGGTCGTCGAGCAAATCAATCGTGGCGCTGAGTTTACTCCGCGAAACGCGCAGACGGTCGGCGAACGGGTCAAGCTCGTCTTCGGCGTGAAGGTCCGTCTTCCGACTGGCGACGGCGCCCTCCGGGCTGGCATGGCTGCGGATGTTTTTTTTCCAGGAATCGCACAGTGAACAGACCCGCAGCCAATGCCACGCCGCCGCAACAGCCCGAATGGATGATCGAAGCCGACGCGTTGACCAAGCGCTTTGGAGCATTCACTGCGGTCGATCACGTCAGCTTTTCCGTTGGCCGCCGGTCCATTTTCGGTTTTCTTGGCCCAAACGGGTCAGGGAAATCGACCGTCATCCGGATGCTCTGCGGGATTCTCGAACCGACCGAAGGAACCGCCCGCATCGCAGGCCTCGATGTCATCCAGCAGACGGATGAAGCCAAATCCCTCATCGGTTACATGTCCCAAAAGTTTTCGCTCTACGACGAGCTGACGGTTTTCGAGAACCTGACGTTTTATGGCCGCTTGTACGGGTTAAGCGGAAAGAAATTGCAGGACCGCCGGGATGAATTAATCGCCGTGACGCATCTCGACCCGTATCTGAAACGCCGGGCCAGCTTGCTTTCGGGCGGGTGGCGCCAACGCCTGGCCATGGCCTGCGCGTTGATCCACAATCCGATCGTGCTCTTCCTCGACGAGCCTACCGCCGGCATCGACCCGGTCGCGCGGCGCGAGCTCTGGGATTTGTTGTTCGAATTTTCCAGCGACGGGATGACGCTGTTCGTCACGACTCATTACATGGACGAGGCCGAACGCTGCTCGCACGTCGGCTACATTTACCTTTCCAAGTTGATGGTCTGCGGAGTGCCCGATGATTTGAAGCAATTGCCTTTCGTCAATCCCACCGGAACGAAACGCCTGGAAGTCACCTGCGACCATGTCACGGTCGGTTTTCAAGCGCTCCGGCATTTGCCCGGGATAAGAGGCGCGACCGTCTTCGGCCAAGCCATGCATTTGCTCGTCGACGAAAATATTTCCGCCGCGGAGATTCAGGCGCCATTGGCCGCCGCGGGGATTCATCATTCGGAAATCCGCCCCATCGCTCCGTCACTCGAAGATGTGTTTGTCGCGTTGACGGCGCGCAATGAAACCGACACGCGCGTTAGTCCATGACACGCCCTTCCATTTAAATGAACGGCGACTCCAAACGCGGTTTCCTGAAAGGATTTCATGCGATCTTGTACAAAGAGTTCATCATTCTCTTCCGCGATCGCGCCACGCTCTTCTTCATGTTCTTTCCGCCGCTCATGGAAATCATCGCCTTCGGCTTCGCCTTGGATAATGACGTCAGGAACATGGCGTTGCTGGTGCTCGACCAGGACAGGACGGTCGAGAGCCGGGCGCTGGTCGATCGCTTCGTCAACACGGGCACGTTTCGATTCGCGGGCGAGGTTGCGTCAGTCGAGGCGCTTGCTCTGGGCGTGCGCCGCGGGCGGGCCTATGCCGGAGTTCACATTCCTCCGGATTTTACGCGGAACATCCGGGCCGGCCGGACCGCTTCCGTGCAGGTTTTAATTGACGGATCAAGCTCGACGATCGCGCTGTCCGCGCTGCAAACATCGATGGCCGTCGGATTGCGCCAATCGTTGTCGCAGTTGCTCGCTGAATCTCGCCGCTCCGCCATCCCGATCGATGTCAGGCCGCAAATTCTTTACAACCCCGACATGCGGAGCCCGAACTTTTTCGTGCCCGGCGTGATCGGGATAGCGCTGCAAATCGCCACTGTCTTCGCCACTGCCATGTCCCTGGCCCGCGAACGCGAGCGCGGCACGCTCGAACAATTGCTGGTCAGCCCGATGTCGCGATGGGGTTTAATGCTGGGAAAGCTCGTGCCGTACCTGTGCGTGGCGATGGTCATGGCCGTTTGTTTGTTTGGCATTTTACGTTGGATCTTCTTCGTGAAGATCGTTGGCAGCGTCGTTTCCTTGATGGTGGCGACGTTCGTTTATGTCTGGGCATTGCTGAGCCTCGGTTTGCTCGTCTCGACCAAAGCCGAGAATCACATGCAGGCCTTTCAAATGGCGATGACCGTGCTGATGCCGTCGATTTTTTTCTCAGGCTTCATTTTTCCACGCGAGACGATGCCGTGGATTTTTTATGCGATTAGCACGGTCTTGCCCGCGACCTACTACATCGAAATGCTGCGGGCGATCATTTTGCGCGGCGCGCTGCTTTCCGAGTTCTGGTTTCATTTGGCCGCATTGAGCGCGATGGCGCTGGTCTTGTTCGCGTTTTGCGCGCTGCGCTTCCGCAAGAGAATGGCTTGAGCCGCCGTTGCAATCGCCCGGCGCAAGGTTAAGGTTCGGGCATGCACGAAACCGGTTCGGTTGAATTGAAACGGGATTGCGAAGCGACACGCATACCTTCCGGTGAACCCATTCTGCTCACGGCAGGCACGCCTGTGGACATCACCCAAACCCTCGGCGGCAGCTTCACCGTTCGAACGGACGGAGGTCTATTTCGAATTCAAGGACAGGACGCCGATGCCCTCGGGTTAAGCGGCGCCACGCTGGCCGCGGCGCCCATCAATTCCGAGCCTGCGGATGAGAATGCGGTCTGGAATGTCTTGCGGAGCTGCTACGACCCGGAAATCCCCGTCAACATCGTTGACTTGGGATTGGTTTACGATCTCCAGCTGAATTCGCTTCCGGCCGGAGGAAAACGTGTCGCCGTCAAAATGACCTTGACCGCGCCGGGCTGCGGGATGGGCGGAGTGATCGCCTCGGACGCGCAGCAAAAGATTTTGGATTTGCCAGGCATCGAGGAAGCGGAGGTGGAAATCGTTTGGGACCCGCCGTGGAATCCTGCGCGCATTTCGCCCGAAGGCCGCGCACGCTTGGGAATGGATTGAGTCCCTGCCAACTCGTCGCATCGTATTTCAGCATCTGGAAGGACCTGGTCTGTTGCCCATGCATTTATTTCGACTCTCAGTCTCTCTCCTTCTTGTCGCGAGCCCTTGCCTGGTTGTCGAGAACCTGGCGCTCACTCCAGAGAAACTTCCGATTGCCTACTGGAAATTTGACGAGCTGGCTGGCAGCGCCGCAATCGATTCGAGCGGCAATGGGCACACCGGAACGATAGTCGCAGCCATCACGGCGCCAGGAAAAAACGGACAAGCGCTTTCGTTTGATGGGGTCGATGACTACGTTTTGCCTCCGACGCGCAATCCGGCGGCACGACTGGAGTTGGTCTCGACATGGGAACGCGGGACTGGACAGCTGCGGCTTGGATTAAGACCACATCCTCCGGCATGGTGCTGACGAAAATGGGCTTCGTCGGCGGATCCAACCCCGACGGGTGGGGAATGAGTGTTTCCGCCAACGGCACATTGGGCGCCGTCATCCACAAATCGGGAGGGGCGACGGTGAATATTTTCAGCGGAGACGGAGCGATCGTGAATGACGGGCAGTGGCGCCACGTCGCGGTCGTTTTTAATCGAGCTGGAAGCATGACTCGTTACGTCGACGGTCTGCGCAGCGGAACGCGGTACAATGTTTCGCCTTTGAGCGGCCAAACGATCAATAACAGCAAACAGGTCCGCATCGGAGCGCGCGATCAGGCTGGCGACGAAATTTTTTTCCAAGGAATGATCGATGAGGCTCGGATCTACCCCATCGCGTTGAGCGATCAAGACATTGCCGTCTTGGCTGGAGTCGAGCCTCCACCACCAGAGACGCTCTTGTGGTCCGATCCGACTTCACTTGTCTCAGCTCATGGGCGGGTAGCGGTGGGGAATCGAGCACATGTGGTGGGCCATAGCGGGAGCAGCCTCGTGCACCGAAGCTCTCCAGATAACGGCGCGACCTGGAGTTCTCCAAAAGCGATCGCACTGGCCGCGGCGAATTACCCGATGCAATACGGTGGCCTCTATGCGGCTGGGGACACTGTTTACTTGCTGACAGCTGCCGGTGATATGGGCTCGGTAAGCCAACCGTTGGATTTTCGCAAATCGACGAACAACGGCGCGACTTGGATCAGTCCGATCCGAATCACCAAACCGGGCCAGGAATTGCGGCGCGCGAATATTGTTGCCGTCGGGGAAACCGTGCATGTTTTCGGCGGTCAATCCGGCGCGGGCGGCTACGGAACTGGCATTTATTATTTTCGCTCGACCAACGATGGCGTCACTTGGGCGCCGGGCAAACTGCTTTACGCGAACGCCGACGCAAGCGCGCGGATGGCGGTTGATGGGACCACTGTGCACGTCTGTTTTGGCGCGAAACTGACGGCCAATTCATTTGGAGGGAGGAGCTCGTACATGCGCTCGACAGACAATGGCGCGACCTGGAGTTCGCCAATGTTTATCGGTGAGGAGAGCGCCGAAAGCAAGGTGCAAGCGCGCCAGCAAATCGCCGCCGCGGATGGGCATGTCTTCGCCATCTGGCAGCGCGAGCCGATCGTTTTCGGAGGCACGCTTCCTGCCGATCGTTTGGGCTACAACCGTTCGGATGATGGAGGACTCACCTGGACCGGACCGAGGTTGCTGCCGAACGACACTGGCGTGAATCGGGAACATCACCAAATCTGGATGATTTCGGGCGGCACTCTGCACGTTGCCTGGACGCACGGATCTCCCGATGATCCGTCTTCGCCGACTGGCTATATGTATTCACTTGATTACGGCGCGAACTGGAGCCGGTCAGAATTTGCGATTAGCACGGGAGACTCGGCTAACTTGCCCCATGGAATCGTCGCGGACGCCGATTGGGTGCACCTCATTACTGAACCTGGCGCAGGCACGTATGCCCGCCGTCCCGCGCCTCGACGGCCTAAGTTTACTTCGATCCAGAAACAAGATAGTGGAGTGGTCCTGCAGTGGACCGGCCAGGGAAGTTTGCAGCAGGCAACGGAGGTTGTGGGAGTTTGGCGCACGATGACAAACGCAACGAGCCCTCTGTCAGTAAAGATCGATTCGGCCACGCGGTTTTTCCGAATTACTTTTCCCTAGATTCCTTGAGGCGAAGACCGGAACTGGCGGCGTTGCGCAGCCTTGCGGAGTGTTTCCTGCGGCTTATCATCGCCGGCCATGAAAGACTACCTTCTCGTGCCAGGCCGCTGGTTGTTGGCTGTTTTCATCTGGACCGCGCTCCTGAATGGTTTCAGCCGCGCTGCTCAGGAGAGTTCGCCCGCGGGCGCCCCCAAAAATTGGACTGCTCTTCAGGATCACCAGAACATGATGGAGCAACTCGGAATCAAATTGCTCCGCCCGGGTCCAAGCGGTCGCGCCGGCGCGACGAACGAAGCCAATTACGACCCCACTAAAGCGAATCCATTTCCCAACCTGCCGGACCCGTTGACAATGAAAAATGGCGAGAAAGTGACAACGCCGGAAATGTGGTGGAAGCAGCGGCGCCCGGAAATCGTCGAGGATTTCGAACGCGAAGTTTTCGGCCACGTGCCCAGGAACGTGCCTCAAGTGACCTGGACCGTCGTCTCGAATATCACGCACGGCCTGGTCGGAACGCTTGTCGCCAACGGCAAACAGTTGGTTGGCCACGTCGATAATTCGGCTTGCCCCACCATCAACGTCGACATTCGGATGACACTCGTGACGCCGGCCGATGCCAGAGGTCCGGTTCCTGTCCTGATGATGTTCGGCGGTTTTTTCGGCGGCACTGGAATGCCACGCCCTGCCGGGACGCCGGAGCCGACCAATCGGTTTCAAGGATTTGGCGGGACGTTCAAAGATCCGCCTTCGACCGAACAATTGCTCAAGGCGGGTTGGGGCTATGCCACGCTAGTTCCCGGCAGCATTCAAGCTGACGACGGCGCCGGTCTCACCAAGGGGATTATTGGTCTGGTCAATAAAGGCCAGCCGCGCAAGCCGGACGATTGGGGAGCGTTGCGCGCCTGGGCCTGGGGCGCCGCTCGCGCTTTGGACTATCTCGAAACTGATCCTGCGGTGGACGCAAAGAAAGTCGGGATCGAAGGCGTATCGCGCTTCGGCAAGGCGGCCCTGGTCACGATGGCCTTTGAGCCGCGGTTCGCGCTCGTGCTGGTCGGCTCCTCCGGCGAAGGCGGGGCCAAATTGCACCGGCGCAATTTCGGCGAAGCGGTCGAGAACCTGACTGGCTCGGGCGAATACCACTGGATGTGCGGAAATTTTTTGAAATATGGCGCCGCTGACTCCGTTTTCGGCAGCAAGAATGCCGGCGACCTCCCGGTGGACGCGCACGAATTAATCGCTCTTTGCGCGCCGCGTCTGACCTTCATTAGCTATGGGATTCCCGAACGCGGCGATGCGAAGTGGCTCGATCAGCCAGGGAGCTACATGGCAACCGTCGCGGCGGGGCCTGTCTTCCGGCTCCTTGGCGCGAGGGACATTGGCGAGAAGAAGGATTATCGCACGGCCGACATGCCGCCAGTGAATACCGGGCTGCTCGATGGCGAACTGGCCTGGCGCCAGCACGACGGCGGACATGAGGACCGCTCCAACATGAAGTATTTCATTGCCTGGGCCAATCGGATGCTGGCGGTGCGAGCACAGTAAGGCTTTGAGTCTGTGAGTGCGCTCGCCCCACCGGACGTGGAGCTGGTCATTCCGGTGGGGCGAGGCGACTGACGAGCCGAAGTTCATGGTCGACAATGCATGCACCCGTTGCATGGACGCCACCCATGAACCTGACGATCGAGCTCTGCCAAATCCTGATGCACGTGCATCCAGATTTGGCACGAGGTTCATGGCCCCAATGCGCGATCGCACGAGCATGGAGTCTTTCTATGAACGGGCGCGCAGGCCGCCTCACGGCCATTGCATTAAGCGCACAGCACGCTGAAGCGTGGACACTGAACCGCCCCCGCTCCGGCATCGGAAGAAAGCGGCGATTGGGACATTCTGTGCATTTGATTCGCGGTTTCTCGCAGAGCCCGCGCACCCATTCATTGGCGCAAGCAGGCGCATAACCGGATTTACCAGTTTTCCGACTCTCGAAACGGCGGGGATAAACATCCTCTCTGCCCCGGAATAGCGATCGAAACAACGTTTATCTTGGCGGCCGGTGGAGAATTGTTCGCGACCGTGAGGCCCTGCGGGTCTGAACCGTTTGCTGCATGAATGCGGTGCTCACTTTCGGTATTGCTGAATCTCGCGTTGAGGATGCACGGCCCGTGATGTTGATATTCGTTCATTCCTCCCAACGTAATCAATGTTACGTCGCATGGATCAAAGCGATTAGTTTAGGGCGGGCGCGGGAAAACAGCTCCTGGATTTCTGGAATGTTCGGAACGCGAGCCCGAGAAAAAGCCGTCGTCAATTCTTCACGTGCCAACGACTCCTGCCGCAGCAGAAATTGAATGTCTTGCAAATCGTCATCATCACCCCGCGCCATTTTCGTGAGGATCAGATCAATCGTTGCTGGCCGGAAGACGGTCAATTTCTCCAAAATCCGGAGCGGATTGCTCATTCATTCAGTTCGCGCCGTCGCAGCCATTTCACATCTGGACCCCCGCCGAACGGAGTGACACCGGTTTGACTGACAAAGCGAGACCAGTGTGGAAGCTCGTCCGCTGGAGCAATTAGTCTTGGCCGCAAATGTTCAACCAGGTACGTCCAGGGCTGCGCGTCCGGATCAAAGCGCTTGGCAATGGTGGCAATATGGAGCAGGACAGGTTCTACACGTTCCATCGCTGCCAATCGAACCAACTTGGCCGGGTTCGTAAGTGATGAACTCAACAGCTGAGCAGCGGCACGTATGAAGACGCTGTCGTAGGGATGCTGGCCAAGACACAATGCCACACCGATTTCTTCGTTACTGAGCGCAGGATTATCCGGTGGGAGGTCAGCCGCGAATGGCCTTTCGTAATGGCTGGCACCGCGTCTGACCGCGCATTTTAACAGCCACTCGCCAATCTGTTCGTCTGAGCAAGAAGACATGTGGCGAACTCTCCGCCAGAGCGGAGAGACATGAACGATATCTCCGATCTTCTGGGCTAGCGATGGCTGCTTCAATTCGTCGCTTGCTTCCACAAAAAAATGATAAACCGCGCTTAGCCTCCCGGCGAATGCACTTTCGCCTTGAACGGTTCAGGCTGTTCGCCAATTACGCTCGTCGAGCCGCACTCATAACGTCCAGCCTTCGCGGAAGGTTGGGCGCAGGAATCGATTCGCGCGGTCGCTGTTCGTAAACTTCATCTTCGCCCCGTTCCATTGCAACTTCTCCCCCTTGCAGCGGATCGCAATCGCCCCGAGCAGCGCGATCTCCGTGAGCGGGCCGCCGTAAGCGAAAGGCGATCCGGCAGGCTTGCCGCTTTTGCACGAGTCGATCCACTCTTTGTAATGGCCGGGTGATTTGGCAAACCGCGTCGGTTTCTTGCTGACCGCGTCCATCACGCTGTCGTTCAGAATTCGCGGGCGGCCCGCTCCATGCGAGCCGTAGATAATTTTGCCCTTCTCGCCTATTACCAACGCGCCGATCGAGGGCAGTGTTTCGTCCTTCTCGAGTTCCTCGGGACGCGCCGGTTGGCTCGCGCCATCGTGCCAGACCAGTTTGACAGGGGGCCGCTGGCCGCGCGCGGCGAATTCGTAATGCACCGTGCTGGCGCGCGGGAATGTTTCGCCTTGTTTCTCCGGATCGTAATCGCCCGTCTCCGCTTCGATGCGCGTCGGCGCGCCGAGGTCGAGCGTCCAGAAAACTGGGTCGACAATGTGACACGTCCAATCGCCGATGACACCCGTTCCGAAGGCGGACCAGGCCCGCCATTTTGCCGGCAAATAGGCGGAGTGGTACGGCCGCTTTGCCACAGGACCGAGCCACAAATCCCAATTCAATGTCTCCGGCACTGGTTGACCTGTCTTGACCGCGTCCAGCAGATCGATCTGCGAATAGACGCTGCCGCACATGGCGTGGACTTCACGGACATGGCCGATTGCGCCGTCCTCGATCCATTCGCGGAACACGCGGATGGAATCGAATGAGTGGCCCTGATTGCCGAGTTGTGTGATGACCTTGTGCTCGCGCGCCGCGCGCATCAATTCGCGCACTTCGTAAATGGAATGGGCCAGCGGTTTCTCGCAGAAGACGTGCTTGCCCCGCTTGATCGCGTGCATGGCAGCGACGCTGTGCATGTGATCCGGCGTGGCGACGAGCACGGCGTCGATCTGCTTTTCCATCGCGTCGAACATGCGGCGAAAATCCTGGAATTGTTTCGCGTTCGGGAATTTTTTGAATGAGGCGGCCGCGCGTTGCGAATCGACGTCGCACAGCGCGACGATGTTTTCGCTGGCAAGATTGTTCAAGTCACCTCCGCCCTGGCCGCCCACCCCAATGGCCGCGAGGTTCAGCTTCTCATTGGGCGAGATGGCGCCGCGGAGCCCGAGAACGCTGCTTGGCACAATCGTGAACGCGGCCGCACTGGCTGTTTTGGCCAGAAAGGATCGCCGTGTGAGTTTGGTGGAATAAGATTTCATGGTGTCGAAGATGTCGCGCAATACTGGGTGAATCTTTGACTTGGGTTCAAGAGTAGAGATTGCGCCTCCAAGAGCTTGCCTTTCCTGCAGCGTAAACGCTGCGTTCCGGAAGAGAGCGTCGCCGCGTCCCGAGTGCCAGGAAGGCCCATCCTTAAGAAATGACGAAGGACCAATGGACGAATGAACGAATTAAGGACCAATGACCAATCCCCAAGAGAAGGGCTCCCCAACGCGCCGGTAGGTCATTCAAGATTGGGGTTTATTTAGTCATTCGTTCATTCCGTCATTCGTTCATTCCGTCATTCGTCATTCAAAATGAATTGCAGGCTCTCCATGGTTCAATTCATTTGCAGGACCACACGCTCGCCGTGGAATGAAATTCGTTTTCGAGTTCCAGCCTCGCCGGAAATCTCCGCCGCAAAATCTCGCGCCCCGCCCGGCCATTTTGTCATGCGCGGATCCGCTTCCAACGTGAGCCGGCGCGTCGCATCCTCCCAGCGGAGGCGAATCCAAATCATTTTGCTATCCGAACCATCGCGATAGCCAAGACCGCCGCCGTCATCGTCATAGAGCGTGAAGGCGCCGTTGGCGCCGGGGTGAATGCGAAGTGTTGTCGGTTCGGTGACTGGCTGCGCTGTGTATTGCCTGACCGGATCGAGCGGGATGATCGCGCCGGCCCGGACGTAAAGCGGCAGCGTTGCCAGATCGACCTCGCGCTCGACCCATCTTCCGCCTTCCAGTTGTCTTCCAGTCCACCAATCGAACCATACGCCTGCCGGCAAATAAACTCGGCGCGACGTTGCGCCTTTCTCGACGACGGGCGCGACGAGAATATCGCGGCCCCAGAGATACTCATCACCGAGTTTCACTGCTTCGGCGTCGCGAGGATAGTGCAGCCACAACGCGCGCATTGGCGGCACGCCCGTGTCGCAAGCCTCACGCATCAGCGTGTAGTTGTACGGCAGCAGGCGATAACGCAGTTCGAGAAACTTTCGGCAGATCGGTTCGACGTGGGCGTTGTGCAGTTCCGAAGCATCGGGAACGACGCGTTCTTCCACCGGCCCGGTTTCGCCGGTGTTCCAGCCCCAAGGCAGACGCAGTTTCCAGGTGCGGCCGTGCGAGCGGAAGAGCGGATTGAAAGTCGAGAATTGAAGCCAGCGCACGTAAAGTTCGCCAGTGAGGTCGCGGGTGGGAATGAATCCGCCCGTGTCCGTGCCCCAAAACGGGGTGAGGCTTAGCGAATAATTCAGCCCCACTGGAACGTGCGCGGCCAGCGTGGCCCAGCGCGATTGCACGTCGCCCGACCAGATCCATCCACCGTACCGCTGGGCGCCGGCAAAACCGTTTCGGTGCAAACTCCAGGGGCGTTCGTTCGGCCGGTCCTGCAACGAGCCTTCGTAATAGCAGCGATGCCGCGCCAGCCGCGCTTCAATGGGCAATTCGTCCCCGTCGTCGGGCCACCATCCGTCAATGCCGAGGGCGAACACGGGACGATGCCACGCCCAGTAATTGCGGATGTGCAGCGGCGAATTGAAGTCCTCGGGCGCGCCCGGCGCCGGCGGTTGGAAGGCGCGCCGCTCTGCCGGCGTGAGATACGGTCCACGCGAAAACAAATCTCCCGACTGGCTGCCAGTTTCTCTCTTCTGCAGCGATGGGGAAGGAGGGGAAATGGTCGTGCCGAAAAGATTTCGCGGCGCTTGGTTCACGTGCAGAATCACTTTGAAGTGTTCCGCCTGGAGCGCCCGGATTTGTTCAGCCGGATGCGGGAACGCGTTCGTGTTGAAATCGAGCGTGCCGTTCATCACGTTCCAGCCATTCGTGCAATAACCGGTGCCGAGATAAATCAGCGCGTCGCACGGGAGTTTTTTCTCGCGAAACACCTTGGCGATTTGCAGCGGCCCGGCCGGCCCAGCGAGCGTGCGATGTGATTGCAGGTAGCCCATCACCCACTTCGGCGGCATGACCGGTTGACCCGTCAGCCGCACATATTCAGCGAGTGCGTCGGCCGGTTCGTCGATGTTGATGACGAAAATATCCAGCGGCTCGTTGGCGGCCTTGCGCGGAAGAAATTTTCCGCCCCCGCGCAAATCGAATTCGCCCCACGGCCGGTGCACAAACAGCGCCCAACCGTCTGTGCCAATCAGAAACGGAACTGGAATTGTCCCGCCGTGCGTTGCGAGGAATGGCGCCCGCTGGCCGTTGAGCATTGGGTAAAACGCGCCGCGACGGTCGAACTGGTTTGCGCCCTCACCGAGTCCGAGCACTGGCGCATCCGTGCGGAATGTCACGGCGGTGTTTGGGCCGTCTTCGAAGGTGAATTCTTGAACAAGCTTTCCGTCCGCGCGCCGAACCGAAAGAGTGAAGGGCCGCGGTTTGACGACGACGCGAAGCTTTCCCGCACGCACTTCCGTTTCGTTGTTCAGCTCACGCGCCCGAAATTTCTCTGTCGCTGGAAACGAAACGAGAACTGTCGAGGGAGCGGCTGGGCGTGAATGGCCTTGCTCATCGAGTGGCAACAGTTCGATCCGGGCCATGCGTTCGCTGAGTTCGCTGATGACAAGTTCGGATTTTTGTCCGGCGAATTGGATGGGCGCGGCGAAGGTGTGCGCCATTGTGAAAACCAGAACCGCCGCTGCCAATTGGTTCGAAATCGTTTTCATTGGTGGTTTGCCTTGTGTTGTTACGGAACGGCTGAAGTGGCAGTCGCGTCGTCGAGCGGATCCAGCACCGGCCACCCGTCTTTCGATCGCCACGAACTCACGCCGATGCCCGTGCTGAAAAACCAATACTCCTCCTTGCACTTCGCGATGGTGGACGGGTCATGAACGTAAGAGGCATCGCGTTTGCCGTTGCGTTCGAGCGAGGCGATCTCGGCCGATCGGGTCGTGGTCGCTGTCGGCGCGGTGGTCTGCGCCTGAACCAGGCCGATGGCGAGAAACACCGCCTCGCAGAGCGTCATAAAAAGAAGATGGCGCAAGGCGGTAATCATAATTGAACATTCCTTCCAAGGTTTTTTCGGGCTTTTTTCTTTGCAGCCGCTTTGGCCAGATCGCTCAATCCCTTTTTCCCGACAGGCGTTGCGGGTCGAGCGGCTCGTCGGGTTCGGCAGCGGATTCGCGGAGGAACGCTTCCAGTTTTGGATCCCAATTCCTGCTATGGAGAGCGTGTTTGGAAACAGAGTTATTTCACGGTTTCGTAGCGCCAGTCTACCTTGCCCTCGTAAGCCATGGTTTCGTTCACGAACGCGAAAAGGTCAGGGTCGTACTCTTTAAGTTTCTCCCGAGTGTCGACCGTGCTCCGAAAGTCGTTGGGCGCGCTCTCCTGGCCAGCGGCATCGAAGTATGCGAGCACGCCCGCTGTCCAATAGGCGAATCTGTCCTCAATCGCAGACGTGCCTCGCCATTTGTTCGCGGCTGTTGCTTTCTCGAAAAGGCCAATCACGGTTTTGTCGAAGCTGGCATCGAGCCGTTTCACGCGCAACTCGTATTGTTGATTCCCGTTGTAATCCGGAATCACCGGACGCGTGCCAGCCACTTTGTAGACCGCGTCGGCAAGGACCCGCATGACCTGGCTGCCGCCGGCGTAACTGTCGCGTGGATTCGCAAGCACGTTTTCTTGCGCGGCGACGAGCAGCTTCATCTCGGGGTTGTACGTGAGATACCGCAGCGTGTGATCAACCTTCGATTTGTCCGCGAGGCTTTTGTATTCCGGCAGGTCAGCCATGCTCTCGCGCGGCCCGAGCACGACAAGTTTGACGCCGTCAGCGATGAGCGCTTTCAGGATGTCATGGCGGTAAGCGAACATGCGGCGAATCGTTTCGTTGGCGTGGAGCAACGCTTCATCCGTCGCGCCGCGGCCGACGACGGTGAACTCGCGCGCCCAAGTGAACTTCGTGTGCCACGGATCAATGTTCTTGAAGAGCGGAGTGGTGGGCGGCGCTGAAATCATCGGCAGCTTTTGCAGCCAGTGGTAACGCCAATCCTGCTCGGGGCTCAGATTAAAAATGGAGCGGCAAAGCGCGTAACCCATCGGGTCATAGACCTTGAGTTGTTCGCGATGACCCGCGGGGCCATGGTTCCAATTGTTGACGCGATTACAATCGAAGTACGACTGGGCAATCTCGCCCCAGTATTCGCCCGGATTACTGGCGGCATAAGCCTGATGATAGAGGCCCTTCGCGCGCACGTTTTGAAAGGCGGCAGTTCGGCGTGCCTCCCAAGTCGGATCGATGCGGCGCAAGGTGCTGTCGATCGTGTGAGAAAACTCGTGAACCGCAATGCTCTCGTCGTCGTAGCGATCTATCGGCAGGCTCAATAAATTCTCTTCGCCAAAACTCGTGGGATTTCCGCCGGTGCCGCGCACGCGTTCGTTTTGAAATGTTGGGTTCGGATGGTTCCGGTACTCGGGCATGTCGGTGTAGACCTGGTTCTTGCCGATGACGATCAGGTAAGTGCGGTTGCTCACCATCGCCTGCAGAATGTCCGGCCTGCCCGCGAGCATGCGCGTGACGATCTCGTAAGTGCGCTGCAGCGCGAGGTCCGCCACGTCGCTGTGGGCCGCGACCGGCATGCCTTTCACGTCGATGTATTTTTTGTAGAAGGTGCGATAGATGGCCATCTCTGCAGCAATCTTTTCCGCGCCCGGCTTTTGTTCCCCGCTCAGCGCTGCGCCTTCACGACGGCCGCGTCCAGATCGCCGGGGATCGCTCAGACGCGCTTCGATCATTTGGAAGAACGACTCGGGCGGCGCGGTCACCGCCGGGGCGTCGATCTTCGCGTCGGGCGGATCCATCGCGGGCCTTGGCGTGCTCTGCGCTTGCGCCACTCCAGCCCATGACAAAGCGGCGATCACAAGCATGGTAACGGATTCAAGTTTCATAATGTTGTTCGGTCTTTGGCCTGCGATTATTGCTGCGGCTGGTCCGGTGGACCGCGCTCCAACCCCATCATGAGAATTGCGGCCTCGAGAGACGAAGCGCTTGGCATGATCCTGGCCGCGGAGTATTCTCACCGGCTGGATCAGCCAGCAACAGCAACTATCCGCGATCTTCCATAATATGAAAAATCTATTTACCACCGGCGCCTCCCTTTCGCGTCGAACCTTCCTGGCATCGTCCGGGATTATTTCCGCCGCCATCGCCGGACGCAGCACAGTCAGTCACTCGGCAGCCGAGCAGGCGACGGCCGACGCGTCTATGCCGAAAAAATATCCCATTGGCCTGGAGCTTTATTCCGTGCGAGGCGAGTTGGGTCGCGACCTGCCGAAGACATTGAAAGAAGTGGCGAAGAACGGTTACGAAGTCGTCGAATTTTATTCCCCATATTTCAAATGGACGGCCCCGTATGCCAAAGAGGTTCGAGCCCAAATCGACGACCTTGGCCTGCGCTGTTACTCGACCCACAATGGCTTCGAGTCCTTCACCCCAGGAGAGAACATGGCGCACGCGATCGAACTCAACCAAATTCTTGGGGTCCGTTATATCGTGCTGGCGAGCGCTCCGGGCCGCCCGGCGGGTGTTGAAGGTTGGAAGAATCTCTGCGAACGCCTCACCAGTGCGGTCGAGCAATTGAAGCCGCACGGATTGAACGCAGGCTACCACAATCACCAGGCAGAATGGGCGAAATTGGAAGGCGGCCAACGGATCATGGAGGTGATTGCGGCCAATACGCCGAAGGAATTTGCGCTGCAACTGGACGTCGGGACGTGCGAAGAAGCGGGAGTGGACCCGGTGGCATGGGTTAAGGCCAATCCTGGTCGGATCAAAATGATGCACCTCAAGGACTGGTCGAAGGACAAAGGTTATCGGGTTCTGTTTGGCGAAGGCATGACGCCGTGGAAAGAACTACTCGCCGCGGCGGAATCCGTGGGTGGCGTCGAGTATTACCTGATCGAGCAGGAAGGCAGCCGCTTTCCCGAGTTTGAAACGGCGAAGCGATGCCTCGACAATTGGAAAGCGCTCCGGAAAGCCTGAGGATGACCTTCCACTGGCTCCCGACCATTGCGCTCGTTCTGTTGGCCGAGCCGATCCGCTCGGCTTATCCGCAGGAATCCGCTGCGAGTCGCCCGGCCAAAAGCATCGAGGCTTACCGGCAGTTTGCCATGGAGCATGACGGTGACGCCGCGCGTGGGCGTGAATTATTTTCGGATGAACAGCGGGCCGGTTGCAGCAAGTGTCATTCGATCGATGGCAAAGGCAGCAAAGCTGGACCCGATTTGTTTTCGGTGGGGGACCAGTTTGCGCGACGCGAGTTGATCGAATCGGTGCTGCAGCCGTCCGCATCGATCGCCGTGGGATACAGCACCACAATGGTTGAAACCAAATCGGGCGAGGAATTTCAAGGAGTGCTCAAAGAGGCAACCGGCGAGGGCGTCGTGTTGATGGGTGGCGATGGCAAGCGTCAGCGGATTGCGGCGAGCGACATCCAGGAACAGCGCGGCAGCAGCGTGTCGTTGATGCCGGAAGGTTTGCAAGCGGCGCTGTCACTGCAAGAATTCGCCGACTTGGCTGAGTATCTCGTGACGTTGAAGCAGCCGGAGAATTCCCTGTCGACGCACCGTGGCATGCCGGAAAATATTCCGATGCTCAGCCGGCCTGCAAAGTTGCGGCCGTTTGTTTGCGACGGAATTGGTTTCCCGCACGCGAAGCAGATTGCGGGCAAAATGCAGTCAGGGCTCGTGTGGTTTGGACAGGCGCCTGGCTTGAGCAATGTTTTTTTGGCCGCAGACCAGGCGGGAAAAATCTGGCGGCTGGAGAAAAGCGCAGGCGGTGACATCAAGTCGTTGTTCGCGGATTTGCGCGATGAAGTATTCAGCGGGCGCGGACCGAATGGGTTGCTCGGGATGGCGTTTCATCCGCGGTTTCGTGAAAACCGGAAATATTATCTCAAGCACCAGGTGTTCGAAGAGGGAAGAATTGCGACGGTGCTGGTCGAACGTCTGGCGGCCCTGGATGGCAAACGCGACTCAGGCGAAACGCCGCGGCGCCTGCTGAAAATCGTGAGCGTGGCCGAGCATCATAATGGCGGGTGCATCGAGTTTGGTCCGGATGGCTTTCTCTATTTCGGCATGGGCGATTCCGCGCCGAACCACGACCCGCAAGGTCACGGGCAGGACTTGCGCTTGCTCTTTGGAAAGATGCTGCGCATCGATGTGGATCACTCCGAGGCGGGACGGGCCTACGCGGTTCCGTGTGACAATCCTTTTTGCGGACGGGTCGACGCTCGGCCGGAAATTTGGGCATCGGGCCTGCGCGAGCCCTGGCGGTTCAGTTTTGATCCACTCACAGGCGATCTCTGGGTCGCTGATCTCGGGCAGGAGCGGGGCGATGAGGTGGCGATTGTCCGGCGCGGTGAGAATCACGGATGGAATGTTTATGAAGGATTCGAGCCTTTCTCGAACCAGCACCGCCGGCCGGGCGAAGTGTACGTTCAGCCAATCTTCTCCACCCGGCGGAAACAGGGCACGACCATGGTTGGTGGGTGCGTCTACCGGGGCGACCCGCGCTCCTCGTTCTATGGCGTCTATATTTTCGGCGACTACACTTCGAAACGGATCTGGGGGCTGACGCACGAAAATCGCGAGCTCAAGGCCATTCGCCAGCTCGCGGTTTCGCCGCAGTCAATCACTTCCTTCGCCACGGATGAGCAAGGGCAGATTTACGTGGTCGGATACGAAGGGATGATTTATCAGCTCGATTTGACTGATGCGGTCTTCGAGCACTGACCCTCAAGTAGCATTGCGATTTCTGCTCCGTTCGATTGCCTGGACGGCTTCGTTGAACGCAGCATCATCCATCGACACCACATTCGCCGGTCCCGGAAATCGCCCGCTCTTTACGTCCTCGGCGTATTCCGTGAATGCGGCGATGCGTTCGTTCTGGAGGCGTTTGTATTCCTGGAGGAAATTTCTATATGCCTTCGCATGGCGTGGGATGCGTTCATCGTAATCACCGAGGATATCGTCGGAGAACAGGAACTGGGTATCGCAGCCGGTTCCTGAGCCTAGCGACATGAGAATCATAGAAGTCTGCCGACACAGATAAGAGGCGAGTTTGTGCGGCGCCAATTCGAGTTCAGCTGCGTACGCACCGGCACTTTCGAGACGCTTCATGTCGTCATAGAGTCGCTTCGCTTCGGGAGCGGTCTTGCCGATGGCGCGAACGTTCGTCCAGGTCGCATGGCGTGGAACCATTCCCAAATGGCCGACCACCGGGATTCGTTCCCGCGTCATGGCCTCAATAATGAATGGACTGGCGGAGCAATAGACCGAGCTGGCGCCCAATTCTAAGGCGCGGAATCCAATGCGGATTGCTTCTTCCGGCGAAGCCAGGCCGTGTGGCGTTGCTCCCGAGATGAAACTTTTTGGGGCGGCCGCGACAAGAAGCGGCAGCCTTGCTTGCGCTTCCGCCGTGTCAAAGCTGCAACTGAGCAAGTCAATGCCCGCCGCTTCAGCTGCGGCTGCTTCTTCCGGCGATTTCACATGGACATGAGTCAGGCAGCGCTTGCCTTTGAGCTGTTGAAGATCGTAAACGGAGTATTTCTTGTGCGGCCTCAGCATGCGGCGACAGTGTCGGGTCGGTTTTTGCGCCGCAAGCGGGAAATTCACTCCGCGGTTACGCCTTCCGTCAGGAACGCAGCGTTCACGCTGCAGCCGAGGCATTGCAGCAATGCCGTGATGATTACTCCCCGTCTGCAGGCTAAAGCCTGCGTTCCGATCGCTTGCCCCTGCGCCTCTCGCCAGGAACGCATGGAGGCTTTCCACGCACTTGCACCCACCTGGGACATGCTTGACCGGTTTGAAGAGAAAGCTAACAATGCACGCACACCCGTGAAATCAGACGCCAAGTCAAACTGTCCAACTGTTCCCTCCGTCGTTAGTGTAACGCCTTGGCTGCAGCGTGAACGCTGCGTTCCTGACGTAAGGCGTATGCCGTCTTGGAAGGACGCTCCTCTCCGCCCAATTCGTCCGGCGCGTTCCCGCGGGTTCACGCTGATCGAACTTCTGGTCGTGATCGCGATCATTGCCATTCTCGCGGGAATGCTGCTGCCCGCGTTGGCCAAGGCCAAGGAAAAAGCCAAATCGACCAGCTGCATTAATAATCTCCGGCAGATGGCGATCGCTTCCAAACTCTACGCCGGCGATCATGCAGACCGGTATTGCTTCACGTTCCAGGTGCGCGGCAACAATGTCTTTCGCAAGGCATGGTTCAATTTTCTCCAGCCGTATCAACAGACCACGAACCTGCTCCTCTGTCCGAGCAAAACCCGGAAGTTCAAGGAATTGGTCGCCCTTTACCCGAGCGACAAGGTGGACCAGGCCGTCTCGAATTATGCGTTCAATTTTCGCCTCGGCGGTTGTGATTGGCCCAATGTGTGGGACGCGAAGAACTGGCCGCCGTTGAAAGATTCTGCGGTTCACAACTCGGCCTCGACCGTGCAGATCACCGACGGCGGTTGCCGGCCGGTCAATTCACCGGATCCTAATAAATGCGTGACCGCGGCCTCGCCCGAAAAGCCTGGCTGCTGGATTGTGCATGATCCAGGGAATGATGCGCCGAACAATGGCGGCGTGACAAATACGGACCCGAACTGGGGCGGGCCGCACGTGCGCCATCTCGGGCGGAGCAATGTGCTTTTTGCCGACAGCCATGTCCAAGCGATGAAAGCCTCGCAGTGGTTTTGGTCAGGCACGCCATGGCTGAAACCGGACCAGGGCGGGAATTAGAAGGAGAGTGACCCTCAAACAGGCGCCTGGCGCATCCGCGACCAACCCGAGCGCCCGCGGCTTGTTCGCGCCCGCGCGAAACCTTACGGTGGAACCCATGAAAACAAACTCGACGGCAATCAGCCGTGGCCGGCGCCCTGGCATTCACTTGTGGCTCGCCTGTCTTGGCGTTGCGCTTTTGACTCTTGCCGCACCAGTTCGGCCAGCGGAACCCGCCGCCAAACCTGCCGAAAATTCCAGACCGGATTCGACCGGCCGCAGACCGGCCGTGCGCGTCATCGTCCTGAAGGGAACGTATGCCGATTATGCCGCGAGTTCGGACATAAATCCGATGTCGCTGTTTCTCGGCGAGCTCGAAAAGCCCGGCTCGTTTTTCGATCTCTGCGAAAAAATTGATAAACTGGCGAAGGAGGACCGGATCCAGCACGTCTTGTTCGATCTGTCATCGCCGACGCTGCGGCTGAATCTGGCGCAGCTTTCCGAGTTGCCACGCCACATCCAGAAATTGCGGGACGCGGGCAAACGGACGTTCGCATGGATTGAGAACGCCGACACGGTTCATTACGTCGTCGCGAGTGCTTGCGACAAAATCCTCATCGCTGAGCTCGGCTCGCTCGATTTGCCGTCGCTCTCCCTGATGACGCTGCACTTCCGCGACGCGATGGATCTGCTTGGCGCACGGGCCAGCTTCGTTCGGACCGGCGACTACAAAGGCGCGGTGGAACCTTTCACCTCTTCCGAGATGAGCGAACCATTGCGAACTCATTACCGCCAACTGCTCGGTTCGATCAATGACGCGCTGGTGGAGCAGATTTCTGCCGGCCGCAAACTCGGCCGCGAAGAGTTCCGCAAGATTCAATCAGACCGCTGGTTCACGCCGCTGGCCGCCCAGCAGGCCAAGCTCGTCGATGCCATCGTCTCGTCTGGCGCGACGCGCGCGAGCGTTGCCAAACTGATTGGCCAGGAGGTGAGCTGGATCGAGCCAGGGAAAGCCAAGCCCAAGCAACTCTCTTTCTTCGATCTCATCGGGAAGATCATGTCGGGCGGACAGGAGCCGCGCGCGACGAAACCGGCGATAGCGCTGGTTCATCTCGACGGCCAGATCGTGGATGGAGAAAACGAGAGGCCAGGTGTCCTGGCGTCTGGCCCCGCTGTGAAAGCCATCAACGAGTTGGCCGCCGATGACCAGGTGCGCGCGGTGGTGGCGCGGATTAATTCGCCGGGCGGTTCGGCCAGCGCCAGCGAATCTATTCGCGCTGCGCTCGAGCAGCTCGCGAAGAAAAAGCCGCTGATCGTTTCGATGGGCGACATGGCAGCGTCGGGCGGGTATTGGATTTCGTGCGTCGGCCGGGCGGTTTATGCCGAACCGGAGACGCTCACCGGTTCGATTGGGGTGTTCGCGTTGAAACTCAGCTTCGGACCGTTGTTAAAGAAGATCGGACTGAACGTGCAAAGCGTGACGTTGGATGAATCGGCGGGGGCCATGGCGCTGGACCGCGTCTGGACGCCGGTCGAGCAGGAGCGGATGCAAACGTTCGTGGACGAGATTTACGGGAAATTCTTGAAGCTGGTCGCCCACTCGCGAAAGCTTTCGAGCGAACAGGTTTCGCGCATCGCGGGCGGCCGGGTCTGGTCAGGCGCTCAGGCGCTCAAGCTTGGTCTGGTGGACAAAATCGGAGGGTTGGACCAGGCGCTGGCAGCCGCAGCCAAAGAGGCCTCGCTCGATTCGGGCTACGAAGTGATTCATCGTCCGCAGAAAAAGAATTTGTTCGAGTTGTTGGATTTGTTCGACCAATCCACGGACGAAATAAAATCCGTGCTCAGCCCGGCCGCGAAGAGATGGTTGGGCGAAGCCGGATTTGATTGTTCAGTTCCACTGAACCTGGTGCGTGAAAGCCTTTCCGGCCGGTCCGCAAAGGTCTGGCTGCTTGGCCCGGGAGAAATGGTGATCCGTTGAAGACTGTTGTTCTCGCCCCGGTGCATTGCGAACGCCGGAAATCTGTGCGATGTCGCGCCGGAGCACCGTCGCGGTTAGACGCTCGCCCCGTAAAGGCCGAGTTGGCTGCTGCTGGCGATTTCGCTGGTGGCGTGGTCGAGCACGTCGGCATCTTTCAGGTGATCCTGATGGTTTGCACTTGTGCGGGGCTATGGTGGCAGCAGAAACGCTATCAAATCGGCCATTTGCTCGATGGTGACGGCGCTCTCGAGGCCTTCCGGCATCAACGATAGGCCAGAGCCGCTCAGTTCCGCGATGTCCCGGCGGAGCACCGTCTCGGTCAGGCCTTCGGCCCGTTTCAGCGTCAGGCTCGCCGCGCTTTCGTCGGCGATGATTCCGTCGATGGTGCGGCCATCGCGTGTCTCTACGGTGTAGCTGACGAAGTTCGGCGCAACTTCGCGATTCGGGTCGAGAATGTTGTTGAGCACTTGATCGGGATGCCATTGGCGAATCGAGGCAAGGTTCGGGCCTACCTCCTTTCCCTGATCACCCGCGCGATGACAGGTCGCACAGACATTTTCGAAAATGGTTTTTCCCCGGAGAGCGTCGCCTTTCATCGACAGCGCCGCTTGATATTTGGCGACCACTTCTTTTCGCGGGGTCGGCGCGGCATCGCCGAAAATTTTTTCCGCCAATGCCTTCACCGACGCGTCGGTGCTGCGGAGGAGGCTCGCGCGTCGTGCGAAAGGAACCTGGTTTGCTGGAATGAGGCCGCTCTGAATGGCCCGCAGCAAAGGAAGGACACGACTGCGTCCGCCGAGCATCGCGAGGACGATCTCGGAGCGCAGCGGAGGCGTGGCCGTTCGCCAGTTGGCCAGGAGCAAGGGTGCGGTTTCCGGTTGAGTGAAGCTGGCGATTGCCGAGACGGCCGCCCGCTGGACTTCGGCCGGTTGTTTTGTCCCGATCAAGCGGGCGAGCGCGGTGTTGACGCGGCCGAACTCATCGAAAGTCAGCAGGTGGATCGCCGCCGTGCGGGCACCGAGTGGCGCTTGCGAATCAGCGCCTGTATCGGCCGCCTGCAAAAGGAGACGGTCGATCGCACGGCTGGTTTGAGCATCCCAATCGACACGCCGAAGATTCTTGCCAGAGCGCTTGAGGCCTTCGCCAATGCCGGAGACGACCTGCCGGAAAACCGGGCTTGCCAGGTTTGGGGTTGCGTCGATGGACGAGAGCACGCGTTGCATCTCGGGCGTCTGTCCGCGGACACCGACAATTTGGGCTAATTCACGGATGAGTTCTGTGGCGCCGCTGCTCGAAGTGAATTTGTCGTCGGAGAGTAATCGCGCAAGAAGGCGGTCGCTTGTGTTGGGCATGGAACTCAGCACAGCCGCGCGGATCCAGGAGTCTGCCGCGTCGCGCCGGGCGATTGTTGCGAGAGCGTCAATCGCGCGCGCATCAGTGATCTCGCCGAGGGTGAAGGCCAGTTGAAAACGGACCCGAGCTTCGGGATCGGCAACAAGCTTGAAGAGGAGCTCGCGCAGCGGCGAGGCAGTTTTTTGCGCGGTGGCGGGAGGCAGGCGGGATTCGGCGAGTTTCACCGCATTCTCGCGAACACCGGGCGCGGGATCCAATAGGCCCGCCAACACCTCTTCGTCCGTCAGGCTGTTTAGACCGGCCAGCGTCCACAACGCGTGCAAGCGCGCCGACGGAGTCTGGCCGCGCTTTAGCATTTGGCGCAACGCCTGAACGGCGGATTTGTCCTGTCGTTCGAACAAGAGCCGTTGCGCAGTTTCGCGCCACCAGGAGTTTGGGTTCTCCAAAGTGGCGACAAGCTCGAGCGTGGTCGCACGGCCCAGCCGCGGCGGCTTGGGCAACTTAAAATTCGGCGGAGCAAGTCTCCACAAGCGCCCTCGGTCGCGGCCATTTTCCAAATCCACCGCCGCATGGATGTCGTCGGGAATGCTCCATGGATGCTCGATGTTTTCGCGATACATGTCCACGACGTGCAGGGTCCCGTCCGGGGCATTCACGAAGTTCACCGGACGAAACCAATTGTCGGTCGAGGCGACCATCTCAGCCTGCCCATCGACGCGGGCGGCTTTGAAGGTCGGACCGTCCGGCGTCAGTTGCAGACGGTAAAACAGGTTCCCTGCGCATTCACAGACGAAGACGTTGCCCCGATATTTTTCAGGATACGCCGTGCCGCGATAACTCGTGATGCCGCTCGATGAAGTGACGACCCCCGCGCCGATGAGCTCGCTGCGGGGCATGACGATGTCGCGCTCGCCCGCCCAACGTTTTGCCCGGAGCACGCGCCATAACTCGGGCTGCGAGATGCGATAAACCGGCAATTGATCGCCCGACTCGGCCATGTCATTCAGCGGACTGGGAGCGGCGAGGTACGGATTGCGTGCGAGGTACCGCTGAGGCAAAACGATGTGCTGCGCCGGATTGCGGATGTCACAAAGGAACCGATGTCCCCAATCGTCGAATGTGCCGCCGAAACGAGCGCCGCCCGAGAGCAACTCGAACCGCTCCGTTACGGTGTCAAAGCGGAAATCATTTCGTGTCATCATGAGCGGCGCGGCCTCGGGTTTGTCGCCGGGGCGAATCTGGCCGCCATTGCTGCCGCCCGCGCCATAAATATGGTTGTCGAGGCCCCACACCAAATCGTTCATCACCGATTGCACATTGAACTTTCGGAAGCCGGTGAAAACTTTGCGACGGACGTCAGCCCTGCCATCACCGTCGGTATCTTTGAAATACCAAATGTCCGGGGTGGCGGCGACGAACACGCCACCTTTCCAGCACGCGACGCCGGTCGGCCACGACAGGCCATCGGCAAAGACAGTCGACTTGTCGAACACGCCATCGCCGTCCGAGTCCTCAAGGAGGCGGACCGTGCCAATGGGAGCGTCGGTGGGATTCTCCTGGTTCCGCTGGTGATGGGCTTTGTCGGTGTAGGGATAGTCGCGCATCTCACAGACGTAGGCGCGGCCGTTCTCGTCGTAAGTCATCGCAACGGGACTTGCGACGAGCGGTTCCGCCGCCAGGAGATCCATGCGAAAACCGTCGAGGACGCGAAAGGTCTTAGCGGCCTCTTGGGCAGGTGTGGGCGCAATGCTGGGCAATCGGCCGCGGATCGCGTTTGGCGGTGGGACCATGCGCGGATCCTGCTCGGCGGCCGGGCTGAACTGAGCCGGTGTGAAGAGAGCCAAGATAAACAGAATCCCCGGCAGAGCGGTATTGCCTGTGAAGTTCCGTTGGAACGAGACGACGACGAGTGGATTCATGTTAAGCGCTTTCGAGCGTAGCGACTCGCGAGCTGATGGCGAGTCGATCATTTTGTGCTTCGAATATCACGCCCTGGCTGACCAGCCCGGTAAGCAGCCTTCACAAGGCCGAGTTGCGAATCGTTTTGCGGTAACTCACGAAGCGCGAGCGAAGGGGCGTGTCCTTGCCCTGCGGATGCGCGAAACGCGGCGGTGCAGAGGCGCTGGTCTGACTGAGGGCGCGGTGGCTCGCGGCCGATTTGCGCTTGCGTGTTACTTCATACTTTGTATTACAAAGTAAATTCTGTTATTGGCAGTCCTGCTAAGTTAACCCCAATACATACGAAGTAATTTCAGTCCAATGCATGGTGCATGCGATGGAGCATAAAGACGTAACTCTTCACTGCAAAGTAAACTCATCATTTTATGAACCCCCTTCCTTTCGAGCAGCAGCCACGTCGCTGGTTTCTCCCCCTCGAGATGACCACACCGCCGCCGCTCCCGTCGGTTAGCTCGCCAGAGCGGCCGCAACCAAAACACGCTTTGTTGATCAATCCGTTCTATTCAAAAGATCCGCATGCCAGCTTTGGCAAACATGTCCTGACACCCTCTTTGGCGCTGACCAGCATTGCCGGCGCGACCCCTCCCGATTGGTCGGTGCAGTATTGGGATGAAAATCTGCTGCACGGGCCGCCGCCGGCAAATCCCTGCCCGCAAGCCGTCGGCATTACCGTGCACTTAACCTTCGCCGCCCGCGCTTACGAACTCGCGGACTGGTACCGAAAGATGGGATCGAAGGTCATCCTGGGCGGACTGCATATCCTCTCGTGCCCGGAGGAGGCGGCTCCGCACGCCGATGCGTTGGCCATCGGTGAGGGAGTTCAGGTTTGGCCCCGGATCCTCCACGATATTTTGGCGGACCAGCTGCAATCGATCTATCGCGGGGGCTTTGAGCAGCCTTATCGTGAAGATCCACCCCCGCGACGAGATTTGCTGCCGCGAAAAAGCTTTCTCACCACCACGAGCCTTATCGCCACCCGCGGCTGTCACAATCGCTGCGGGTTCTGTTATCTCTCAACGGAAGGCCTGCGTTTGCCTTATCAGACGCGGGACGCCGAGCAGATCGCGCGGGAATTCGTCGAGGACGATCAGCCTTACGCAGTTTTTATCGATAATAACCTTGGATCCCGTCCGGAGTACTTGCGTGAGCTGTGCCGCGCGCTCCGGCCGTTGGAAAAAATCTGGAGCGCAGCCGTTTCTTTGGATGTGTCGGATGATCCGGAGCTGGTTCGCGAGATGGCGTTGGCGGGATGCACCGGGGTCTTCATCGGATTCGAATCGCTCTCGGATGACAATTTAAGGGCGGCAAGGAAGCGGACGCCGCGAACCGAGGAGTATCGCGCGCGAGTCGATTTGTTTCACCGGCAGGGCATTCAGGTGAATGGCAGTTTCGTTTTCGGTTTCGATCACGATCATTCGGATGTTTTCGAACGCACAGTTCAATGGATCGAAGAAGCCAAATTGGAATGTGCCACCTTTCACATTCTCACGCCCTATCCGGGAACCCCTTTGTATCGGGAAATGGAGCGCGAGCAGCGGTTGTTGCATAAAGATTGGTCGAGATATGATACGGCGCACGCCGTCTTTAAGCCGAAGCACATGACCCCTGTGATGCTCGAACAGGGATACGCCTGGTGTTACGAGCGGTTGTTCTCTTCCCGTTCGATCTGGCGCCGCCGTCCCGCAGACCCCAGCGCGGTTTTGCCATATCTGGCGATGTCGTATCTTTACAAAAGATCAAATCGCGTTTGGCACTGGCTGATCAAACATGATCTGACTGCGGCAATGTGGCGGCCAATTGTCGAGTGGACACGCCGCAGGCATTTAACATTCCGGCAACGATTGGCGACGCGTTCCGCAAGCGCGCATGCGCTCGCGTCGGCCGTCGTTACGGCGGGTGTTTAAAACTCAGAGCGGCCGGCGTTGTCGTCGCTTTGCTCACAAGCTTTGCTTGACGCGGCTGCCTTTGAAAATTTGACTTGGAGAAGTACGCCATCCGCCGATGGGTGCGAAGCCGATAGATCAGCAATCGAACCAGGCAGCAACAATGAAATTTTCCATCCTGCTCCTGTTAGGATCAATCATTTCGCTGGGGCTCAACGCTCATCTGGCCGTGGCCCAGGAAGGCAAGGACCGCAACAACGGCGCGGTGTCCACCCCCATCAAAGGGCCGCTCCGGCAGTCCAGGAATCCGAATTACTTCGAGGACGCCGACGGCACTCCGCTGATCCTGTGCGGATCGCAAACGTGGAACACGCTGCAGGATTGGGGAAGCAACGGGCGCGTCCGACCCTTGGACTTCGATGCTTTCGTCAGGTTTCTCAAGGCGCATGGGCACAATTTCACACTGCTATGGTGTACTGAGTTGCCGAAGTTCCGAGGTCTGCCGAGCGCTGAAACTTCGCCGCCGGATTTCACGGTGAGTCCGTTTCCCTGGATGCGGACGGGACCTGGCTTGGCGACGGACGGCGGATTGAAATTCAATCTGCAAGAATTTGACCACGCTTATTTCGAGCGATTGCGGGCGCGAGTCCAAGCGTTGCGTCAGGCCGGGATTTACGTCGGTGTTTATTTGTTCAGCGGGGAATTTCTGTTGCGCTTCCGCTGTCCGAGTGATGGCTATCCCTTTACAGCAGCCAACAATGTCAACGGAGTCGATGACGGTTACCGGGGTGGATCAGTCGAGAGCGCGGTCACCTCGGTCACCATGGCTGCGCCGAACGCCATTACGGAATTCCAGGATGCCTACGTCAGAAAAACTATAGACACGCTGAACGATTTGCCGAACGTGCTGTGGATCGTTTCTGAGGAAGCTCCGCCCAGATCCATCTGGTGGAATGACCATTTGATCTCGCTCATTCGAGCGCACGAAAAGGGGATGAGCTTTCAACATCCCATCGGATACGCCGCGCTCGATAGCGCCCCGGATTCGGTCCTTTACAACTCGGATGCCGATTGGGTCGCCCCCGCAGCGAAAATTTCTCCGGCCAAATCGTGCGGAAGTGGGAAGCCCGCCTGCAAGGTCAATATCAATGACAGTGATCACAGTTATTTCGGGATGTGGAATGATTCGCCACAGGCGAACCGAAATTATGCCTGGGCGAATTTCATGCATGGCAATCAAGTCCTGTTCATGGACCCGTACCTGGTCTATTACCCGCGCCAGAATCGGAACCTCTGCACCGATCTGGTCAACGGGATCGGCAGCAAGCCAGACCCACGCTGGGAGAATTTCCGGAATAACCTCGGTTATATCCTGCGCTATTCGCGCAAACTGAATCTGGCCAACGTGGCTCCCAGCCCCACTCTCTGTTCGACCCATTACTGCCTGGCGCAAACGCCAACCGCCGGCGCGGAGTACCTGGCTTACGCTCCTGCCAGCGGTTCATTTACGATGGATCTTTCCGCGATGCCCAGCTCAAGGAAATTGGCGGTTGAATGGTTCAATCCTGCGAACGGGAAGACGCTATCCGAGAATTCAATTCCTGCTGGATCGTCCGCCCAATCGTTTACGGCGCCGTTCGCCGGCGATGCGCTGCTCTACCTGGTCGATACCGCTGGACATCGCTGAAAGAATCTCCCAAAACACTCACACTTGATTCTTCTACATCAGTGCATCACTGCATCAGCATATGAGGACGACTTTGACATTGGACGATGACGTGTTTGAAGCGGCGCAAGCGCACGCCCAGGCTTCGGGAAAAACGCTCGGGAAAGTCATTTCGCAGCTGGCCCGTCGGGGACTGCGGGCTTCTGCGCACACGGCCAAAAAGAGTGGTTTGCCCATGTTCAAGGTCCGGCCCGATGCGGAGATCATCCCCAGCAGCCGCGCGAAGGAGCTGCTTGCCGAAGACGTGACATGAAGACCGCCTTGCTTGATACAAATGTGCTGCTCGCTCTCGCCTGGCCTATTGGATACGCGATTGGCTGCTCATGCCGTGCAAGCCGGCCAGGTTGAGCTGATAAAAACTCAGAGATGATTGCTGCTCCGCGAGGCGGCGGAAATTTTGACGCTGATGTTTCAGAGTGCTGAATTGCGATTGCCCTGTTATCGTCTGCGCACAATCAATCGTGAGTAGACCTATGAAACCAATCACCCGCAGAACATTTCTCAACACCTCCATGACGGCCGGGTTTGCGCTCGGAATGCCGCGAATCGTGCTCGGCGCGGAGCGTTCGTCCCAAACCCGATCAGCCAACGACACGGTCCGCATCGCGGTCATCGGACTCGGTTCCACGACGGCTGTCGGCGGCGTTGGCGGGCGCGGGCATCAGCTCATTCCCCGGGTGCGCGAGGTTCCCGGCGCAAAGATCGTCGCGCTGTGTGATGTGGACCAGGCCCACCTCGATCGCGAAGCGAAACTGTTCAAAGACCGCGGCGAAGAAATCGCCACGTACCGCGACCTGCGCAGAGTTTTTGACGACAAAACCATCGACGCCGTGGTGGTCGCGTTGCCCAATCACTGGCACGCGCTGGCGACGGTTTGGGCCTGTCAAGCTGGCAAGGACGTGTATGTCGAGAAACCGTTTTGCCAGAACCTTTGGGAAGGACAGCAAATGGTCGCGGCGGCCCGCAAGCACGGTCGCATGGTCCAGGTCGGCACGCAGAATCGTTCGAGCACGCTCCTGCGCGACGCATTCGACTACTTGCACAGCGGCCAAATCGGCGCGATTCGCTACGCGCATGCGCTGGTGTACCGGCCGCGCGACGGCATCGGCACGGTGACGGCACCGACCCCCATTCCGGAGACGGTGGATTACGATCTCTGGTGCGGTCCGGCGCCCAAGGGACCGCTTATGCGCAAACAACTCCATTACGAGTGGCATTGGTTTTGGGCCACGGGCAATGGCGAGATTGGCAACAATGGAATCCACGTCATGGACATTTGCCGATGGGCCTTGCGACAGAATCAGCCGCCGCCTCGCGCGATGAGCATTGGGGGACGATTTGCCGTCAACGATTGCGCCGAGACGGCCAACACGCACATCTCGATATCGGATTACCAGCCAGCCCCGCTCATTTGTGAGGTGCGCAACGTGAGCGTTTCGAAGGGAAGCATTGGCAAGTTCAGAAATCGAAACAGTGGAATCGTGATTGACTGCGAAGGCGGTTACTTCGCGGGAGATGCGACGGGCGGCGCGCTGTTCGACAAGCAGGGCAAAAAGATCAAAGACTTCATGGACGACGGCAGCTCAAAGCGATTGGAAACATTGCACCTCGCCAACTTTGTGGATTCCATTCGCAGCCGTAAGTCCGGCGATCTCGCCGCGGAGGCATTGATCGGCCATAACTCGACGGCTTGCTGCCACATGGCGAACGTTTCCCATCGGCTTGGCAAACAGGCGCGGCCCGAGGCCATCCGCGAAACGATCCAGTCGAACCACGAACTCTTGGATGCATTCGAACGCTGCCGCGAGTATTTGCGCGAAAACCAAGTGAATTTGGACACGACACCCGCGGTGCTCGGGCCCTGGCTTACGTTTGATCCGAAGAAGGAACGATTCATCAACGATTTCGCGGACAAAGCCAACGCGCTTTCGCGGCGTGAATATCGCCGGCCGTTTGTGGTGCCGAAGATCGCGTAACGGTCGGGCATGAGGAAAAACTCACGCCAGCGCGCCGCGCCGGTCCTTCGCATAACCGCGGCGCAAATGAAATTTCGCCGGACTGTCGCCGAAAACGTTGGCGTGATCTGCCGCCTCATTGGCAAGGCCGCGGACGCTGGCAGTGACGTCGTTGTTTTTCCCGAATGCGCTCTTACCGGTTACAATGTGGACTTTCGTCACCTTGCGCGCGATGAGGTTGAGAACGGGCTAAACGCGGTCGCGGCCGCTGCCAGAACTCACCGATGCCACGTGTTGATCGGGTCGCCGACTTTCGGGGGTAAGCATCTATTCAACTCGCTCGTGGTGTTCGATCGCCAGGGCCGTCAAAGGTTTCGCTATCACAAAATTCATCTCACCCCGCGCGATGCCAAATTTTTCACCCCGGGAAATTCGCTCGCCTTTTTTCGCCTCGACCGGGCGCCATGCACCGCGATCATTTGCCACGAGCGACGCTATCCCGAGCTGGTGAGATTGCCGGTGATGATGGGCGCGCAAATTGTCTTTCACCCGAACGCTGGGCTCGATGCACTCGATATTTCGAAAACCAAGCGCGGCGGACGCGACGGCATGGCGGTGCGCGCGTTTGAGAACGACGTGTTTTACGTCTTCGCGAATTCCGTCGGGCCGCAAGGGGGCGGACTGTGGTCAGCAGGCGATTCGAAGATTGTCGCGCCTGATTCCCGTGTGCTGGCGTTGGCGAACAATCAGGACGAGATGCTCATCCATGCGCCCATCGATCTCTCGCAAGCCGGACGGAAATACGCTCGCGAAGCGTTGCGCGAACCGGTCTTTCTCCAGACATATTGGAGAGCGATGCTCGCGGCATGCCGTCGCCAGCTAGTTCGCCTTAGGGATTCTCCGAAATAACGAGAATCGAGTTCGCCTTTGCCTCTCTTTCCACCCGCTTGCCGGAGGGATAAAATTCCACGCTCACGCTCACTTCGCTGCGTTGGCCTAGACCAAAGTGGCGCTCTGTCGGCGCAAGCGAGTAATAACTGTGGGCGCTTTGGCTGTCCAAGATCATCACTTGTTCAAACCAGAGAAGCTGGTTCGTTTGACCAGGCTCGTTGATTCGAATTTTGGCCCCCGCCGCGCTGCGATTGCCCGTCGCGCCAAGGAGACGAACGCGCAGCCAATTTTGCGGGCTTAAATCATTGCGATAAATTTTCACCTCCCGTCGCCGATCGATCGAGCCGGTGTAGCCAATGATATCGAGGCCGCCATCGCCATCGATGTCGCCAAAGCAGAGGCCGTCGTCCACCGATGCGGCCGACTTGTCTTCGATGCCCCACGCTTTGTTCATATAAGCGAAATGGCCTCCGCCCGTTCCGCGAAGCAGCCACAAAAAGTTGCGCCCGTTCCAAAGGATGTCCGCCACGCCGTCATTATCGAAATCAGTCACCACGGCCAATCCCCACGAGATATACCGCGGCTTGCTGGCTGCCTCCATGCCAGTGAACGCGCCCGGCTCGCGCGTGAACTTCCCTTTCCCATCGTTCAAGTAAATTTCGGGACGCCCGTTCTCCAACACGAAAAGATCAAGGTGCCCGTCCTGGTTTGCGTCGCCCACCCCTTTGATCGCGAGACCGTCCTCGTGCAGACCAGCTGCCCCCGTCACATCGGCGAAATTCATTTTTCCGTCGTTCAGGTAGACCCGGGATTTGCCGCGCTCGTAATCATAGCGGCCCCAGTGCATCGCGAGGTCAATGAAACTGTCGCCGTTGAAATCCGCAGGATGCAGGTTGATTTCGTTTTTCGTCGGCGCGATGTCGAGATGGGCGCCAGGCTTAAAAGTTCCTTTGCCATCGCCGAACTCGAACACCACCCCAGGCCGTTCGTGCAGCCAATCCACATTGCCGTCGCGGTTGAGGTCGATCAGCGCATTGGCCCGCGCCTGGCCGGCAGTCACATTCGACTCGCGGAAAGTCAACCGACCGGGCGTTGATTCGTTGAGCCACCATTTGCCGCCTCCGTCCCGCCAGGTCATCTGCAAATCAAGTTTCCCGTCCTCGTTAATGTCGGCGGCCAGATGAATCTCGGTGGGCGGATAGGAACCGGCAGCTTCTTTAAAGTGGCCATGACCGTCATTGAGCAACGCCAGCGAGCGGCCCGCGCCATGCGCCGCGAAAAACAAATCGAGCTGGCCATCACCATCTAAGTCCACCAGGTTCAACCCGCTCAACCACCAGTTCGTGTGCCGTTCGTACTGCCGGGCGATCGCGTCGCGCACGCCAGACGAAGCGGTCGCGTCAACGAATTTGCCGGTCGCTCGGGTCGCACCGGAAATGGGAATCGGCCCCGCCGCTCGGACTGGCGTTGCCATAAACCAGAAGGCTGCTAGCGCGCTCGCCAAGCGCATGCCTGGTCGGGAAGAAGTTGAGTTCATAGTGATGCTGAATCGATCGGCCTGTGGGCGGCTGCGGACTCATTGATGCCATTCGCTAACAAATGGCTCATAAAACTGTTTCCACTCGCGCTCGAACCAGACTGGCGATGAAGGAAAACCCTCCTGATCGAGCGCATCCACGGCGACGATCTAATAACGCCGCGATGATTTGCCAGCTTCCGTGTCGCTGTGCATCCCACTCGAGATGGGATCCGGCGTCAGGCGCACGATTGGGTCTTTATCGTAGCGTCCGTTCATCCGGTAAACGCGGTGCCCTCGGATCCCTTTCTCAGGATTGGCCGACCACTTGAGGAGACAGGTTGTGCCCTCTTCCTTCGCGAAGGGCCATGGGGGCGACGACGGAACAGTGAAGACAGCCGGGGATGGGCCGCCCTCGATGCCGCGACCGTTCACCGCACGAACGCGATAGGCGAACACGGCGAACCGGTAAGGCCTTCCGCTCTCATCGAGCTGCTCGGCGTTAAAAGTGCGTGCGTAAATCGGTTCGCCTGAAATCGGGCGCCGCTCGCTAAGATTGATCGTCGTGTCGCGCAGCGGGCTGCGCTTGACCCATGTGTTCGCCGGTTGGGCGATATCCTCGCCGAACGCCTGGATAAGGGGAAAAGCCAGGGCGAGGAATAATGCGCGGGTGGTCACGCTGAATTCCTAGACCGGCAGGCACATTGGGTCAACTATTTCAGGAATCCCAACTAGAGGAGAGCCTCGGCCGAGGCTGTCATCGCCATTGCCTGCGAAGAAAAAGTTGATCATCATCCTCTCGCATGAACGCGTCCGCTCCGTCCCTGCCTTTGCTTGGCAGGCTGCGGAGCCTCCGCGCTGTGGGAAGACTGCTTGCGGGCAAATCCGGGAGATTGGAACAAAGAACATGAAAACAAACATCACCAAACGAGTAGTAGTTCTGCTGGCGATAGGTTTCGCCTCGGCCTTGGCGCTTTCAGCGTGCAAGCATACCGGCGAGCATCCGAGCAAAGAGCATCCCGCGAAAGAACACCCCACGAAGGAACATCCCTCGACCAACGCGCCGCCGCGCAATCCATAATAGTTCACGCGAGTCCGGACTTGTCGGCAAGTATCTTCGGTGATCGGTCACGTTCTCACCATGAAAACGATGATTGTGCGATGCGTTTTTCTATTGGCGAGCGGCGGTTTCGCCTTGCTCATGTCCTCTTGCGCGACGATGCCGAGACAGGCAGGTCCGTCCGCAAGCATTGATGAAATCGCGACCGGAATCGAAAAGCACATTTCAGAGGAATCGAAAGCCCATGGCGGCTACTTCAAAGTCCCCTTCAAGGGCCAGGAGCTAAGCCTTCAACTCGTCCGCGTTCACCTCGAGTATTTGGCCGATCTTGGCGGCGGCGTTCACTTCGCCTGCGTGGATCTCGTGGGCAGCGATGGGCCGGTTTATGACGTGGACTTTTTCATGCAAGGGCCGCCCGGCGCCATGGCGGTCAATGAAACGAGCGTTCACAAAATCAACGGGCAGCCCCTTTATCTTTGGGAAGAACGGCGCAATGGCACGTGGCGCAAAGTGCCTGTCAAAAATGCGCCGCGCCGGTTGCTCGGTGTCGTCAACGGCAGCGACGAATTTGAGTTCACTTACCGGGTGAAACTCCCGGAAATCAGCGGCTCGGCTCGGCTTTGGATACCCCTCGCGAGTTCCGATACATTCCAACGCGTCGAAGTGCAAGAGATTAAAACGCCAGAGCCGTGGCGCGAATTGCCGGAGAGCGAGCACGGCGACCGGGTGCTTTTCTTCAAAGCAAGCCCAGCAGATAACGGCAAAATCGTTGAGATTCGCTATCACGTGAAGCGTTTCGAGAAATCGGAATACGCCGTGCGCGAACCGATGCCCCAAAAGTATCTCAAGGCCGAAAAGCTTGTGCCCACCAACGAGACCTTTCGCGCCATCGCCGAGCAGGTGACTCGCGGCAAAACGACCGACATGGCTCGCGCTCGCGCGATCTACGATCATGTCATTGAGAAGCTGCGCTATGCCCGCTACGGCTCGGGCTGGGGGATCGGAGATGCCGTTTACGCCTGCGATGCGGGGAGCGGCAATTGTTCTGATTTTCACTCGTACTTCATCGCCCTCGCGCGAGAGGTTGGAATCCCGGCGCGTTTCGCCGTGGGCGCGGCAATTCCATCCGAGAGAAACGATGGCGGCATTGATGGCTACCATTGCTGGGCGGAGTTCTTCGCCGACGGCAAATGGATTCCAGTGGACGTGAGCGAGGCGGACAAGAATTCTGCCTTGGCGAATTACTATTTCGGCCATCACCCGGCCAATCGCTTCGAGTTGAGCAAGGGACGTGATCTAGTCGTCGAACCGTCGCCCGTTTCCGGCCCGATAAATTTTCTGGCGTATCCTGTGATGGAAGTGGACGGCAAACTCGTGAAAGTCCAGACGGAATTCGCGTTCCGGCGGCCGAAATGAAACTATTCATTTACACGCCGGCGATTGTGTTCGGCATTTTCGCGTTGTTGTTCGCAGTGGAAAGATTCTTTCCGCTTCGTGAATCGCGCGCGGGCCTATGGGCCCGCTTGGTCGTGAACGCCGCGATATCAGGCTTAACGTTTCTCATCGCGATGCTGGTGGTCCGGCCTTCGGCTGTCGCCGCGCGGGATTGGGTTTCGGAACGATCCTTCGGAGTGATTTACGCGCTCCGATTGCCGGGATGGGCGCAATTCATTGTGGCGTTCCTGGTGCTCGATTTGAGCTTCTATTACTGGCACATCCTGAATCACAAAATTCCGTTCCTCTGGCGCTTCCACAACGTCCATCACATTGATCCCGATCTGGATGTCTCCACCGGTTTTCGTTTTCATTTCGGCGAAGTGTTGTTCTCCACCGTGTTCCGCGTCGTGCAAGTAAGCTTGGTGGGCGTTCCTCTGTTGGCGTTTCTGTCGTATGAATTGGCTTTCCAAGCTGGAACACTTTTCCATCACAGCAATCTGCGCCTGCCGATTCTCTTCGAGCGACTGCTGAACAAGCTGATCGTCACGCCGCGAATGCACGGCATCCATCACTCGCAGGTGCGAGGCGAAACCAATTCCAATTACGGCGTCGTGTTCCCCTGGTGGGATTGGCTGCACAGAAGCGTCGGCCTGAACATTCCGCAATCGAAAATCGAGATCGGCATTCCCGGCTACACTTCGCCCGAGGACAACAACCTCGCGCGCGCTTTCATTTTGCCATTCGTGAAGCAGCGCGATTACTGGCGGAAGCCAGACGGTTCCCTGCCGCAACGCGACATGGCGGTTCTGGCAACGAACAAACGCCGTCTGGCCGCATAGGCAACTCGCCCAACGAATTTGAAATTCGAAATGAATCTACCCTATTGATGCATAAAAGTTGCATGACCCCTCACCTTTCATTCCTCTCCCCGTGCTGTGCATCGCAGCGTGTGCACCAGCACGGGGAGAGGATACAGGAGAGAGGCAATGCTCATTCCAAATGAAGGATGCAACGGTACGGTAAAGCTGCATTTTCTGTAATCAGCACGCGCCTCTCCCATGCCTCCGAGCTGATTTTTATGCAACATCGGGGTCAACGTAAATCCGAAGCACGAAATCCGAAATCCGAGGATCGAAGTGCGAAACAAAGGTCCCGTCCTGAAATAGATTGTCAGGAATGACGACGAAAAACCCGGCAATCAAACCAGCCATTCGGTATAGTGAAGCCT
>Ga0209514_10000343_pt1 | contig 98900 bp, 74 predicted proteins | sample Subgrocontami58m_FD_187452 | JGI IMG/M metagenome (GOLD analysis project Ga0209514, IMG submission 187452) | Subsurface groundwater microbial communities from S. Glens Falls, New York, USA - GMW37 contaminated, 5.8 m (SPAdes) (version 3) | ecosystem: Environmental > Aquatic > Deep subsurface >... | reverse complement strand
GCCTTGAAGAGCGATGGCACGGTGGTCGCGTGGGGATACAACATCGATGGTCAAACGACCGTTCCTGTCGGCTTGAGCGGGGTGACTGCTATTGCGGCTGGTTTTCATTACACCGTGGCGCTTGTTGGAACAGGGATTGTTGGTCCCCCAGTCATCCCCGCGGTCACAGCTCGCTCGTCCGGGAACAACCTGACCCTGCTTTGGCCGGATTCAGCGGCGGGTTATCGAATCGAGTCGGCGTTAAGCTTATCGCCACCCCTCTCATGGAGCAATGTGACCGGCAATTTTCAAACCAATGGTGGGTCTATCAGCATTGTCTTGCCCATCACTGGCGGGCAACAATTTTATCGATTGGTAAAGCCGTAAAACGGCCGATGAAAGCGCATAAACACACCCTGTTTTTTATTGCAGCGAAAATTCAAGCTGAGGTAACCGTACCTGATGCAAAGGGCAAACCGTCACTTTGTTTCCAGCCCAGGTTTATCACCTGACTCACCGCTGTCATAACCGCCAGCACAAATGGCGCAAAGCGAATTCGCCCAATCGTACAACAAACGCAAGCAGAGGTCGGGAGCCGATTGGGTGGATCGCTTTCATTCCACCACCATTCAATCCGGCCAGCATCTTGTGGAATGCATGACTTACATCGCTTTGAACATGGTTCGGTGCGGCGTGGTTCAACATCCTCGCGAGTGGGATTGGTGCGGGTATCACGAGTTAATGGGGTTTCGAAAACGTTTCCGGGTTCTGGATATCACGACGCTCTTGTCTCTGTTGGCGTGCGACGACATCTCTGATTTTCGGCGACAATATGAGATCGATAACGATCTAAGGAACTTCTTGGACGCGAATAATTTGTTCAGGTCCGACCCCAGAGACGAAACTTTTCCACCCGTGCCCGTATCACTTTTCGTCGCCTGGCATGGGTGGGACATCAGGCGAAGCTTCAAGAAACGCTGCGAAGTCCTCCCGTTTGGCACGCAGCGCACGTTGCCGAAGGTGATCGACGGTCAGAAGAGCGCTCAATTTTTCTGCGGCGGCGGAGGCAAGCAATTGGTCAAGAGTCACACCTTCTTTAGCCGCGCACTCGCGGAGTTGCCGGGCGAGACTCTCCGGAATCTGGATGGTCAGGGTGCTCATGTTTCTTTCTCGATTAGTTTGAGGAAATCCGACGGTGGCACCGCCGAGACTCCCCATCGTTCCGTTCCCCGGAAATCCCGGAGATTGTGAGTGACAATGTATCGGCAGCCGGCGGCAGACGCCAGTTCAAGTATCATATCGTCATTCGGATCGGGCAGCCCGGGCCGCCAGAGAAAGAAAATTCTCTTGGGGTATCTCTTGGGGTCGGACCTGAATAACTGATTCGGGCTTAAGTCTCTCTTGTTTTCGTTATCGTTAAGAATTGGCCTTGCGTTCGAAATTCGGCGCTGTTTTTTTGTTGCAGACGAAATTTGAGTTGAGGTATCCGTACCTCTCGTGCCAAGGGGAAACCGTTACTTCGTTCCGGGTCAGATTTATCACCTGACTCACCGCTGTCATAATCGGCAGTTTTTATTGCGATTCGCGCACGACAAGAACGCCTACCGGAAAAAGCTTCGTGAGGCCGTTTCAGAATTTGAGCTCGCCCTGCTGGATTACTGCCAGACGAGCAATCACGTGCATTTGCTGGCCTTCGCAGAGGAAACCGAACAAATCAGCGGGTTCATGCAGATGGTCGAGGGCGAATTCGCTCAATCCTACAATCGGCGCAAGCACCGATCAGGCGCTTACTGGGACGATCGCTTTCATTCCACCACCATCCAATCCGGCCAGCATCTTGTGGAATGCATGACTTACATCGCTTTGAACATGGGTCGGTGCGGCGTGGTTCAACATCCTCGCGAGTGGGATTGGTGCGGGTATCACGAGTTAATGGGGTTTCGAAAACGTTTCCGGGTTCTGGATATAACGACGCTCTTGTCTCTGTTGGCGTGCGACGACATCTCTGATTTTCGGCGACAATATGAGTGGAGATTGAATGAAAAGATTGCGCGCTCAGTGATGGCCCGGGAACCTCGCTGGACAGAGGCTATCGCCGTCGGTTCGGAAAGCTTTGTCCGGCAGATCGCCACTTTGATTAAAGGACGGCAGAGTCTGGAAATTACCGGAGAAGGGGAGAACTGGAGCTTGAAGGAAGGGGAAACCAGTTATCACGTGCCTCATAGAGTCAATCATAAGGAAAGCCGATCTTTTCAATGGGATGAAGCTCCTTAGATTCAAAAAAAGCGGACAAAACTGAAACGCAAACCAGTTTGTTATCGATAACGATCTGAGGAACTTCCTGGACGCGAACAATTTGTTCAGGTCCGACCCCAGAGCCCGTGCGCCCTGGCTCCGGCGCACATGACGGTAAGAGGCTACAGATATTCAACGATCCAATCAAAACTAGTTGCGGAATTTTGACAACCCGCAACTCCCCATCCGGATTTCGAAAGTCAACCGTTCATAATCGACCATCTCCCGTTCCCGAGAACGAACATTTGCGCTTGCGCGTTTTGTGGCTGGATCTGTGGCGAAGGAAAATTGATGAAAAATCTCGGCCCACAGGTTTTTAATCAGCAACCGCTTGCGAGAGACTTGTTCACATCACATTAAATGTGTTGGTCCTTGGCACCGCGCCTGCGGAAGTAGGCCCGCCAGATAGCCAACATGGACATTGCCCGGCCAGATTTACGAAAAAAGAAACAGCGCCGGCGAATTGTGATCGGCTGCATCGGCGCCGTCGCGATTGCGCTGATCACGCTCGGTTTGTCCCGGCTCGAACCGGCCGCGCCCTTCGTTGAGAACGCACTGACCGACACCGTCAAACGCGGCGAGCTTGTCCGGCAGGTGCGAGGGAATGGCACGCTCGTTCCGGAAACGATTGTTTGGATTCCCACGCTGAATTCAGGCCGAATTCTCAACATACTCGTGCTCCCGGGGGCGGACGTTCACACCAACACCATTCTGCTCGAATTGACCAATCCCGAAATCGAGCAGGCCGCGTTCGATGCGGAATGGCAGCTCAAGGCGGCTGAGGCCGAAATGGCGAATGTGCGGGTCACCTTGCAAGCGCAGCGGCTCAATCAGCAAGCGTCCGTCGCCAGCGCGGAAGCCAACTGCAACAATGCGCAGCTCGATTACGAAGTGAACGCGGAATTGTCCAAGGACGGTTTAGTCCCCGCCATCACTCTCAAGCAATCCAAGGTGAAAGCGGCCGAGATGAAAAAGATCCTCGAGGTCGAGGAGGAACGGCTGAAGATCAGCGCTGATTCGACCAGAGCTCAGGTCGCGGTCCAGGAAGCGAAGGTGGCCCAATTGCAAGCGCAACTTAGCTTAAAGCGGCGCTTGGTTGATGCGCTCAAGATTCGCGCCGGCCTGAATGGAGTGCTGCAACAGCTCGGTCCCGTCGATGCTCCACTGCGGGTCGGACAGCAATTGATTGCCGGCGCCAACGTGGCCAGAGTGGCCGACCCGACGCGCCTGAAAGCTGAAATCAAAATCCCCGAGACCCAGGCTAAAGACCTTCAAAACGGCCAGCGCGCTGAAATTGATACTCGCAATGGAATTATTCCCGGCCGCGTGACACGGATTGATCCCGCGGCCCAAAACGGCACCCGGACAGTCGATGTCACGCTCGAAGGGAAGCTTCCGCGAGGCGCAGTTCCAGAATTGACGGTGGACGGCACGATCGAGCTCGAGCGGTTGCAGGATGTTCTTTATGTGGGCCGGCCGGTGAATGGCCAAAGCGAAAGCACCGTCGGCCTGTTCAAAGTGACGGACGGCCGCGCGGCTATTCGGGTTCCCGTGAAATTGGGGCATGGCTCAGTCAGCGCGATCGAAGTAGTGGACGGTTTGAAAGAAGGCGACCAGATCATTTTGACGGACATGTCGCAATGGGATGGGCACGAGAAGGTGAGGATCAAATGATTTTGGATTTTGGATTTTGGATTTTCGATTGAATCCGAATGCGCAACTGCCTTGGCCGAATTCCAAACAAATAACGAAGAAATCCCGGATGATTTCCAATTTTAGATTTTGGATTTTGGATTTAGACCGACCGCGCAAACATCCGCTCCCTCGAAGCTTAAACCATGAACGAAGAAATTTTTAAGCAGAGAACGAAGCAGCTCGGTTTACAGGTGCTTCTGCTCGACGACGAGCTCCCTAGAAAACGGTCTACTGACACGATAGCCCGGCAGCTATTCCGAGCAGCCACGTCCGTTGGGGCTAACTACAGAGCGGCATGCAGGGGCCGATCCACCGCCGACGTTCTGAGTAAATTGGGGATCGTGGAAGAAGAAGCAGGTGAAACTATTCTTTGGCTGGAGATGCTGGCGGATTCAGGAGCCATTGCTTTGAAGCGCGTTTCAGCCTTGATCAAAGAGGCTGATGAAATCCTGGCGATGACGGTTGCATCGATAAAAACACTCCGGCGGAAGAATGGATGACCCAGGGTCCCAATCCAAAATCCAAAATCATGGATGCCTTTTCTCCAATCCAAAATCCAAAATCCAAAATCCAAAATGGTGAGCCCCTAATCCATCTCACTGCCATCACGAAAGTCTTCTTCACGGACGAGGTGGAGACCCACGCCCTTTCCGGCATTCACTTGCAGCTGCGCCAAGGCGAGTTCGTTTCCATCGCCGGGCCTTCCGGCTGCGGCAAATCCACCTTGCTGTCGATCCTCGGCCTGCTCGATACCGCTACCGACGGCGAGTATCTGCTGAACGGAAAATCAGTCGCAAAACTCGGTTTCGCTGATCGCGCGCGCATCCGGAACCGCGAAGTGGGATTCATTTTCCAAAGCTTCAATTTAATTGGCGATCTCACGGTTTACGAAAATGTCGAGCTGCCACTCACGTATCGAGGCCTGCCGTCCTCCCAACGCAAGCAACGGGTCCAGGAAGCGCTCGAAAAAGTCGGCATGGCTCATCGCGTCCGGCATTATCCCTCGCAACTTTCGGGTGGTCAGCAGCAGCGTGTGGCGGTGGCTCGCGCGCTGGGAGGGTCCCCTTCCATTCTGCTCGCGGACGAACCGACCGGGAACCTCGATTCTAAAAACGGCGAGGCGGTTATGGATCTTCTCCGGGGTTTGCACCGTGAAGGCGCAACCATCTGCATGGTGACGCACGATCCGCGGTTTGCGCGCTACGCCGAACGCACGATTCATTTGTTCGATGGGCGGATCGTGGAAGAGAACGTCGAGCAGAAGGTCGCGGCCGAGACGATCTAAAGCCCATCCAAATCCCGCCATGCTCTGCTTGACCGAATCAAATCACGGCAAGGCGGCGCTGCGGCGTCGCCCAAAATTGAACCTTTCTATGAACCTGCGCCGAGAGCATGCACCTTCGGTGGGGCGAGGCTACCGACGAGCCGACAAGGAGCATGCAACTCGCAGCTCGCGAGAGCGCTCCGCGCCGGTATTGGTCCACGCTGAGGCAGGCTCGCCCCACCGCCATGTTCATGGTCGCAATGCATGGTTGCAAGAACATGGAGGCTTCCCATGAACAATCTCCGCTACGCCGTTCGGATGCTTCTCAAAAACCCTGGGTTCACCGCAGTGGCGGTGTTGACCCTCGCGCTCGGAATCACCGCCAACATCACTATCTTCGGGATGATCAGCGCGTTTTTCTTCCAGCCGTTGCCGGTGAAAAATCCCGATCGATTGGTGATGGTGCTGCAGAAAAGCGCCATTTGGAAAATGCCCCACGGCCATTCTTGGCTCGATTACCAGGATTATCGGGAGCATGTCGCGGCCTTCGAGGACGCCATCGCCACCTTCATGAATCCGGTTCATCTCAGCGCGCCCGGCCAGGAACCGGAGCGCGGCTGGATCGAAGCCACCAGCGCCAATTACTTCAAAATGCTCGGAATCGAGCCGGCTTATGGACGGTTTTTTCAATCGGATGAAGATAGCAAACCGGGCGGCAACGCGGTCGTCGTGCTCTCCCACAATTATTGGAAACGGAAATTCGGCAGTGATCCGTCCGCGATTGGGCGAACGATCCATATCAATGGCAATCCATTCACGATTATCGGAATCACCCCGGAAGGTTTTGCGAGCGCGCAGTGGTCGCTCGCCGTGCACGCTTTCGTGCCGGCATCGATGATGGGTCAGGTCCGCAAAGGCGGGGAGGAATTGCTTCGAGGCCGCGGCGCTGCTGCCTTCAAAGTGTTCGCCCGGTTAAAGCCCGAGGCCACGCTGGCGCAAGCGCGGGCGCAGGTCGAAGTCGTGGCCAAGCGTTTGTCGAAGGAATTTCCCATCGATCACAAAGAGGCGAAGGTTTTCGTCATGCCCGAACGCCATTGCCGGCCGGAACCGACCTTCTCTGAGTTAATGCCGCTGATCAGTTCGGTCTTCATGCTGATGGTTCTGCTCGTTCTGCTGATCTCGTGCGCGAACGTGGCCAATCTGATGTTTTCGCGCGCTCTGCTCCGACAGCGGGAAATGGCGATTCGCAGCGCGCTCGGCGCGACCCGCTCGAGAATGATTCTGCAGTTGCTCTCCGAGAGCGTCTTGCTGGCTGTGCTGGCAGGGATTGTCGGCTTCATCATGTCGGTTTGGGCGGGCCAGCTCCTCTCACGCTTCAGTCCGTCGGGCGACAACATGCCAATCCAGCCTGAACACCATTTTGATTGGCGGGTGCTCGCGTTCACATTTCTCGTCTCGACACTGGCCGGCATCATCACGGGGCTGGCCCCTGCTCTGCGCGCGACCAAAATGGATTTGCAAACCACGCTCAAGGAGGGCGGCCTGTCGGTGCTCGCTTCGAAGCGTCATTTCTTCCGCAGCGGTTTGGTTGTGTCGCAAGTGGCGATTTGTTTGGTGGTGCTGGTTGCGGGCGGTTTGTTCGTGCGGACGCTGCAGCAGGTGGCGCGAATGGACGTCGGATTTCGCACGGATCACATGGTCATGGCTTCGCTCGATTTGGGCTTGGAAGGGTACGATCACGCCAAGAGCAAACAATTCTGGCGCGAATTAACCGAACGAGTGAACGGACTGGCGGGCGTAAAGGCGTCGACTATCGCCATGACGGTGCCGTTCGATTATGGCTTCGAAATCGCCATGGCCGCGAGTGAGGAGAAGTCAAATGATCCGCAAAGCTTCACCGCGGTGCACTGCAATCGGATTGATTCAAAGTACTTGCGAACGATGGGCACTCCGTTGCTGCAGGGCCGCGATTTTACGCCACACGATTCCGAATCAGCGCCGAAAGTTGCGCTCATCAATACGATGATGGCCGAACGTTTCTGGCCTGGACGCGATCCGCTCGGACGGCGGTTTCGTTGGGGGCACAGCGGAGAATTCTGGCAGGTGGTCGGGGTGGTTCAGACTGGAAAATACGTGATGCTCGGCGAAGAACCGCGCCCGTTCTTTTACGTTCCCCTGCTGCAAAACCCAACCTCACCCGTCACGATCCATGTGCGCACGGCTGCGGATCCCGCGGCGGTCGGGCCCTTGTTGAGAAAAGTGCTCAGCGATTTGGACCCGCACTTGCCCATCTACAATCTTCGAACGATGGAGGAGCATCTGCGTGAAAGCGCCTTCGCACTGATGCCGCTCCGGATGGGCGCCACGCTGGCCGGTGTGCAAGGAATGCTGGGATTGCTCCTCGCTCTGATGGGCATTTACGGGGTCGTTTCGTATGTCGTCAGCCAGCGCACGCGCGAGGTCGGAATTCGCATGGCACTGGGGGCGCAAAGATCAAGCATTTTGGGTTTGGTCATTCACGATGGATTCAAACTGACCCTGATTGGCATTGTGCTCGGATCCTTGGCGGCCGCGGTTCTGACTCGCGTAATCGGCCGCGTTCTCTACGGGCTCGCGCCCTCGAGCGTCCCTGTGTTTCTCGCGGTGATGTTCGTGTTGGCATCCGTCGCTTTCATCGGGTGCTATCTGCCAGCCCGGCGCGCCATGAAAATCGATCCGATGGTCGCGCTGCGAACGGAATGAGCGGAACCAAATTTCAATGTCAGATTGGAATGCTCGGAGGTTGAAGAGATCTCGGTCAGCCGACAAAACGATGCCGGCGGATTTCATCGCCTTTCATGCGGTCAATGTTAGTCAAATATCCGATCACAACAAGGTCACAAAACGTGAGAGGCGGAGGGTTTCCCCTTCAGTCAGGTTTTGCTTCCCGCGTGGCAGGCCTCGATGTTTATCCGATGGAAGGCGCTTCGATGTGAATGATCAAGCCCCAACTGCTTTACTGTCTCCCGCTGTCCAATCCCCCACGGGACCGCGGCCGAAAGTCCACCAGTTCATTGACCGGCTTCTTGGCCGCCCAGGCGATCCCGCGCAGGAGCATCGACTTGATGGCGGGATCGGCAAAGTTGGAATACTCATGTCCCTGCATCCACACAAAAGCGCGCGCGGGAGCAGCGCCGCCGGGAAGAGTGTGTTCATAAGTCCAAATCTGTGGCACGACTTCGCCGGCGTGGCCGGCCCGAACTGCCGTCGGCGTGCTGGCCATCACCGCGGTCGCCAACACGTGAATTTTCGGATTCACCGCCCAGGTCATCGAATAAAACGCCTCGTCCTGCTTGAGCGTGAAATCCGATACGCCCTGCATGATCGGATGGGTGCGGTCCACAATTGTATAGGGAACGTCCGCCTCGAGCGTGAAGTTCGTCTCGCCGTGCTTCTTCGCGCCACCGACCAGCGTCGCGAAAAACTCTGGATCGGGCCCGCAAAGCGCGTCGTGCAAACTCACCAGTCCCCCGCCCCGCCGGACAAATGTTTCCAGGTCGGTCTTTTCCCGCTCCGTCAGATAGCCTGCATCGCCTTTGTAGATCACGACGACGTCAATGTTCTCCAGCTCCGGGCCGCTCGGCGAGTGGAGCGAACCGTCCACGACAGCGCCGTGGTCCGTCAGGATCTTGCTCCAGTCGGCGAGGAACTGCGGGTAGTCGTGTTTGCCGGGGCCATGCGACTTGAGTCCCGCGCGAAGGTAGATTCGCATGCCGTTGGGATTCTGCCCCGGAGGCAACGGCGTGCCGCGGGCCCGGTCTTGCGTGGGCGCGCCTGCTTGCAGGCTGGTCTGCGGCTGCTGCGCGGAGACCCACACACAGCAAGATGCTGCGATGGCCGCGGCGAGGCACGGTTTAATCATGGGGTTGTTTCATTCTTCCAGAGGATTGCGCACATTCAGTTCCGGAAAGCGGGAGAAATCGGCGTCAGTCGAGCACAGCGCGGCGCCGGATTCGAGGGTCAAAGCCGCCAGGTGGGCATCCTGAACCAGATTGCCGCTGCACTTGGTTTGATTCAACAAGTCGGCGAAACGATTCCAATGGCCGGCGCTCGGATCGAGCATGCGAGCCACAGGTTGTCCGAGCCAGGCATCCATTTTTGCGGTGGCAGTTTTCATCGAAAGGGGCCGGGGGAACAAACCTGGATGCGTTGCTATGCGCAAAAAAGCGAGGATCACCGGCCAGGCGAAGGCGATCTCCTCTGTTCCCGACAGGCACGCGTCCAACCAGCGACGGGCTTTCTCATGCTCGGCGGCAGCAGAATTCACTGCGTAGAGCAGAATATTGGCATCGACGAGGATCATTTTCTCGACGGCTTTTCCGCCAACTCCAGCAGATCACCGATATTGTCGTAATTCAGATGTGCGAGCACTCCCATGTCTTCAGGCGCCGTTCGAAACGGTTTGGCTTTTGGCTTGGCCAGCATCTGCTCCAAACCGCGGCGCAAAGTGATATTAAGAGCGTCCTTAAAGGTGAGCTTTTGAAGGCGGCTGACCTCGCGCAATCGTCGGGCGACATCCGATTCCAACGTGACGGTCGTTCTCATCGCAAAAAATTAAGAGAAGTAAATGCTGCTGTCAAGGATGCCAACGTTAGACATCATGATGTCAGCATGCTTGCATCCTGGATGTTCACCCCAACTCATGACGAAATGAGACGGGACTTTTGCCTCGCTGACAACTGTGCTCAACGACTTTAAATTTTCCTTCCGCCAACTGCTGAAGAACCCCGGCTTCACTGTCGTGGCCGTGCTCACGCTGGCGCTGGGGATTGGCGGAACCACGGCCATTTATACCGTCGTTGATAACGTTCTCCTGAATCCCCTTCCCGGTCCGGAGCCAAAGCGGCTGATCCAGATCGCCGAGCGTGATTACACTCGAGGCGGTTTTAGCGAACAGAATCGCAAACCATTTTTCGTCGGAGTTACTCCGCCTGTCCTAGAAGCGGTGACTGGCAATCTACAGCTGTTCGAGCAAGTGGCTTGGGCCGACAGTCTCGATCTTGAGAGAAACACGGAGGATTTTATCGCACGGGAATCTGGCTGTTTGGTGTCGGCCAGTTTCTTCCGGCTCTGGTCCGTTCCTCCGCTCTTGGGTCGAACTTTTGCGAAAGAGGAAGCGGTGCCGCTCGATGAGCAATCCAAGCCCGCGCGCGGCACGGCGATTGTCCTCAGCTATCCATGGTGGCAATCGGCCCTCGGTGGCGACCCGAACATCATTGGCCGCGTTATCGAACTGAGCGGCCGCCATTTCACCGTGATTGGGGTGATGCCGCGTCATTTCCGGTTTCCTTGGGGCGGAGCGAAATTCTGGATTCCTGGCGAGCTGTTCCGCTTGCCGCCCGATTGGATGATGGGCCCGGATATCCGTCTTTTCGCGCGGTTGAAGTCGGACGCCACGATTGGGCAAACGGAAGCCCTGCTCGGCACGATCGCCCAACGCCTCAAAGACGATCACGCCTTCGATAAAACCTACAAAAGACAATGGAGCCGCCGCCCGGGCGGATTAGGTTTTTGGGTGAGGCCAGCCCGCCTGCAATTCACAGACGGCCGGGAAGATTTGCAACGAACCCTTTTCGGGCTGCTCGCCGCAATCGGTTTCGTGCTGCTGATCGTCTGTGCCAACGTGGCCAACCTCACACTGGCGCGGATTGAAAGGCGTCAGCAGGAACTGGCCATCCGAGCAGCGCTCGGCGCCGGCCGCGTCGGGCTCATGCGCCAGCTGTTAGGCGAAAGCGTGCTCGTTGGTTGTGTTGGCGGGATTGCAGGATTGGCGGTGGCGATGCTCAGCGTGAAACTACTGGCTGCTCTGATCCCGGAGTATATCACGCGCTTAAAGCCGATCCACCTCGACGGGCCGGCGCTTGGATTTTCATTTGTTGTTTCCATCGCTACCGGCCTGGCTGTCGGATGCGTTCCAGCCTGGCATGCAGGCCGCACGAGGATCGATGAAACGCTCAAGCAGGCCGGACTCAAAGCCACTGCAGGCCTGGGACGGAAGCGGTATCGCAGCGCGTTAGTAGTCCTCGAATTCGCTCTCGCGCTGGTTCTGCTCACTGGCGCGGGACTAATGATCGAGAGCGTAATCCGAATGCTGCACGTTAATCCGGGATTTGATCCGGAGAACCTCGTGCGGATTGAAATTCAGCTTCCTTGGGGCATATACAACGATCCAGGCCATTACGAGCGTGCGACGCAACTGAGGAAACTTGTTTATGGTCGGCTGTACGAGCGCTTGGCAGCGTTGCCAGGAGTCAAAGCAGTGGGGATCGGAAAACATAGCGATTGGCCGGAGAAGCTCACCTTACAAGGCGGTAACGAGCCAATGGAACTCGTGATGGAGGGTTGCGGCGTCGGTCTGAGCGATCTCTTTCGCGCGATGCGCATCCCGCTGAGGGCCGGACGATACTTCGAACCGCGGGATGTGGGCGTGGGAATCGGCGCCACCATCATCAACGAGACGATGGCGCGGACGTTTTGGCCGGGTGAAGACCCGTTGGGGAAAAAATTCGGCGGACGAACATCGTATGGCGAGCGCCAGTACGAGGTCATCGGCGTGGTGGCAGACATTCGCGACAGCCGTTATGACCAGCAAGTGCGGCCGACGTTTTATCGTCCATGCCATGAGCTCCGCTTGGAAGGCACGGCCCCCTTTCTCGTCGTGCGCACGAGCGCCGATCCGCAACCGCTCCTTCCCGCGATGCGGAAGGAACTGCACGCAGTCGAACCGTCGATGCGCACGCCGGGGATATATCTCTCACAGCAGCATCTCTACGAGTCGACGCAGGCGCAGCGGAGCTACATGCTCTTTCTAGTAGTATTCGCCCTCGTGGGATTGCTGCTCGCGTCGCTGGGGATCTATGGGGTGTTGGCGTATTCGGTCACTCGCCGGCTGCGCGAAATCGGGATTCGCGTGGCCGTCGGCGCCGAGCGGCGCCACATCTTTGCATTGGTATTCAAAGAAGGCGGCCGTCTTGTCGCAATCGGCGTTGGGAGCGGACTCGTCGCCGCCTTTTGTCTCACTCGCTTGATTCAGCATCAGCTGTTCGGCGTGAGCCCGACCGACCCGTGGGTTTTTACTGGGGTCGTCCTGCTCTTGATAGCCGTCGCATTTCTCGCCTGTTTGCTCCCTGCCCGTCGCGCCACCCGCATTCATCCCATGGAGGCGCTGCGGTATGAATGAACCGAACATGGAGAGCGGCCAACACAAACTGGATTTTTGGATTGGTGGCTGAATGGATTAATGGCGCCCAACTCCATTGACTCAATCATCCAGGAATCCGCTCATCCACTCATCCAACAATCCACTCATCCGATGAATGATCTTCGATACGCCGTCCGCCAATTGCGCAAGAACCCCGGCTTCACCGCCGTGGCCGTGCTCACGCTCGCGCTCGGCATCGGGGCGAGCACGCATGGCGCTGGAGCGTCGTCAGAGATTCAAAGTGGCACGCAGAGCCCGATCGATATCCGTGAGGTCCACGAGGCGACCGAGTTTCTCCGCAATAGCCTGGTGGAGAATCGTGGCCAGATTGTCCGTCATGATGACCGAATCCGTCCGCAACCCTGCGCCTTGGGCCTCGGTCGATTCGAGAGAAACGAAGATGCGGCTCGCATGACCGCGACGGGTGAGATTGCTAGTGATCATCGCCGCCACAACCTGCGGCAGGCCGGTGTTCAGTCCGTCGGCTTGAACGACCAGCGCGGGACGGCGTTTGAAGGTCTTGAGGTCGCTGTTTGGAAACCACACCAGGACGACGTCGCCCCGCTTAAGGCCGGTCATACGTTTCCATGCCGGGGGCGTTCCAATCCTCTTCCCACGCGGCTAATTTCCCTCGGAGATCCGCGACCTGCTCGGGCGTCAGCGACGGAGCGGCTGAATCAGTGGCGCCTGCCTCCAGGAAAGTCACCAGCACCGGCCCATCGGGCAGGTTGGCAACGGACTCCCCCAATTCGACCACCCCCGATCTGAATGTGCCTGGAATAGTCTTCAACATGAGGTCAACCTACAAAGGCCGACACCTTGCCGCAAGCCTCGGGTTCGCGCGTCGCGCCTACGAGAGCCCTATTTATTCATCGACCACTCACAACTCTTGCAACGCTCAACCCTCAACTGAAAATGAACGATTTGAAGTTCGCCATTCGCCAACTGCTGAAGAACCCCGGCTTCACCGCCGTGGCCGTGCTCACGCTCGCGCTCGGCATTGGGGCGCGATCAAAGAGGGAATTGCCGGTCGAAGTCCCGATGACTTCCAATCCAAAACAGCTGTCGCTTATCGCCCTGCCGATAAGCGACAGCTCGATAATTTAGAGTCACACGGACGGACCAGGTTCTGGGATCGTATCGCAGACGTTCCAGATGCAAGCTGGGATGCGCTGGATTTTCGAGGAATTTCCGGTGGGCTTGGCGGGCCGCTTCTCGTATCTCGGACGGAAGCGCCCGGTAGAGTCGCCAAAAGTCATCCGTGCCCCTGGAAATCACGAGTGGCGGTCGAAATCGCTCTCCTGAATTTCCGCAAATGCGGACGGGTTCCGTTGGAATTCGGATTCGAGCCGATCCACCAGAGCGGAAAAAGCGGGCCGGGGGCGGTGGTCGCGAATAATTCTTTCCCACGCTGCGTCGCCGTCCAATTCGGGAATCAACCCCGGCAGGTCCTCAGCCAATTTTTGCCGCTCATCGGGCGAAAGCGAACGGATGGCCGCCTCAATTTCCTGAATGCTATTCACGATGCGGAAATTAGCGCAAAACCCAGACGTCAGCAAGCCTCCCTTGGACCTAGACGAACGGCGCGGCGGTCACTCGACCTCGGAATTGGGGCGTTTGCCTGCTGGCTGCCCGCGCGACGGGCAACCAAAGTCGATCCGATGGCGGCGCTGCGACAAGAATGACCCGAACATGGTCGGCGCAACACAAACTGGATTTTTGGATTGGTGGATAAATGGATTAATGGCGCCCAACTCCATTGACTCAATCATCCAGGAATCCGCTCATCCACTCATCCACGAATCCAACAATCCACTCATCCGATGAATGAGATGAATGATCTTCGATACGCCATTCGCCAACTGCTGAAGAACCCCGGCTTCACCGCCGTGGCTGTGCTCACGCTCGCGCTGGGCATCGGAGCGAACACGGCCATCTTCAGCGTGATCAACGCCGTAATGTTGCGACCGCTTCCCTTCCCCGAACAGAAGGGGCTGGTCTGGATCGAGGAAGCGTCCAAACAGGACCGCCATGAGCCCTGGGGCGGCCACTATCTCACCTGGAAGGATCACAGTCGGATGCTCCAGGACCTCGCCGCCTATGACAGCACCTCCATGACGTTGACCGGCGCAGGCGAAGCGGAGCGCATGCAAGTCGGAAAAGCCTCGGCAAACTTTTTTTCCATGCTGGGCGTGCAGCCGCTGCCACCCGGGCGGAATTTCAGCGCAAGCGAAGACCGGCCCGGTGGCAATCGCGTCGCCCTCCTCAGTCAGGAACTTTGGCGGCAGCGTTTTGGCGGCGATCCAAACGTGGTGGGGCGCACGATCGTGCTGGATGACGTCGGTTACACGGTGGTGGGTGTGCTGCCGGAAACGTTTCGCTTCTTCCAGCAGTTCGATGTCTGGACGCCGCTGGCCCTTGATCCTCAACAGGAACTCACAGGTTCCATTTTTTCCTACCAGCCAGCGGTTGCCCGCCCCAAGCCAGGGATGAAACCCGCCCAGGTCCAGGCGGAGCTGGACACCCTGGCGCAGCGATATGAAACATTGCGGCCGGGAGGAAAGCCTCGGCTCACCGATTGGCAGACGCGGCTGGTTCCGCTGCGGGACTATTTTCTCGGAGACAGCCTGCGTCCGTTGCTGATCCTGCTGGGCGCCGTTGCCTTCGTATTGCTCATTGCCTGCGCGAACGTGGCCAACCTGCTGCTGGCCCGGGCAGTCACGCGTCAGAAGGAGCTGGCGATCCGCACCGCCCTCGGCGCAAGCCGGCTCCGCCTGACCCGCCAAATGGTGACTGAATGTTTGCTGCTGGCGTTGATCGGCGGCGGCGCCGGGCTCCTGCTGGCGCACTGGCTCGTCCGTCTGTCCGGTTCGCTGAATCTTGCGGATGTAATCGGGCCGATGGCCCAGGTAGCGGTCATGGACGTTGACCCTCGGGTCTTCGTTTTTGCCACGCTCCTTTCGGTTGCGACGGGCATCGTTTTTGGCCTGCTGCCCACGTTCCGGCTTGCGCAGCCGAACCTCGACGTGTCACTTCGGGAGGGCGCGCGTGGCGGCACCGCGCATGGAAAGGGTTTGCGCGGCGTGTTGCTGGTGGGCGAGGTCGCCCTCGCCGTCGTGCTGCTGGCGGGTGCGGGACTGCTCATGCGCAGTTTCGTCAGATTGATCGACGTGGACCCCGGTTACCGGCCAGAGGACTTGTTGACCGCACAATTGAGACTGCCGCCGCGATATGAAGGTGAGTTGAAACGCGCCCAATTCTACGATCAGTTATTGTCACACGTTGCGGGCCTGCCCGGCGTCGAATCGGTCGGCGCCACCAGCCAGTTGCCACTGACCCGCTACAACATGGGTGGAACGCTGCGCGTGAAGGACGCGACGGAAGAATCGGGAAAGCGGGAAACCGCCGCGCCCATCACCGCGGTCAATGCGGACTATTTCCGCACAATGGGTATCGGATTGCGGGCAGGACGCCTCTTCAACGATGGGGATGGGCCGGGCATGGCCAGCGTTGCGATTCTAAGCGAGTCGCTCGCGAAAAAACTGTTTCCGAAAGACAACCCGGCCGGCCGGCAGATTTTCGTGGCGGGCACGGGCGTGGAACAAACGACGGTCATCGGCGTGGTGGATGACATCCGGCACCAGGGCCTGGACCACGCAGTCGAACCGGTGGCGTATCTCAATTACCGGCAGTTGCCGCGCCCGATGATGTCGCTGGTGGTGAAGACCGGCGTCGCTCCTTCAAGTCTGACGTCCGCGTTGCGCGCGGCCGTGAGTGAAGTGGATCCAGCGCTTCCCGTGTTCGACGTGATGACGATGGACGCGCGGCTTTCCAAATCACTCGCGGGGCGTCGATTCAACCTCTTGCTTCTCGGCTCGTTTGCCGCGCTGGCGCTGCTGCTGGCGGGCATCGGTGTCTATGGGGTGATCGCGTATCTCGTGTCCGATCGCACCCGTGAGGTCGGCATCCGTATGGCGCTGGGCGCCGGGCGCGGAGAAGTTGTTGCGCTCGTTCTGCGTCACGCGATGACGCTGGCGTTGATTGGCGTTGTCACCGGGGTGTCCGCCGCCTTCGGACTCACGCGGTTGATGACCACGCTGTTGTTTGAAGTCAAGCCGGGCGACCCCATCACCTCCGTCGCCGTGTCGGCAACCCTGTTGTTGGTTGCCCTGGCCGCGTCGTGGCTGCCAGCGCGACGTGCATCCCGGGTGGACCCGATCGAGGCACTGAGATGTGAGTGATTCAAATGCGGAATTCGGAATGCGAAGTGCGGAATGTAGCCGCGTCTCGTGAGAGCGCGGGCTGATTTTCACGATGAACCGGGAACGTTTTGCCAAATAGATTTGCCCGCCGACTCACGTCGGCAGCTACGAACGTTATGAATGACCTCAAATTCGCCTGCCGCCAACTGCTGAAGAACCCTGGCTTCACCGCCGTGGCTTTGCTCACGCTCGCGCTGGGCATCGGGGCCAACACGGCCGCGTTCAGTTGGATCCAAACCGTCTTGCTGCGAACCATTCCCGGTGTCGCGCAACCGAAGCAGCTTGTTGTCGTCGCTCCCAGATTTATCTCCGGTGAATTGAACGACACAATGTCGTATGTCGATCTGCGCGATTTCGCTAACAACAAAAAAATATTCGCCGATGTCATCGGTTCGCAATTCACCCCCATGAGCATGACGCTCAAGGACACACCCGAATGGGTCTGGGGGCAGATCGTCACCGCCAACTTCTTCGACGTGCTCGGCGTTCAACCCATCCTCGGCAGAACCTTTTCAGCTGAAGAGGAACGGGCGCCGGGCGCCCATCCTGTGGTTGTGCTGAGCTATGGTTTTTGGCAGCGACGTTTCCAGGCCGACACCAACGTGATCGGCCGGACCATCAATCTGAACCGGCATCCCTTCACTGTAATCGGCGTGGCGCCGGCGGATTTTCAAGGGACGATGGGCGGCTTGGCCTTTGATCTTTGGGCGCCCGTGATGATGCAGGGTCAGTTGATGCCGAGCGGCTCCAACCCGGCGCTTTTTCAATTACGCGGCTATCGATGGCTGCACACGATCGGCCGATTGGCGCCTGGCATTTCGCTCGCGAAAGCTCAAGCCGCCGTCACAGCCACGGCGCGAAATTGGGAAGCCGAATTCCCTAACAGCAATCGTAATCTTGGTTTCGTCCTACTGCCGCTTTGGAAATCGCCCTGGGGCGCGCAGCATGTGCTGCTGCCTCTCCTCACGGTGATGTTCGCCGTTTCCTTTCTTGTCCTGATCATCGTTGCGGCAAACATTGCCAATCTGCTGCTGGCCCGCGCCACGAGCCGCGACCGCGAAATCGCCGTGCGGTTAGCCATCGGCGCCGGGCGCTTGCGGCTGATCCGTCAATTGCTAACGGAAAGCATCGTGCTGTCGGTGGCCGGCGGGATCGTCGCCGTGCCGTGCGCGTTGTGGCTCACGGAACTCACGGCGAGATTGTTTCCCAAGTTCTACCTTCCAGTTGTCCTGAATCCGCATCTCGACGTCCGCGGACTGTTGTTTATGCTGATCGTTTCCGTGAGCGTCGGAATGCTTTTTGGCCTCGCGCCGGCGTGGCAATTTAGCCGCATGGATTTGGCAGCCACGCTCAAGGACGGAACCCGCAGCGTTTTGTCGGGTCGTCACTGGTTGCGCAGCGCTCTGGCTGCTTCCGAGATTGCGCTCGCGTTGCTGTTGCTGATTAGCGCCGGCCTTTGCCTCCAAAGTTTCCGCCAAGCCCGGACGATGAGCCGCGGGTTTGACCCGTCGAATATATTGCTGGCGAATTTGCGGCTGGGTGTGCACGGGTACGATGCCCCGCGCGGCAGGTTGTTTTATCGAACCTTGCTCGAGCAGCTCCGCGAATTGCCCGGCGTGCAACAGGTCAGTTTGGGAGATCACGTCCCGCTCGGGCCGGAAGGAGGCAGTTCCACCCGCATCAGCGTTGAAGGTTATGCGCCGCGGCCAAACGAGCAAATGAGCTTCGATTTCAACACGGTTTCCCCGGGCTATTTCACCACCCTGCGAATCCCGCTCGTCGACGGGCGCGATTTCCAGCCGCGGGATGATGTCTCGGCGCCCGGCGTGGTGGTGGTGAACGAAACTCTGGCGAGACGCTTCTGGTCCGGCCTAAATCCGATCGGACGGCGGATGACGATTTTCGGGGACCGCCTCGTGACGGTGATCGGCGTGGTGAAAGATATTAAACATCGAAGATTGAACGAGCCTGCCGCTGGTTATTTTTATGTTCCGTTAGAACAGAACTACACGCCGAACATGAACATTCACCTGCGCACGGCTGGCAATCCGCTGGCGCTCGTCAATGCCATCGAACGGCAAGTCAAGGCGCTCGATCCCGGCGTGCAACCGGCCGTGACAGCGGCGATGGATCAGATCACAGATTTTGCGGTGTTGACCTATCGGATTGCTGCGGCGGTGTTAATGGTCTTAGCCCTCACAGCTCTCTTGCTCGCTATTATCGGAATCTATGGAGTCGTGGCATTCACCGTCAGCCAACGCACCCAGGAAATTGGCATTCGCATGGCGCTGGGCGCGGCCAGACTCGATGTCATCAAGATGGTCCTGGGCGAAGGAACGCGTTTGGCCGCGTGCGGTGTGGCGGTGGGGTTATTGGGCGCTTTAGCTGCCACTCGCGTTTTATCGAGTCTGCTTGTCGGGATCAGCGCGCTCGATCCACTGACATTTGCGGTTGGCGCGTTGTTGCTGGCCAGTGTTGCCCTGCTGGCTTGCTATGTTCCAGCTCGCCGCGCCGCGAAAGTCGATCCGATGGTGGCGCTGCGGTATGAATGATCCGAACATGGAGAACGGGGCAAGACAAACTGGATTTTTGGATTGGTGATGAAAGGCAGAGCTCTGCTCACAATCGCGGTCGCGCTCGGCACTGCCCTGGCTGAGCCGCGATGCGCGCCGCCCGCGGCATCGACGAACTCCTTCGTCGGCACGAAAGCCGGGGACGAAATCACGGTCGGCGGTGTCAAGCTTTGCTGGTGCCCGCCCGGCAAGTTCATGATGGGCAGTCCGCGCACCGAACCGGAACGCCGTCCCGGCGAAGATCAAGTCGAGGTGACGCTGACGAAGGGGTTTTGGATGGGCAAATTCGAGGCGACCCAGGGCCAGTGGAAAACCGTCATGGGAAAACTTCCCGGACCACTCACCGCGGAATTGCCGGAAGGGGACGACTTTCCCGTGGGAAACGTCAACTTTGCTGAAGCGGAAGCGTTCTGTCGGAAACTCACCGAACTGAGCCATCAATCTGGCAAACTCCCAAAAGATTGGGAGTTCCGTTTGCCCACGGAGGCGCAGTGGGAGTACGCCTGCCGTGCGGGGACGACGACAGCGACCGCGTTTGGCGACAAGCTCAGCAGCAAGCAGGCAAACTTCAAGGGAAAGCCATACAACGGGGCCGAACCAGGGCCTTCCCTGAACCGGGCTGCTCCAGTCGGCCGTTATCCCGCCAATCGCTGGGGTTTGCACGACATGCACGGAAACATCTTCGAGTGGTGCCGCGATTGGTATCATTCCAAACTGCCCGGCGGCATTGATCCGGATTTGTATCTGGCAGAGGCTCGGTCCCGCGTGCGCCGAGGCGGCTGTTGGGCGGACGAGGGCTGGCCCTGCCGGTCCGCCTTCCGCTTGCGGTTCGAACCCGAGCGACGCTACGACCACATCGGGTTTCGCGTGGCCATCGTGAGACCATAACCGCTGTCAATTCTTCACTTCATGAACGATCTCAAGTTCGCCTTTCGCCAACTGCTGAAGAACCCCGGCTTCACCGCTGCCGGTTCGTCAGGCGCGGTGGTGTTGCATCCAGTAGTCCCGAAAGCTGCGCAGCCGGTCGAGGGATTCCCGATCCTTGGCCCGGTTTGCTGCGACCTTGCTCGCGATGATGTCGTCCGGATGGCAAACGGGAAAACCTTCCACGACCACGCGCCGCCGCCAGGCGTCCTCAAATCGTTCGATCCCGTCCGGCGCAAAGACGAGATCCAGATCGAAGGGACCGTTCTTCAACTGGACAAAATCCTTTCCGCGCTCGATCGCCACGGCCTCGGGGTCCGTGAGGTCGAAACCCAGTTCTCGCAACCCGGCCACCAAGGCGCGTCCATTAGACGGAGTGCGCTCGGGAAAGATGTGGGCATCTTGCGTCGTGTCCGGATAGCCGAGAATGATGGCCCCGGATTTTCCGATGAAGAGATAACGGACGCCGTGGCGCGCGAAGGCGTCGCGGATTTCCTCCGCCTGACGGTACTCAAACGCGGCCATAGCCGAGCCAGTCCGGAAGATGATCCTCACACCACTGGCGGTATTCCTCCATGCTTTCGAACGAGCGGAAGCGTGCGTCGTCGAGCACCGGTTTGTAGGTGCGGACGAACGCATAGCGAAATCGTTGTGCCAAAGGCCGGCGCGCCGCCGCTTCGAACTCGGCCCGCCAGTCGGGCGGGATTTCAGGCCCGGTGCTCATGTTTCAATGCTACGGCTGGGACGCATTCCCGACAAGGTCGGTTTCCGCGTGGCCTGGCGCGTTTGATTCCGCGCCCATGGCAGACGCGGAACCGAAGGCAAAATAAAAGCCAACGATAAAAAACCGACAACCAACGATGAACGATCTCAAATTCGCTTTTCGCCAATTGCTGAAGAATCCCGGCTTCACCGCCGTGGCTGTGCTCACGCTCGCGCTGGGGATCGGAGCGAGCACCGCGATTTATAGCGTCGTGAACACAGTTCTGCTGAACCCGATTCCCGGGCCAGAGCCAGAGCGCCTGATGGAGATCGCGGAACGTGACTATGGCACTCTCGATCACAAACCGTTTTTCGGCGGCGTGACTTCAGTTGTTTTAGATGCGCTCCGGGCGCATCCGGATCTTTTTTCCGACATTGCCTGGTGGGATTCACTGCGGCTGGAAAAGAAAACTGACGAGTTCATCACTGGGTTCGGCGGCGCCATGGTTTCGCCTGCATTTTTCAGGCTCTGGAATGTTCAGCCAATGTTTGGCCGCACGTTTTCAGACGATGAGGCGATGGTATTAAACGAAAATAGACGGCCCGCGGCGGATTCGGTGATCATCCTGAGTTACCCGCTTTGGAAATCGCTTTTCGGAGGCGACCCCGCGGTGCTCGGCAAACCAATCGAATTGCGGGGCGAAGGAATTTCCCCGAGCGAACGCGGCCAGCGCTTCACAGTCATCGGAGTGATGCCGCCGCATTTTCAATTTCCGCAGGGCGCATATCCGACCTTCTGGATCCCGGCTGAGGACAGACGATTGCCGCATGCGATGAGCGAGCTTGCCAATACTCATGTCTTGGTGCGGCTCAAACCTGGCGTCCGGCAGCAGCAGGTCGAAGCGATGTTGGAGGTGCTGGCGAAACGAGTCGCTGAGGCGAACTCCGGCAATCGATCATTGACCTCATGGTGGCAGCAGAACCACGGCTTGGGGTTGTGGATACGGCCTCTGCGCTACGCATTCACGCACGGCACGAGTCACGGCTGGGACTTGAGCGTGCGGGAGAATTTACAACAAACACTCTTCGGGTTGCTGGGAGCCATTGGCTTTGTGTTGCTGATCGTTTGCGTAAATATCGCGAATCTGACGTTGGCCCGGACGGAGCGACGCCAGCAAGAAATAAGTGTCCGAGTCGCTCTGGGAGCGGGTCGGGCGCGACTCATGCGCCAGCTGCTCACCGAGAACCTTCTGCTCGCCTGCCTCGGGGGACTCGGCGGACTCATCGTGACGGTGTGGGGGATGAAACTGCTCGCAGCGATGATTCCGACAAATATGCCCCGTTTAAGACCCATTCAAATCGATGGTCATGCCTTGAGCTATGCGCTGGTGGTTTCCGTCATGGCGGGACTCATCTTCGGGCTTGTTCCGGCGTGGCGCGCCAGCAGCACTCCGATAGCTCACGCATTAAAGGAAGCTGGCCCGAGTATGAACGCCCGCCCGGCATGGCGACGGTACCGAGGCGCCTTGGTGATCATCGAAGTGGCGCTTTCGCTCGTCCTCCTCACTGGCGCCGGACTGATGATTCAAAGTGTCATTCGCTTGCTTCATGTGAATCCCGGATTCGATCCGGAGAACCTGCTCTTCGTCGATTTGGCAATCTATGATGACCCCGAGTCGAGCAGTTTGCTCTTTCCTCAACTGCGCGAGCGGATCGCCGCCCTGCCCGGCGTAGTAGCGATTGGCTTCGTCAGGACGAGCCTCGGGCACAAGTTCAAGATTGATGGCGGCGCCGACGAAGTGCAGCTTGACCGAGGGTTTTGCGGAGCCGAACAGACTGACTTCTTCCGCGCCATGCGGATTCCATTAGTGTCCGGCCGGTATTTCGATCGGAACGACATTTTCGAAAACGTCCAAACCGTCATCATCAACGAATCGATGGCCCGGCTCTGTTGGCCGGGAGAAAGCGCGGTGGGAAAACGATTCCGTTGGCCGCGGTTGAAAGGCGACAACGCTTTTGAAGTCATCGGAGTGGTGGGTGACGCCCGCACTTATAGCTATGAGGAAAAGGTGCGGCCAACGTTCTATCGGCCGTACCAAGATGAAGCCCGGCTCCACCTTCGCCTGGGCGGATCGTCACCGCGCTTTATTGTGCGGACGCAAGCGGATCCACGGCATTTGATCCCCGCGATCCGCAAGGAATTGGCCGCGGTCGTGCCGGAAATGCGACAGGACATCGGCCGCTCGCCGATCACAGTCGTCCGCCAAGTTTTCTATGAGTCCACCGAAGCGCAGCGAACTTACATGCTCTACCTCGCTGCGTTCGCGGGTGTTGGCCTGCTGTTGTCCGCGATCGGAATTTACGGCGTGGTGGCTTATGCGGTGGCCCGGCGCACTCGCGAAATTGGGATTCGGATCGCCATTGGGGCGGAACGCGCTCAGGTCGTGCGAATGGTCATGGCCGAAGGCGCCTGCTTCATTTGCGCCGGTGTCGCGTTGGGAATGATCGCAGGTTTCTGGCTCGCCCAGCTGTTGCGGCGCCAATTGTTTGAAGTCAGTCCCGCGGATCCGTTGGTCATCACCAGCTCGGTTGTCCTGTTGACCGTGGTGGGCTTGGCCGCCTGCTTTATTCCCGCCCGCCGCGCGACGCGGATCAATCCCATGGAGGCGCTGCGGTACGAATGAACGAGAAGGCAATGCTCAACGTGGATAACTGCTGTGCGCGCGGGCTCGACCTTCCGGGAGCCCCTCAGATTCTTAGAGCACTCAAATCCGAATCATCGATGACAATTCCCTCCGCAAAGCCGTAATTAAATATGCCCGACGCCAAATCCAAAGTCGCGCGAATGATCCAGCCTCCTGCGCTGCAGCGAGAGGAGTTTCAGCCTTGGTCCCGCGGACGCGGAGTGGATGTCTGGGCGATGTTATGCGCTGCCATCACGGGCGACTTGGAAACGATCAAGAAGCTCACAGCCACGGATCCAAAGCTTGTCACTTGCGAGTACGAATATTTCACCCCGTTGCGCTTTGCCGTGCGCGAGAACCAACGAGCGGTTGTCGAGTTCCTGCTCGGACAAGGAGGCGATCCCGCGTACGAGGCGGGTGACTCGTTGCTGGCGATTGCACGGGAGCGCGGCCACAGCGATTTAGCCGCTTTCCTCGAAGCCAAACTCAAGGAGCGCTATCGAGTCAATCCCGAGGTTGCAGCTGTCGCGGATGCTATTAAGGCCCGCGACACGACGCGCGCCGGAGCGCTGCTCGACAAACAGCCGGAGCTGATCCATTCGGCGGACGAGCGCGGAAACCAGCCGCTCCACTGGGCAGTCATGACGCGGCAAATCCAACTGATCGATTATTTGCTCGCGCATGGCGCCGATATTAACGCCGTGCGTCCGGATGGCCTTCGTCCGATTCATTTAACGAATGGCGATTATCATTACCGCGGTTGGCGCGATCTACCGGCCACCGCCTTGCAACGGCATGAAGTGCTCATTGGGTATCTCCTCGCGCGAGGGGCCGACTATGATATAAGCGTAGCCACGAAACTCGGCGACCTGGACCACGTGCGCGCATTGCTCGACCAGAATCCCGGACTGATAAACCAGGTCCCCGCTTATTCCTATTACACTGGAGTGCCTCTGCGGAATGCGGCCGCAGCTGGGCACCTGGAACTGGTCAAGCTGCTTCTGGAACGTGGCGCCAATCCGAACGAGCCGGAACCCGGAATCGCTCCACACGGCGGCGCACTCCACGCTGCGGTTGGCGGAAAGCATTACGAAATTGTGAAGCTCCTACTCGAACACGGCGCCAACCCCAACCAGGAAATCGAGTCGTCCGGCAATTGTCTGTCCATGGCGAAACACGTCGGCGCGCCGAAAGAACTTGTAGATTTGATTGCGTCGTATGGCGGCGTGATGGGCGCAGGTTTAGCCGATGTCGAAACGCTTGCAGCGATGCTGCACGCAAATCCACAACTGTCCATCGGGGAAAGATTGGGCAGCCCAGAAATGGCGCGGTTAATCCTCAAATACCAGCCCGAAATTCTCAAGCGCCGGCCCGATCCGACGCCGTGGTGGAGTTCGGCCACGCCAAAAACTCCCGAGCTCGCCCGATGGGCCATGGAACACGGTCTGGATCCGAACCGCCCGAATTGGCTTGGGATAACACTACTGCACCGCTGCGCTGCCAAAGGGGAGATCGCCGTCGCCCAAGTTCTTCTCGAATACGGAGCGGACATTAACGCGCTCGAAACGGAGTGGTCCTCGACGCCGCTGGGCTGGGCCGCGCGTGAAGGAAAGCAAGAGATGGTGGAATGGCTGTTAACAAAAGGGGCCAACCCTGCGTTGCCCGAAGACGAACCTTGGGCGCTGCCAATAGCATGGGCAAAGCGGCGCGGGCATCATGAAATTGTCGAGCTGTTCCAATCGGCTGAACGCGGCGCCCAATGAACCCGACCTCAAACTCGCCTCCCACTAACTACTGGCTGTTGAACGTTTACCTTTTTCCATCACCCCTATGAATTGGCTCAAAAAGCTTTTGAAACGAAACGAAGCGCTGCCGAGCGCAAGCCCGTTGGCAGACGTGGAAAGCAATAAGTTTACGCCTGGAGCTCAACAAACGCTGGTGCTCGCCCGCCAAGAGGCCATTGAGTTCAATCACAATTTTATTGGGACGGAACATCTGCTCCTCGCGCTCATTCGAGTGGATGAAGGCAGAGCCGTGGAACTGCTCCGGAGTTTCGGAGTGGATCTTGCCCGGGTGCGAGTGGAGGTGGAGAAGCTGATCGGCCTGGGCCCGAAGGCAGGTGTGGCCGGCAATATTTCCTACACGCCGCGCGTGAAAAAAGCATTGTCACTGGCAGAGAAAGAAGCCCAAGCCTTGAACCTTCCTTACGTCGGAACCGAGGTTATCCTTCTTGGTTTGTTGAGAGAAGGCGACGGCGTGGCCGCGCGGGTATTGAAAAACTTAGGAGTGGAGGCGGACCGGATTCGTCGTGAAATCCAACGACCACTCGAACCGCTAGATTTGACGACCGGGGCGGAAGTTGGAGTATCGCTCGAAAACGAACCGGCCGTTACGACGGTTCAGGCTGAGCCAAGCACGGGTTTCGAACCTGGAGGTGACGTGATTGATACGAGCAAGCGATATGATGTTTATTGCGCCGAGGGAAGTCAGGCGGTTATCTATTCGAACGTGCTGTTTAAAGGCGTGAGAAGCCTGTTCCGAACCGGAGCGGACGACTTCATTGAAATCGAACACGCGACCGGCCAAAAAATATTTCTCGCTAGATCCGCCATTATGAAATTCTGCGAGCACGTGCGGTGAGCGGATGCACGACTCTTCCGAGAGCCGCTGTAAACCCACGAATTCAAAGCGATCGCTAATTAGGGAAAGACAACAACGCCTCTTAGGTTATAGATTCGAAGCATTACCAGATCGTGAAGCTGTTGCTTGAACGCGGCGCACAATGAACCAGTAGCCGCCGAGCTGAGGAGGCGGACAGCACGCATCGAACCATGCGATTCGTGCCCCTGATGCGCCTGCAGTTTGAGTTCAGATGTGGGATGATTGGATGGTTGGATGGTTGGATGTCCCAGGTTCAAAGGAGCGCCCGTCCACTCGTCAGTCTTGAGTTGAATACCGATCCGTAACATTCAAAACTCAGGCTTTCATGGCTGAGCTCAAATTTGCCTTCCGCCAACTGCTGAAGAATCCCGGGTTCACCACGGTGGCCGTGCTCACGCTCGCGTTGGGGATAGGCGCGAACACAGCGATCTTCAGCATCCTGAACGCGGTTTTGTTGCGGCCGTTGCCGTTTCTGGATCCCAAAGCTTTGGTCGAGCTCAATCAAAGCCATCGTAAAGATCCGCTGCTCGCTGAGTACGGAGTTTCTGGTCCGAATTACAAGGACTGGCAGGCAACGAGCCGTAGCTTCTCGAGTATGGGAATTCAGGAATGGGCTGAGTTCTGGCTAACTCGCAAGGACCATACGAGCAAGGTCCGAGGCCAGCGTGCTTCGGCCAGCCTGTTCGAAACGCTAGGTCGGCGGCCTATCCTTGGCCGTGGTTTTCAGCAACAAGATGAACGCGCTGGCGGTGTCGTGTTGCTTGGGAATGACTTTTGGAAACGCCAATTCGGAGCGGACACAAACCTCCTAGGAGAAAAGATTTTGCTGAACGACGAGCCTCACACCGTCGTCGGCATCTTGCCGCCAACTTTTTGGATGCCGGGGCAACCCGAACTTTGGGTGCCGATTCCGGACAGTTCGCGCCTGATGACAAATCGTGGTTGGGCCATGGGCAGGGTTGTGGGCCGCCTCAAACCGGGATTGACCATCCGTCAGGCGCAGGCAGAAATGGAGATGATCGCCGAACGGCTCTCCAAGCAATATCCCGCCGAGAACAAAGACTGGAGCGTTCGTGTGAGCGCGCTTCACGGAAAGGTGATTCAGCGGGTCCGGCCTGCTCTTCCCGTCCTGTCCGGAGTCGCCGGCTTCGTCCTGCTGATTGCGTGTGCGAACATGGGCAACTTGCTTCTCGCTCGGGCGACTGGGCGGCAAAAAGAAATCGCCATTCGCGCAGCCTTGGGCGCTGGGCGCGCGCACTTATTCCGACAATTGATCACGGAAAGTGCGGTTCTCTCGGTGATAGGAGGGACCGCTGGATTGCTCGTGCTTTTCTGGAGCCAGCGGCTGATAGCGAAATTGATTGGGCCGTATTTGCCACATTTCGCCGTGATCGAACTCGACGCCACCGTATTCGGTTTTGCGCTGCTGATCACATTGCTGACAGGACTTTTCTCCGGATTATTTCCTGGGTCCCGAATCTTAATGGGCCCATTGAACGAAAGTTTATGTAAAGCGAGTCATCGCAACTCCACGGACCTTGCAGGATCTGGGCCGCGCTCCGGATTAGTCGTGTCGGAGGTTGCGTTAGCCACTGTTTTGCTGGTCGGGGCCGGTTTGACCCTGCGCAGTCTCTCTTATTTGCTTAACGCGGATTTGAGAATCAATCCGGCCAACGTGCTTGCTTTCGAGGTTGCGCTTCCAGACGAGCGATATCCCGCGGAGAGTCCTCAAAGAACTCAATTTTTCGAGGAAGTGCTGGCGAGGATTAAAGCTCTGCCGGATGTCAAAGCAGCGGCTGTTGCTATGTTCATGCCCTACGCCAGCCGCGCCCAAACCCCAGTCGTTTTGGAAGGTCGACCGGAGAATCTCGCCGAGCCGGCGCGGTGGACTGGGAGCAGCTCTGTTAGCCCTGACTTTTTCGATACGATCGGTTTGCTCTTGTTGGAAGGGCGTGGTTTTACCAAGGAGGACCGTCGCGGCGCGCCGGAAGTAGCGATTGTCAACGAAACGATGGCGCGAAGATATTGGCCGGGGGAAAATGTGATCGGCAAACGTTTTGCCTTTGGCCGTGGAACTGGCAGGAGCGAATGGTTCACGATCGTCGGAGTCGTGAGGGATCTCCGGCCGGGCGGGACGCGAGCCAGCATGACGCCAGATGTTTATCGATGCTCCTATCAATCTCCCTGGTTCCGCGCGTTCGTTGTGCGAACGTCGGGTAATCCGCTGAAATTGATTGCGCGCATTCAGGGATTATTAGAGAGCCTCGATAAGAGAGTTGTGCTGGAAGAAGTGGAAACGCTTGATCGCGTCTTGGACGATTCAGCGAGCGATTGTCAGGCGCTTGCGCTGTTGCTGCTAGTCTTTGCTGGCCTGGCTTTGGCATTATCAACGGTAGGGATTTACGGCGTGATTTCTTACTGTGTCGCCCAGCGCCGGCACGAGCTCGGCGTGCGGCTGGCGCTTGGCGCCCAAAAGAAGGATCTGGCGATTCTCGTGCTGAGTTGGGGCGGGCGTCTGACGATGTTCGGAACCGCCCTCGGCTTGCTGTTGTCCTGTTGGCTGGCGCGGATTTTGGTGCGCTCGTTGAGCGGTGTCAGCGCCACCGATGCGATCACGTTGACGTCGGTTTCATTGATAAGTATGGCGGTCGCGTTCGCAGCTTGCTTGATTCCTGCCCGGCGAGCGGCCCGGATCGACCCGATCCAGGCAATCCGATATGAGTGAACGGGTTTTACTCAGGAATGTGATATGTCCATACGAACGCATCAGCCTATCGCTAAAGAATCCTCCTCACGGGAGGTTCTGCCCTTGCGCACGCGCTACCGCGACGAGATGAATTCTCAAATCGTGCATGACTCCATTCACCGGCGCGACGGGTGGAGTTTGTCGTATCTGCTCGAGTTAGACGGATGCGCTGTTGGTTTTGGCTTGGTGGCGATTGGGGGGCCTTGGAAAGAGAAGCCAACGATCCTCGATTTCTATGTGTTACCCGAGGCACGATCGCGAGCGTTCGACCTCTTCGAGGCCTTTGTGGCGGCGAGCGGCGCGCGCTTCTTTGAGGCCCAGACCAATGACATCCTGCTGACGGTGATGGCCCATACGTTTGGCCGTGAGATCGAAAGCGAGAAGATTGTTTTTCACGACAAAATAACTACGACTCACCCGGCGAATGGCGCGATTCTGCGCCAGATGACTTCCAGCGATGAGGTTCGAAGTTGTATCGAGCAACGCCAAGGAGGCGGTGAATGGCTGCTGGAAGCAGACGGGATCGCTGTCGGAAAAGGCGGAATCCTATTTCATTACAACCGGCCCTATGGCGATATCTACATGGAGGTAACGGAAACATTCCGCCGCCGCGGCCTCGGCGCTTACCTCGTGCAGGAACTGAAGCAACGATGCTACGAACTCGGCGCCATCCCATGCGCTCGGTGCAGCCCAACGAATATTCCATCGCGCCGAACACTGCAACGAGCCGGGTTCGTTCCTTTCGCCCACATTCTGCGCGGATCAATCGCAGCGCGGCCACCTAACGAAAACGAAAGCCAGCCATGAACGGTCTTGAACAGGCCGTTCGGCGGTTACTGAGAGCGTCTTGGGAGTTTTGCGTCTCGTTTAGCCGCCGAGGTAACGAGACGGACCGGACGTTCCAATTAGCGCATTCCTGCCTGCGGTTTACAGGAGCTTTCCAGCTCCTCTAGGCGATTGGAAAATCGGCTCACCCGCGGCCTCGCAAGCCTGCCCCACACCACGTAATCTTTTCACCGTTCCGCGATGCAGTACACGAATTTCTCGCCCCGCAGAAAGATCTCGCGGCCGACGAGCGCTGGCGATGCGCTAAAACTGTCGTCGAGATGATTCTCCGCCAGGCCTGCTTGATCGCGATCTCTAAACACGACCGTGATGCCCTCACGCGAGGCGACATAAACTCGGCCGGCCGCCGCCACGGGCGAGGCGAACACGTTGCCTAATCCCGGAAGCCGAAAGGCGCCAGGCTGATCTTCCCCAGTTTTGGCGTTCACCCGCGTGATGATTCCTTGGAAATGCGCGAGAAAGTACAATGAGTCGCCATAAAGCAGCGGCGACGGCACATACGGCGCGCCTCGCGAACGCCTCCATGCCACCTGTTTAGTCGCGGTGATGTCGCCGCGCGCGCCATCGAGCCGGATCGCGAGCATGCCAGAACGATCATAGGTGCTGCCGGTATAAATCATGCCGTCACCTGCAACCGGCGTGGAAACCACGTTTTCTTTGGATAACCCGCGGCATTCCCAGATGAGCTTGCCGGTCGCCAGATCGTAGCCGGAAACTTTTTGCGATCCGCTAACGATGACCTGTGGTTGATCGCCGTGCTCGGCCACGATTGGCGACGTCCAGGAGGAAGCCTGTTCGCGCGGTGTTTTCCAGCGTTGTTGGCCAGTCTTCTTATCGAAGGCAATCACGAACGACTCGCCCTCGTGGTCCCAATTCACGATCAATGTGTCGCCATAAAGCACTGGCGAACTCCCCTCCCCGTGGCCGTGCAGCGTTTGCAAATGGCCGAGGTTAGTTTGCCATTGAACGTTCCCGTTCAGATCGAGGCAATAAAGTCCCCACGAACCGAAAGACGCGAACAGACGCTCGCCGTCGGTCACTGGCGATTCCGACGCGAGACTGGCCGTGACATGGCCGCCTTGATGCGGCAGGTCCTCCCGGACAATTCGTTCCCAAAGCACGCTGCCTTTCCGACGGTCGAGCGCCAGCACTACGAACTTCTGCCGGTGAGTGATCGGAGCTTCGTCGTGGCCGCCGGGCGCCCCGCTGAATTTCGCGGGCAAACTCTGACCGTACGGCACTGCTGTCGTAAGGAAGACGCGATCGCCCCAGACCACGGGCGTCGAGTGGCCTTTGCCTGGCAGCTCAACTTTCCAGCGAATGTTTTTTGTCTCGCTCCATTCGATGGGGGGATCAGCCAGCGGAGCGACCCCATTCGCCAGCGGCCCGCGCCATTGCGGCCAGTATTCGAGAGCGTTTGTGAGTGCCGACTGTGGAAGCTGGTTACGTTCGATGGCGGTGCTCTGGGCGGCATGGTTGCCGAGAGAAGCAGCGCAAACGACGCAACAGACCAAACGAGTAGCGCGCGTTCGAATCAATTGCATGCGAAGAGGCATCCTCTCAGTCGAAGCTTCGTTGCGCAAACTTTCTTGTCAGCGCAAAGCGATCAATGTGTGGTCGGTCTGAATGCGTGGGAATCCGTTTGTCCGCCACGTTCAACGCTGGATCCGCAAGGCGCACTTCGCCAGGTTGAAATGATCGCCGCGGTCGAACACGCACCAGAGCGTTTTGCCGTCCGGGCTGATCCATTTGCCGGGAAACGTGTGAAGGTAAGCCGGCCGCTTCTTTTCCGCCGGAGCATACGTCCAAGCCGGGAATTCCTCTCCATAAGCGACGGTCCGCCATGGGCCCCAGAGGTGTTCGCTTTCATAAAGACCCCAGTCGCCCTGCTCCTCGTGCACGCTCACACTCAGTAAAAACCGCTTTGTGGCGGCGTGATAAACACACGTCGTTCCCCAGCTGATCCCATTGTGATCCTCGAAGACAGCCTGGCGCTGGCCGAGTTCGCGCGACCACCGAGGATTTTCAGCGGCGCCGGAAAAATATTCGTAAGAGCCCAACGTTTCGAGCTGGTCGGGTTTAACGCGGAATAAATAAAGCCGGCCGTCCTTCACACGATGCGTGTCGTTGTCCGAAAAGCCGTAAATGTAACCGTGCTGGTTCAACTCCTGCGCTCGGTCAAATTCAACCAGGCCGGGAAAAGCAAAGGCCTTATGAGACTCGGGAAAAATCCAGCCCCGATCTGACCAGGTCAACCCGTAGTCATCCGATTTCCACAAGCGGCTACGGTTCCATTTGTCCTGCTCGCTCACGTAGAGATAGAGCGTATTCTGAACGGCAATGATCGTGCCCTTCCCCACCGTCGGCGGTTGTTGCGAACGCGCCTCGTATCCGCCCCAAAGATTAATTCCCTTCCAAGCGGGAGGCTGGCCCGTGAGAGTGGCCACCCCAATCGAAACGCGGCCGAGGCTGTCGCTGCCACCGAATCCACCGCCATCTCCCCACGCGGCATAAAGCTGGTCATTGGCGGCCCACGTGCACGACCAAATGTCGCTGCCTGGCGCCAGGCGTTCGAGTGTTTCCTGGTGAAAGGTGATTCCGGTGATCCGTTCGCTTCGCGGATAAGGCGGAATCGAGGCCCCGAAACTGCGAGCGCTGAGAAGCAACAACAGGCCGAACGCGAAAGGCAACTTGTTCATGCGATTTGACTGGGCAAGCTACACGTTTAGCCACATCGGGACTACGAAAAACCAAATGTTAGAATCTGGCCTTTGTTAACTTTCCTCGCAGGATGTCTTGAATCGCGATCGGAAGGTCGAAGGCGCGCGGACTGACGTTGTTGTATTCAATTTCTTCCCGCGTCCACACCATCTCGGGTCCCTGAACGTGCAGCCGGATCTGGGTTGGAAATTTGAATGCGCCAAATCGGCGGTAGGCGCTGAAAGATCTCGTGACCGTGACCCAACCATAAGGCGTATGCGCTGGGCGGATGCTTCCAGCCAACAACTTGCTCTCTCGGTCGTAAAAATCGGTCAGCACTTCGCCCAAGCTTCCGCTGAATTGAACTTGATAACAGAGGCTGCCTGCAAACAGTGTGAGCGCCACGGTCTTCATGTTTTGCCCGCAGCCGCGCAGGTCCGCCCAACTTGAGGCGTCCTCGCCCCACCATGGCGCAGTCTCTTCGCCGGTGAGAAGCCGATAGCCGTGAGGAAATGTGCCCCAGACGTGCTGACCGTTCGACCCGAACGCACCAAGTTTCGTTTTGGACAGAGCCGCGCGTTCATAAATGCGGCCGCCCGTGCCTTTCAAAACTTCAAAATGGCCCCGGTCATTTTGTGCGGGAACCTCGACTCGGCCCGTGATTCCGAGAGATCTGAGCTCTGCGAGCTTCTCCCGACCGCCCACGGCTTCATAATATCGCTCGACGATGTCCTTAGCCGGGGGCAGCGAGTCCGCAGCTTCGAACCTCGCAAGGCAAGGAAGAACCAGAAGTTTTATGCAGCTCAAAACGGAAACATTGCTCTCGTACCAGCAGGTGACAACCAGCACAACGTCGAGGTCTGGAACAACCACGATATATTGTCCGCCGAGCCCTTGAGCAAAGTAGATTGGGCGGCCCTCAAAATTGTCGAGCCACCAAAGAAAACCGTAGTGAGCGGAATTCGTTTGTTGAGTCGAAGCCTGGACCCATGGAGCAGGAACAATTTGGCGCCCGTCCCATTGGCCGTTGTTCAAATAGAGATAGCCGAACTTGGCCATCGCACGTGGGGTGAGATGCACTTCGGAGCCGCCCCAGTAGTTGCCCTGTGGGTCTTTGTCCCATTGAGCGACAGGCGCGCCGATCGGATCGAGCAAGGCAGTCTTAGCAAAAGCCAGCGTGTTAGTGCCCGTGGCTCTCGAGATCACTCCGGAGAGGAGATGGGTAAGTGCGGTGCTGTAGTTAAACTCCGCGCCTGGTTCTGCGACGAGTTTTGACTTGAGCGTAAAGCCGTGCCAATCGCGGCTGCCCATCCACCGGCGGCTGATTGGACCATTCTCCACGAACTCCAGACCTGCGGACATCGTGAGCAGATGCCGAATTGTGATCCGCTTCTTGCGTGGATCATGCAGCTGATCCCGATATTCCGGAAAGAAATCAATCACTGGCTGATCGAGCGAACGGATTTGTCCCTGCCCGAGCGCGATGCCGGCGAGCGCGCTCAAAATGCTTTTAGAAACCGATTTTACATTGCCCGCCGTCTCGGGACTGTCGCCTTTGAAATAATGCTCAACCACAAGACGCCCATCGCGAACGAGAAGCAAACTTCGAACGGATGGGCAAGTCCTCGGCAGCCGGGCAAGCGCCACGGTAAGGCGGTTGGTATCGATCCCGTGTTCCTCGGGCGCGGCGGTTTGCCATTCTCGCGTAGGCCAGTAATCACGGTCGCTTGGGCGCGCGATGGATGACGAGCCGCCATGGTTTTTGAAACAAAAAGCAACCGCGAGGACCAGCGTTAGCAGCCTGAAGGACACCGTGAATGAAACTGACAGGGACGCCTCATTTGGCAAGCCAAAGGAGTTTGAAATTCGAAATAAAATACTTAAATCCGAGGCTTTTCGCCGAGAATGCCGAAAGAAGAATCTATCACCAAATCCGGGCGCGTTCCCCTGGGGGCCGCCACATCGGCGCCGGTGGGCGAATGCCGAACGCGTCGAAGAATGACTGCAAATTCACGAGCGGTCCAACAGCGCGAAATCGACCGGGTGAGTGCGGGTCGACCGTGACGAGCCGACGCGCCTCAGCCTCCCGAGTGTTCGTGCGCCAGATCTGGGCGAATGAAATGAAGAACCGCTGTTCCGGCGTGAAGCCATCGATTTTCTTTCGTTTCGATGGATCCTTCGCGAGGGCGCGCTGGAGAGCGTCGTACGCGATAGTAACACCGCCGAGGTCAGCGATGTTTTCGCCGAGAGTCAGCTTTCCGTTTACGTGCAAGCCTGGCAGAGGCTCAAACGCATCGTATTCGTTGACGACTTTCTGCGCCCGTTCCTCAAATGCTTTGGCATCGGCTTCGCTCCACCAATCGTGCAGGTTGCCGTCCGCGTCGTATTTCCTTCCCTGGTCGTCGTAACCATGGGTGATTTCATGGCCGATGACAGCGCCGATTCCGCCGTAGTTCACCGCGTCGTCCATGGTGATGTCGAAGAAGGGCGGCTGCAAAATCCCGGCTGGAAAAACAATTTCGTTTTGCAATGGATTAAAGTAGGCATTGACCGTTTCCGGCGTCATGTGCCATTCGGTTTTGTCGACGGGCTGGCCCAGACGGACCATTTCCCGGCGCGTTTCAAAAACCTCGGCCCGGCGCACGTTGCCGAGGTAATCATCCCGCCGGATCTCGAGTTTCGAGTAATCTCGAAACTTGTCCGGGTATCCGATTTTTTGCGTGAAGCGAGCGAACTTCACCAGAGCCTTGGCCCGCGTCGGCTCAGTCATCCAATCGAGCTTGTTCAAGTGCTCCTGGAAAACAGCTTTGAGGTTTTCGACCAGCTCGTTCATTTGCCGCTTGGCATCCGGAGGAAAATATTTTTCCACATAGAGCTGCCCGAGCGCTTCGCCGATGCTGCGATCGATCACTTTGGCGGCGCGTTTCCAACGAGGTTCCTGCTCTTCCTGCCCGCTCAGGACCTTGCCGAAAAACGCGAAGTGTTCGTCTTCCACCGCCCGGTGCAGAAACGGCGCGCTGTTGTGCAGCAGATGCCATCGCAAGTAAACCTTCCAATCGGAGATCGGATGTTCCTGCAACAATTTGCCGACTGCTTTAAAGAATTCCGGCTGGCCGACGATTTCATACGGCACGTCGATCTGGCCCGGCCGAGATGACGCGGCGGATTTTTCGGCCGGGGCCGTCCTGAGGCCGAGCGCGGAAAAGTACGCGGCCCAGGGAATCTCTGGATGATTGGCGAGAAGCTCAGCCGTCTGCAGTTTGTTGTAGTTCTTGTCCGGATCGCGGAGTTCAACGCGAGAGCGGCTGGCGTTGGCTAGCGCCGTTTCAAGTTCGAGAACAAGGCTTGCGTGGCTGGCGGCATCAGCGGGATTTTCACCGAGCAGCGTGAACATTTTGCTGATGTGCTCGCGATACTTTTCACGAACCGACGCAAAACTGCTCTTGAGATAATAATCACGATCCGGCAGAGAGAGCCCCGCTTGGCGCAGGTGGAAGGCGTAAATCGAGCTGTTCTTCGCATCGGGACCGAATCCCGGCGCGAAAAATCCTTCCACACCGCCCTCATGAAAATCGGCCAACAGAGCAAATAGATCCGGAGTCGTCTGAGCTTTTTCGACCCGTTCCAGATCGCCCTGGATTGGCTTGAATCCGAGCCGCTCGATCGTGTTTGTATCCATGGCGGAGGCGAAGAAATCTCCGACTTGGCGTGGCGCGGCCTGTGAAGGAGAGGCGCTGGCGTCATCGAGGATCTCATGGATTAAATGCCAGTTGCGCTCGGCGAGTTCGCCAAAGCTGGCCCAGCGCGATTTATCGGGCGGCACAGGATTGTGCTTCACCCAGTTGCCATCCGCGTACTGGTAAAAATCTTTGCTCGGATCGACCGAACGATCCATATAGCTGATTGAAAAACGTGGAACGGGAGGAGCTGATCCCGGGTTTTCACCGGCGACAACCGTCATCAGGATGGCACTTAATGAGGCGAGAAATGGAGTTAACTTCATTGGATGTTTTCTTTTATATTCAAACCTCTGCGTTGGCCGCTTGAATCAGCGCTTTGATGTAACCGTAGCCGAAGGCGAACGCTTCGAGGCCGCCCGGATCATCCGGATGGCGCGGCATGTGATCCGGACAGATTGAACCCGCAAATAGCGTGTCGCGCAGCAGGCGCATGATGGCCAGGAAATCGAGCGCGCCTTCATCCGGGTAAACTTCCTCGAAGTCGTGCAGTCCACCACGAATGTTGCGCATGTGAATCTGGTGGATTTTTCCGCGACGACCCAGGTACTCAACGATTGGAAGAATTTCTGTTCGCGGATTCTTCAGGCCCTCGCCAGTTGTTCCCAGGCACAATTGAAAACCGTTGTAGGGGCTCTCCACGATTGCTTCATGCCGTTTGATAGCGTCGAACACAGCTGGGGAATCCCAGTTATCCGCGCCTTGATAGCCGAACGGCAGACCAGGCGGATCGTAAGGATGGCAAGCCATTCTGACGTCGAATTCTTTGGCGACGGGAATCACGCTTTGAAGAAAAGTCGAAATGCGTTCCCAATAATCGGACGAACTGACGCGCCCGGCTTTTCCCGCGGGCAAGCTCTTCCAATCGTCTTCCAGTTTAAACCCGGCGTAAGTCGAGCCGCCGCGGCCTTCCGTGCGACGGTTCCGCCGAATCGGAATCACCGTCCAGTGGTATGTGATGGTTTTCACGCCGACATCGGATGCCTTCTTGATATTGCCAACGATCGTTTCGAGTTCGCGATCACGCGCCGAGCCCTTCGGCAGCGCGATGTAATCGGAGTCCATTCGTATGGCTTCGAAGACCATTCCGAAACGGCCGCAATCATCTTGCATTCGTTTCAGTTCGTCAGCGTCCCATCCGCCTTGGGGACGTTTCCTTACCAGCGCCGTGATGTGCTTCACGCCGTGGCGCAAGTTATACTCGAGGTTTTGTTTCGAGGTGATTCCGTTCGAGCCGGCGACGCTGTGATAATCGCCCCCCACATGCATGAGCTTGTTTTTGCGCGGCGTCGTTGGCATGAGCTTGTCTGCGTTTGTCGTTGACGACGTCGCGAGCGTGGCGGCAACCGCGGTCCCGCACAGTGTCTGGCCGAATTCTCTTCGATTCATGTTCATCTCCTGGATTGAGCGCGATGGTAACCGCAACAAAGGATTGGAGCAAACGAACTGTGTTCACCCCGCAGATTCAGACCGGCCAGGGATTCAAAGCAAATCAATCTGCGGTCAGTCTGAATCGGTGGGGAGTTGGTCCGATGAATGGCGTTGTTGTGCCGCGGCGATGCTCACCCCGCAGATTCAGACCGGCCCGGATTGGAAAAGAGAAATAATCTGCGGTTGCTCTGAATCGGTGGGCAGTTGGTCTGATGAATGGCGTTGTTGTGCCGCTGCGATGTTCACCCCGCAGATTCAGAGCGGACCAGGATTGGAAAAGAGAAGTAATCTGTGGTTGCTCTGAATCGGTGGGCAGTTGGTCTGATGAGTGGCGTTGTTGTGCCGCGGCGATGTTCACCCCACAGATTCAGACCGGCCAGGATTGGAAAAGAGACATAATCTGTGGTCGGTCTGAATCCGTGGGGAGCTCGTCTGATGAGTGGCGTTGTTGTGCCGCGGCGATGTTCACCCCACAGATTCAGACCGGCCAGGATTGGAAAAGAGACATAATCTGTGGTCAGTCTGAATCGGTGGGGAGCTGGTCCGATGAATGGCGTTGTTGTGCCGCGGCGATGTTCCCCCGCAGATTCAGAGCGGCCAGGGATTCAAAGCAAATCAATTTGTGGTCAGTCTGAATCCGTGGGGAGTTGGTCCGATGAATGGCGTTGTTGTGTCGCGGCGATGTTCACCCCGCAGATTCAGAGCGGCCCAGGATTAAAGGCAAATCAATCTCCGGTCGGTCTGAATCCGTGGGGAGCTCGTCTGATGAATGGCGTTGTTGTGCCGCGGCGATGTTCATCCCACAGATTCAGACCGGCCAGGATTGGAAAAGAGAAATAATCTGTGGTCGGTCTGAATCGGTGGGAAGTTTTTCCGCACGGGCGAACGTACATTATGGATATTTACAGGGGGCCGGAACCGATGCAGAAATTACATGGATTTCCTTGCTGGTGAAATAATCTGTGGCCGAGTCCGACCGGGAGCAACACGATGAATGATCTGCGCTACGCGTTCCGGCAACTGGTCAAGAATCCTGGGTTTACGGCTGTTTCTTTGCTCACCATCGCACTGGGCATCGGCGCCAACACCGCGGTGTTCAGCCTGGTGAATGGGATCATGCTGAAGCCGCTTGCCTATCCGCAACCTGAACAACTCGTCGCGCTGTGGGAGCGGGACCCACGCCGCGGCTTCGAGCAAGGTTTAGTGAGCGGCCCGAACTTTCTCGATTGGACCGCGCAAAACACGGTGTTCCAATCCATGGCGGTGAGCCCCTCCTGGCCAGGACTAGGCGATTTCAACTTAGTCAAGCCGGACGGCGTGATGAGGGTGAAGGGAAGCTATGTCTCGTCGAGTTATTTTCACACGCTCGGCATCCAGCCGCTCTTGGGCCGCACGTTTCTGCCTGAGGAAGATCTCTTTCACGGAAACCGAGTGGCGGTGCTGAGTTTTCCAATGTGGCAATCCCATTTTGGAGGCCGCTCGAATGCCCTTGGGGCGCCGCTCATCCTGGATACTTATGGACTGCGCGATTACAAGATCGTCGGAGTGATGCCGCCGGGTTTTCGCGGTCCAAGCGAAACGGACATCTGGCTGCCGTTGGGCTGGATGGGAGTCAATTTAACCGAGCGCCGTTCAGCGCATTGGCATCGTGTGATCGCCCGCCTGAAGCCAGGGATCACGATCGAACGGGCCAGGGCGGAAATGAACGCCGTTCAAGCACGGCTCGCCCAAACTTATCCCGAGGAGTTGATCGGTTCACAAGTCTCGATCGTGCCGATGCGCACCCAAGTCGTCGGACGCGATTTGGAGCGTGCGCTTGTGTTGTTATGGGCAGTGGTCGCCGGGGTTTTGCTCATTGCGTGCGTCAATGTCGCGAACTTGTTGTTAGCTCGAGTCGCAACTCGCCGAAAGGAAATCGCGGTTCGTCTCGCCCTGGGCGCAAGCCGCTGGCGAGTGTTCCGGCAGCTTCTGATCGAGAGCTTAATGTTGTCGGCCGGCGGCGGAGCGCTTGGACTTCTGTTTGCCTGGTGGGGAATTCGTTTGTTCATGGCGATCACTCCAGCGAACATCCCCCGGCTCGACCAAGTGGCGTTGGACACGACCGCGCTGGTTCTGACGTTCGTCATTTGCGTCGCGAGCGGTGTTCTATTTGGATTGGCCCCCGCCTGGCAGGCTGCATCGCCCGGCGTGAATGACGCGTTGAAGGAAATCAACAGTTCGCCAGGCGAAAGCGCGCAAAGACTACGGCGCACTTTTGTGATCGCAGAGGTCGCATTGTCATTGGTGCTGCTGGTCAGCTCCGGGTTGATGCTGCGCAGCTTCGCGCGGCTGGTGTTTATGGATCGTGGATTTGCGCCGGAACACTTGCTGGTTGCGGAACTGGACTACAGCGTTTCCGGTTTTGGGACTTGGATGCGGCCCACATCAAATCGTCCGCAAGTCAGCCAGCGCGCCATGCTCGAACAACTGCGTCAACGGCCTGGAATCATTTCGGCCGCGGTCACCAGCAAACTGCCGCGTCAAGCGGATAGCGCGCAAAATCAAACCATCGCGATAGAAGACCACCCGGTTGGACCACGCGATGAGCCGCTGACCACCTCGTTTCAAGCAGTCAGTCCGGATTACTTTCGCACGATGGGGGTGCCACTCGTGCGCGGACGGGATTTCAGCGAAGTGGATGATTTAAGCGCGCCGCAAGTCGCGATCATCAACCAAGCGATGGCCCGGCGTTATTTTGCGAATGAAAATCCGATTGGCCAACGACTCGCGCTGAGCGATCGAAATAATCCGCGCCAGCCGGACAATTCATCAGGCCAGCCGAATGGCCCTTGGCGCGTGATTGTCGGCGTCGTCGCTGACATGAAGAATCTCAGCTTGTCTGGCGAAGTCCTGGCGCAAACGTTCGTTCCGTATTGGCAATGGCCCATGCAAAGCCCCACGCTGGTGGCGCGCGCGTCGGCTAATCCGGCGTCGCTCTTCCCGATCGTGCGGGCTGAGATCAAAGCCGCGGCGCCGAATCTCCCCAATCCAACCGTCCGCACGATGGAAGAAATCTTAGCCGCGACCATCGCGCAACCGCGGCTTCAAACCGGACTGCTCACTCTGTTCGCGGGGCTGGCCTTGGCGCTGGCAGCGCTCGGTCTTTATGGCGTCCTGGCGTATGCCGTGGCGCAACGCAAGCGAGAGATCGGGATTCGATTGGCGCTCGGCGCACAGAAACGGAATGTCCTGTCACTCGTGCTGGCGGACGGGATGAAACTGGCTGGACTTGGCCTTATGTTTGGTTTAGTGAGTTCACTGGCGTTGACGCGGCTGCTTTCAAAACTGCTCTATGGAATTAAGCCCACCGATCCGCTCACATTCGGGATGGTCAGCTTGGTTCTGTTGATCGTGGCACTGCTCGCTTGTTGGCTGCCGGCACGCCGCGCGACCCAGATCGAGCTCGTCGAAGCGCTCCGTTATGAATGAGGGTCCGAATCAGCGGCCCTGAGATTCGAATCAGCGTTGTTCAGCAGTCAAACAACTTTTCGCCTTGCCGGCATCAAGTGCCGCCCCCCGCTCTATGAGAAATGCACGTCTTCCCCTTTACCGCGCCGTCTTAGTTTTCATCTGCCTCGGCGCATTATCGATCGAACGAAGTTCCGCAACTCCGCCGCCCAATTCAACCGCTTCAAATGAAGTGAAATTCATCTCAACGACATTCCCAACAAAGGAGGAGTTCCGTTTAAAGGTGCAGGGACCGATTGGGAACCAGGTTGCGGTCGAAGCTTCGACCGATCTCATTCATTGGGTTCCGCTGCGAACCGATCTCTTCCTCAATAATCGCGCGGAGGTCAGGGATGATGACGCCAGCTTTTTTCCGCGCCGTTTTTATCGAGCAACAAGTTCGCCGGCGCAAAACGTCGAGCAAGTCATTCCCGCCTCGACCGGCGGCACGATCAGCTTGTCGATAAACGGAAGCTCGGCCGTTTTTGCGCCGGGAACATTTGCCACGGATCGAACCGTTAACTTTTGGATGCGCCCGTTGGATTTCGCGACGGAAAGTGTTTTTTCTGAGACCACCCTGATTTTTGAACCGGGTCCGCGGGGTGACGTTGCCGTCATCGACAGTGGAAGCTCGGCTCCAGCTAAAGAAATTTCGGTCCGGCTCAAGCTCTCCGACAGCTTCCGTCAAGCGCTCGGCGCCGGCTTTCGTCCGGAACTTTTTGTGCAAGCCTTTTCGCGGAATGAAGAAGAAACCATCGATTATTTCGAGCTGGTTGATTCCGCTTTTACGCCGGACACAAGCGAGCTTTCGGCCAGTGTTCCGCTTTGGGCATTCACCAGCTTTCGCAATCCGGCGGGAACTTATCAATGTGTTCTCCTGATCGGCAGTCTGCCCGCGGTTTCCGCGGCGGGGCTGCGCTCGTACGGAACGATCGCGATGGCGAACGTTGGGGACACTGAGTGCGCCGGTGATTTCTTCTCGCCGCTTGGCGGTCTGACGCGCGACCAGGTTTTGCAAACAGTTTCGAGCGAGGCGGGCGAGCGAACTGATCCTCTCAACGCTGGAGAGTTGCAGAACCATGCGGGGATCGACTTTTCACTTTTAAGGTATCGAACAATGATGGGTGACCGCACTGCTCCTCCGCCAGATCTTGTGCCGGTGGCGGACGGATCTGTCATCCATGTGGGATGGGTCCACCAACTCGGTCAGGTCGTTATCGTTCAGCACAACGGCTTCCAGACGTTGTATGCACACCTGGCCGGCGGCAGCCTTCGCCTTCGCGATGCGAACGGCGTCGAGGTGAGTTATCCAAAGCCGCAAACGGCAGACGAGAATTACCCTCCGACGGAACGGAATCGATGGGTCAGCTTTCCTCCCGGACAGATCCCCGTCACGGGAGGGCTCACGCCGATTGGCGTGCTCGGAAATACCGGCTCCAGAAGCAGCGGGGCGCACTTGCACATGGAGTATTCCCGAAAAGACATTCTTTCGTTACTGGGAAAGACGCGCAAAGGCCGATTGAATTCTCTTCCTTGCATTTCTGCGCAAGCACCCGTGCCTTCGACCCTCTCGATCGACATGGACGATGCCGTGGTGACGGAAGGAAACGCCGGGAGCGTGAACGCAGTGTTTGCCGCTCATCTCTCGGCCTCCAGCTCAAATACCATCACGGTTGATTTTCACACCATCGACGGCGCCGCGGTCGCCGGCCAAGATTATCTCAGCGCGACCGGAAAAATCACGTTCCCTCCCGGGACAACGAACCAATCCGTCAGCGTTACTGTGTCTGGGGATCTTGCGGTGGAACCCGACGAAACGTTTTTCATTGGACTGTCCAATCCAGTGAACGCGGTGCTCGGTCGAACGCAAGCCATTGGTCTGATCGTGAATGATGATCGAGCGTTTCCCACCATCAAAATCGGAAACGCATCAGTGAAAGAAGGCGACTCCGGCGCCGTGCGCGCGATTTTTCCGGTCAGCCTGTCAGCCTCTAGTCCCGTCAACGTCACCATCGATTACCAGACACAGGACGGAACGGCAAATGCCGGCGCGGATTATGTAGCCGCCAAGAGCAGCCTGACGATCCCGTCCGGAATGACCAATGCCACCATCGAGGTGTTGGTGCTTGGCGACACGATCACGGAAGAGAACGAAACGTTCCTGGTCACACTGAGCAATCCTGTGAACGTGACAATCCTGCGAGGCACGCAAGGCCTCGGCACAATTCTCGACGACGATGATCTTCCTCCGTTCATCATCACGACAACCTCATTGCCCTCCGCCTCGAATGGCGGAACGCTCCTCAAACCGTACTTTGCGAGCGTCCTGGCCACCGGCGGGATCCCGCCTTGCCTTTGGTCCGCGACTGGTTTGCCAACCGGGTTCAATCTCCAACCGCTCCAGAGTGGAGGAATCGTCATTTGCGACGAGGTGGATATCTCCGGATTCGCGGGCAACGGCCAGCCTGCCGCCGGGAATTACAGCGTGGTGATCACGGGAGTGGACAGTCGCGGGCGCACCGCCAAAGCGACCCTCACATTGTCGGTCCTGAACGAGCCAACCAAATTTACTTTGACCGTGAATAAGGCCGGGACCGGCGCGGGCAATGTCACACTCAATCCGGCGGGCGGGAGCTACACGGCCAATACCGTCGTGACGCTCACGGCCGCGCCGGAAGCCGGGTCGCTCTTCGCCGGGTGGAGCGGCGATGCCAGCGGCGCGGCACTCTCCGTTTCCCTGACGATGAACGCGAACAAATCGGTCACCGCGACATTTTCGAAAGCTTCCAACACGTCCCATTGGTCCGGCGGTTGGACCATCACAGCTCCCAATCTGTGCGCCGGGGCAACCGGGACTTGGAGCGCCACGATCATCAACAACAACGGCGTCCTCTCGGGAACCTGGCAAACGGACTTCGGGGACTCAGGCACGATTTCGGGCAGCCTATCAAGCGTCACCTTTGGCAGCACCAGCGGCGCGCGGTTCTCGGGAGTTATTACGGGGGATACCATTTCCGGAACGTTCGTCGGCGACGAATGCACCGGGAACAACGATCCGACCCGTGGAAACTTTTCCGGCAAAAAGGACGGCTGACGACTCCGGCTTGACAAGACCTCTCCCTCATAGCGGCGGAAAAAGCAGCGTGACGTTGCCGATGTGCGATGCGGACGCTCATTTTCGGGTGATTCCGCCGTCGATGTTTTTCCCAATCGTGGGACAATCGCATCCCAACAGCGCACGCTGTTTTTATCCCTGCATGCTGTTCGTCGCGCGGACCGGCTCACCCGCCGGCGATTTCGCCCGCAATCTCCATGACCAAACAGATGGCACGTGACTTGCCGGTAGAATCCTTGTGATTCGTCATTAGTCATTCGTGCTTGGCGAGGCGGGGGAGAAGAACCGTCATTTGCAATCAAGGTGTAATTGGATTTTACATTTCGTCTGGTCTAAGGCGCGCCTCGCCCGCGATCAGCTTAATCAGGGATACCCATGAACGATCTGCGCTACGCCTGCCGCATGGTTTTGAAACACCGAGGATTCAGCTTCGTGGCTGTGCTTTTACTCGCCTTGGGAATTGGGGCAAACACGACGATGTTCACGCTGCTGGACGGTTTTCTTTTCAAACCCCTGCCCGTCGATCGCCCAGCGCAATTGCGCCAGCTTTACCTTCACGATTCGCATCGGCCCGACAGCTACCGGAATTTTTCCTGGAACGAATATCAAGTCTTGCGCGAGCAACGCGCTTTGTTTTCGGGCCTGTTCGCGCACGTGATGACCGCAGTCGGCCTCGCTGAGAACGACAACACCCGCCGTGCCTTTGCCGACCTGGTCAGCGCAGATTATTTTTCGACCTTGGGGGTGCGGCTTTTCCGTGGGCGGGAATTTGTTCCCGAAGAAGCAACGCGCCCGGTCGCGATCGTCAGCTATTCATTCTGGAAGCGACACGGCGGCGGTCCGGATCTGGTCGGCCAATCGCTTCGCTTGAACGGACGCATCTTCACTGTGGTCGGCATTGCCCCGCCTCATTTTTACGGAACGCTGCCGATGATTGCCCCGGATTTTTGGCTGCCACTCGGCCTGTTTGACTCGATCAAGAGCGAACTCTTTTCCAAGGAGGCGGGAACGCTGACGAGTCCGGCCACGCATGAATTGACCCTGATCGCTCGATTGGCGCCGGGCAGGAACGATCGAACGCTGAATGCGCAACTGGCCGTGCTGGCCGATCGCCTCAAGGCTTCGACCGGCGAGGCTCTGGAGATGCGAGTAGGCCCCCTGCCCCGGTTCATCGGTGATGCGAGTCCGCAGGACAGCAAAGGCCCGCGCACATTCACGATCACTGTGATGGCGTTGACGGGAATCGTGCTGCTCGTCACCTGTTTCAATCTCGCGAGCATGCTGCTGGCAAGAGGAGCGGCGCGGCAGCGCGAAATCGCGGTGCGGCTGGCGTTGGGAGCTGGGCGCCGTCGCATCTTTCGACAGCTACTGCTCGAGCAAATCGTGCTGGCGGCAATCGCAGCAGCGGCCGCCCTCTTCGCCGGAATTTGGACGAGCAATTTGATGGTAAAGAATCTGGCCGCGCGCACGCCCTTCTCATTTGCTGTCGACACAGCTCCGGACGTTCGTGTGTTGCTGGTCACGACGGTTTTCAGCGTCGCAGCGATCTTTCTTTCGGGAATTGCGCCGGCCTGGAATTTGACGCGAACCGAAATTCTTTCCGGCCTCAAAGATCGTGATGCTCATTCGAAAAAGGGGTGGTGGCGCAAGCTGGGTTTCGGGGAAACGTTGGTCGGGGCGCAGCTTGCGTTGTCGTTGGCGTTATTAACCGCCGCTGGGCTTTTTATTCATGGCGCCGTGAACGCGCTTTCCGCCAGGCCGGGTTTCCAAACCGAAAACAGAATCCTGATCGAAGTGGATGGGAGCTTGGCCAATTACGACGAGGCCCGCGGCCGGAGCGTTTACAGGCAAGCTGTCGAAGCTTTGAAACAATTGCCGGACGCACTGAATTCGAGTCTGGCGGCAACCGTTCCATTCGGGGCCACGCATTTGGCCAAACACGTTCAAAGCCGCCCGTCTGGCGGAACGGAACAACCGACTTTCGTCCATTTGAATGCCGTAGGCTCGGAGTATTTCGAAACATTGGCGTTGCCTCTTTTGCGCGGCCGCACCTTTTCCGCGGTCGAGGATGATTCAACGAACGTGGTGATCATTGATGACCTGCTCGCGAGCAAGCTCTGGCCGGATGACAATCCGGTTGGCGGACAGATTTATTTTATGGAGCCAACGAACCAACGGCACGATCACGCGGTCGAGACGTGGCGGCAGACCGGCGGGGCGCTCACGATCATTGGCGTCGTGCCATGGACACGCGACAATTTATCCGGGGAAAAGCCGAAACCACACATCTATATTCCGTTTGGAGCTGCTTACCAATCCAGCGCATTCATCCACGTCCGCCTCCGGCCGAATTCTTCAGCCGGCGGTCAACCACGCCTCATCGCGGCAATACGGGCACAACTAAAACGGGTGGATCCGAATATGCCGATCTTGTCCATCCAGCCACTCGAACGATTCTTTAAAGAAAGCCCGGTGCTCTGGGTTTTTGAAACGGGCGCGTTTCTTTTCAGCTGCTTTGGCGTGCTCGCGGCACTGGTGGCGGGCAGCGGTTTGTTCGGACTGATGTCATGCCTGGTGGCTCGGCGGCGAAAGGAATTCGGGATCCGAATCGCGTTGGGAGCGATGAAGCGGCACATTCTCGGTCTCGTGTTGCGACGGGGCCTGCGTTTGCTCGGCATGGGTTTGGCCTGGGGCGCCTTTTTTTCCTATGCCATTGGCCAGGCGCTGCGGAATTTGTTGTTTGAGGTCAGCGCAACTGACCCAGCGGTTTTCGTTTTGGCGCCGCTCCTTCTTAGCGCTGCTGGCCTGCTGGCTTGCTGGTTTCCCGCGCGGGCGGCGCTCCGAAGCAATTTGATGTCGTCCTTGGGATGCGATTAACGAGAGTCAGCCGAACGAAACTTTTATGATTCAATTGCGCAACCTCGAGAAAGCGGTTCGGACGAAAGCGGGTTTCACGTACCTTCTGAGGCAAATCAACCTGGAAATGCGCGAAGGCGAGTTTGTGACGATCATGGGCCCGTCCGGCGCGGGCAAATCGACTCTGCTTAGCATCCTGGGCTTGTACGATCACTCCTGGGAGGGCGAGTATTATTTCAACGGCCAGCCGGTGCACCAGCTTTCCGCCAAAGAACGGGCGGCGCTGAACAAACAGAATGTGGGCTTTGTCTTCCAACAGTTCCATTTGCTGGAAGACCTCACGGTCGCGGAGAACCTCGATATCCCGCTCTCGTACCGAAACGTCAAGCGGCCCGAGCGCGAAGGGTTAGTGGCGGACGCGCTCGACCGATTCGGAATGGTGGCCAAGAAAGATTTATTTCCCAATCAGCTCTCCGGCGGGCAACAGCAGTTAGTCGCAGTCGCTCGAGCGATCATTGCCAGTCCGAAACTGTTGCTGGCAGATGAACCGACGGGAAACCTGCACACCGAGCAAGGACGAGAGATTATGGAGCTGTTCAAAAAGTTGAACAGCGGCGGAATGACAATCGTGCAAGTCACGCACAACGAAAACTGGGCGGCTTATGGTAATCGCGTCATTCGGCTGAAGGACGGCTGGATGGAAAAATAAGGCCCGGATCGCTGGCGTTTTCTTCACACGCATTGCGACCACGGGCCTGCTCTTGCTCCTGCTCTTGCTCTTGCTCTTGCTCTTGCTCTTGCTCTTGCTCTTGCTCTTGCTCTTGCTCTTGCTCTTGATCCTGCTCCGCTGTTTTTCTTTTCCAGCGAGAGCAAGATCATGATTAACAGCAGGAGAGTTGTTCTTCGCTGCGCTCAAGTTCATCGACGTTTCGCTATGGCGCATTCGCCGCTTTTTCGAGCAGACCGTTCAGCGCGTTGAGGCGAGCGTCGGGCGAACCGGTTCCCTGCGTCGGCGAGAAGTAATCGACCAGTCGATTCACCACTTCGCCCTCGAGGACTTCGTGCGCGCGGGTTGTCGGATGAACTGCATCCCAAAAGACAAACTCCGCTGAATCCGGATTGCCCCCGCCGAGCAGAACTGGCAGGAGCGGAACTGTAACATTGGTGAACCCGAATTGTTCCGGAGAATTCACCATCAGCTGGAGCGTCGAAAAGGCATCCACCTGAATTGTCGGAATGCCAGCCTGGGCAAGAGCCTGCAAGCCCGTTCCCAAAAAGTGGTTGTAGCTTGCGCTCAAGTAAGTGATGGACGCACCGAAACCCGATCCGCGTCCATAAGGAGTTATCCCAAGATCCGGCACATTGAGCACCAGAATGTGGCGGGCGCCCGCGGCCCAGAGCGATTGAATCGCGTGCAGTGTGTTTGATACACCATTACGGATAAGCACCGCTGGATCTCCGCCACTCGCAAGCACGACGAAGAAATCGTTTGCGCCTGCCCACACCACGTAAAGCGCTTCCGGATCGGCGCCGCCCGGTCCGAGCGTCTCGAGGAAACTGCCGATCTCATCCTGCAATCCCGGATAAGTTAATCCAAGAACTCCGTCGTTCGTGTTGTCGTGGCCGGTCGTCGCGCCGCCCACTGCATAATTATCGCCTGGCACTAATTCCATGCCGAGGTCCTCCGCCAGATACTCGATCCAGAGCGGACCATTCGAAAACCGGCCGCCGGCATAAGGCGCTGGAGGCAGCGAGTTGCCAGTGCGATGATAAAAGTTTCCAGTGTCTGACAAACTATCTCCGAACACGACAATGCGGCTGAAGGGGGTCGCTCCCGCCTGAGTGAGCACCTGGCCGAGTAGACAGGCCAGCGCCACGATCAAGGCGAAATTGATTTTGAGTCCGTAACGTGCCGCCCGTTTGGTTTGTTTCATAATCGGTCCCTTAAGTATGAGGTTCGTTGATTTAGGGTTGGTTTCTACCTGCCGCTCGATCGAGCCCGCCGACCGAACCTCGCGACGTCTGCGTCTTCAGCGGGATCGATTATCCGCGGCGGATGGGACCTTAAACACGAGGGACTCCTAAACCCTAATCGATAAAAGAAGCGGAAGTATTGAAAGGGACACTTCGATCGCGGAAGGATGATCTAGCCTCGCCCGTCCCGTCGCCGAACCTCCGCAAAATTGCTCAGCCGCGAAGGAACGCAGAGATCCTAGCGCGGCCGGGCGGCAACCAATTCGTTCTCGTCCTTCTCCTCGGAATCGAAAACTAGTTCCATCGACGACGAGACATTTGCGCAAATTCCACCCAAACCTGTTCCGCTTTGATTTCTTATTTAATTCGCGGTCGCTTCGAATTAGCGGGATTCAAATCCCATTAGGCCTCGGCGATGGCTTCCGGGCACGAGTAGAAGGGCGGACCAAGACGCGCGAGTGTTTCGCAAGCCCAGCGATGATATTCGTCTCGGGCATTCAGCGCGGCGATGAGCGGGCCGGCGTCGAGAATGTGCTTCACTTGCTCTTCTTGCTCCAATCCCGCCGGTAGGACTTATTCGTGCTCAGATCGGTGGGTCCGCGCATGACGCCGAAGTGCCGATGCATCACGGCAAGTTTGCCGGCCTGGCGCAGGCGAGATTCCAGGGCCTGCCGCGCAATTTCGCCCTTGGCCAGGCCGGTTCGAGAGGACTCCTCGTCCAGGGCATGCGCCAGCCTCGGCCCCAAGCGGATGGTGAGCGTCTCATTCATAGAAGTGATCGTAATACGATCGAGGCATCGATGCAATACAGGCTCACGAAAGCCCGAATGACTTTGATCCTGCTCGTTGGCAGTCCCGCCTAGCGTGGCGTGGCATGGCCGAATTTCATTTGAACTGTTCCCGGGTTTTGGACAATCGGGTGAAGCTTTGTCGGCAGCGATTGCGGAGGCCAGGAGCGCCAGCGCGGCGATTACGTGACGAAGCAAGGAGTTCATGCGATTTATTTGTTTAAAGAATATCCCGCTACTCGACATGAAAAACGATGTCGTCGGCGGTGTGTTTGATACGTTCTTTTGTTTTTGCATCGGCGGGCAAAGGACCGACTCCCTCATCGTCCTTTAAATTAGAACCGACGCTATACACGAGCCAGCCGCGCTCCGTTTTCTTCAGGCGCAATGGCCGTCCGTCGAATGGATCGATCGGCTCGTGCGGGAGGAACTCCGGGACCAACTCGGTCAACGCAGTGAAGCGGTCTTCTTTGTGCGCGCGCCGGAATCGTTCGAGGGCGAGGGCGGTTTCAGCGCAAATGAGCTTGGCGGAAATCGAGACTTCTTTGCTGAGATAAGCGGGTAAAGAGGTCAGAAAATTCTTGGAAACAACCAGCGGTTTTTGGCCAATATAAGCCGCCACCGAATCTTCGATCTCCTGTTCCTTCCGCGTCCGTTCCCAGAGCGGCAGCTTCTGCGCGTCGATCAACATTTGAGTATGTTTCAAAACACAATTCAGGTCTCTCGCCTGCAAACCGAGGATGCGATAAGCGCCAGCGGCAACGCTTGGCCCAAGCGTCGACGAACTTCCGCCCGCAACAAGCGGGGAAATGCCGGAACCCTGGCCCATCAGCATGGAAACGCACATCACGCGTTCTCCTGCCACCGCGCGTGAGAACGTTCGATCGAGATCCACACGCTCCGCCGCGAATTGTGATTGCAGTTTGGACAGGTGAGACGGATCCCAGCAACGGGTGGCGCAGGCGCGTTCCGTGGCATCGACGATCAGCGCCAGGCAGGCAATGCGGACGAGTTGCGAGATGAGAATCGGTTCTTCTGACAGGCTTTCCTCGACTGAAAACGCCTTTTCGAGAGAACGAAAGGCGTCATCGCCCCGCTGGTCGAGGGCGGAACAGATGGTTTGCACTCGCAGCAACTGAACCAATCGTTTGATCGACGATAGGTGGGGCAGCAACGTGTTGGCCCCATTTCTCAGATTGATCGGATACCTGCCTTTCGCGTGCGGCGGCAGTTCATCGAGAAGCTTTAGCGTAGCAATATTATTGGAGAGATAACCGTGGCTTGCCTCGAGGAAATCCCGCGGCCACGGCGCGCCCGGCTCCGGTATTTTGAAGTCGCGAGCGGTCGCCACCGCGTTCGCAGCTTGCAGAATGAGCTGCGCTGCGTTGCCCTCCGGACCTATTTCGGCATACCAATCGTCCCATTCAGCCAGCGTGACGGGAAATCCCGCGCGGCGAATCTCGGCGAATTTCCGTTCACGCGCCCGGGACGAATTCCAATAGAGCAAGACCGGGATGATCAGGAGGACCGCGGCTGCGGCCCAAAGCCACGTTCGTTTGGGATGGCTGTTTGACGACACGGTAGAGAATGGCCAATGGCCAAGGGCAGAGCGATCCGCAACCAACGCTGCGCCTTCCGCAAACCGCCAACTAATGAACGCGCAATTGACGGTCCGCAATCGTCAACCGTCAATCGTCAATCCGCAATCGCTTCATCCTCCGACGCTGGCCATTTCTTCGTTCGTCGCCACGTTGATGATCTTGAACTGCTCCGCATGGAAGCTCGGGTCGGCGCGGAACGAAAGTTTGCCGAAATATTTTTTCTCGAGGTCAATGAGGAGCTTCTCGTCTTCGGTTCGCAGGCGATCGAGCACAGTGGGATTGACCACAATGCGCAACTGAAAATCCGATTCATCGCGGGTTCGTTTCTTCAGGATTTCCGCCAGCTTGCGCTGGATTTCCACGCTCATGGTCAAGGTGCTCTTGACCTTGCCCCGGCCTTTGCAATACGAGCAATCGTCGTAGACCGCCGCGTGCACGCTCTCGGAGTGGCGTTGGCGCGTCATTTCCATCAACCCGAGCTGCGAAATCGGGAGCACGTGTGTTTTGGCTTTGTCACGCCGCAGCGCCTCCCGGATCCGCTGATACACCAGCATTTGATCCCGGCGCGATTTCATGTCGATGAAATCGAGCACGATCAGCCCGCCGATATTCCGCAGGCGGAGTTGCCGCGAAATCTCATCGACGGATTCGAGGTTGACTCGGACGATGGTGGATTCCTGGTCCTTGCCGCTGCTCTTATGGCGGCCGGTATTCACGTCAATCGCGACAAGCGCCTCGGTTTCGTCGATGACAATATAACCACCGCTCTTGAGATGGACCTGGCGTGAAAAAGCGGCCTCGAGCTGCCGGCTGATGTTGAACCGGTCGAAGATCGGCTGCGGGTCGGAGTACAGCTTCACTTTGCCCGCCGAACGTTTTGAAATGCGCCCGACCATCTCGCGAATCCGGTCGTACTGGAGAGGGCTGTCGACGACGATTCGCTCAACATCTTCCGTGAGAAAATCGCGCACGGTGCGCTCGACCAGATCCGGCTCCTGAAACACGCAAACGGGCGCCGGCTTGTTGTTGATGGCGTCCTGGACGCGCTGCCATTCCTCGAGCAGCAGCGCCAAGTCGCGGACGAAATACCGGGCTTGCTGGCTTTCGCCAACCGTCCGGATGATCACGCCCATCCCTTCGGGAATGCTAAGTCCCCGCAGGATTTTTTTGAGCCGCTGGCGTTCCTCCTGATTTTCAATCTTGCGTGAAATGCCGCACTGATCGGAGTTCGGCAGCAGCACCAGGTACCGGCCGGGCAGCGCTATATTCGTGGTGACACGCGGGCCTTTCGTGCCGATCGGCCCTTTGGTGACCTGGACGATAATGTCCGTGCCGGGCGGATAAAGGCGCGGAATGTCCTTCTGCGTAATGCGCGGGCGTTCGCGCCGCCGGTGCTGCTGGCGTTCGACGATCTCGATGCCGCTGTCGAAGCTGGCCGGAACGATGTCCCAATAATGGAGGAACGCATTCTTTTCGAAGCCGATATCGACGAAGGCGGCTTTCAACCCATCCTCGAGGTTGCGGACTTTGCCTTTGTAAACGCTGCCGACGAGGCGTTCGTCGTTCGTTCGCTCGATGGTGAATTCTTCGAGTTTGCCCTCTTCGAGCACGGCGACGCGCGCCTCGAGGGATTCGACATTCACGATGACTTCCTTGTGGATTTTGGGGGCCGGTGTGATCAACCGTTGCACGCGGCGGATCATTTTATTGGCTGCAACCTTGAGCGTTTCGACCAGTCCTTGCGGCGCCGAATCGCGAATGGCCACTGGCTTAAATTCCGGTTCCTCGACCACTTCGGCCGGAGTTTCCATGTGCGGTTCGCGGAAGCTCTTTTTGATCGGCGCGGCCACTTGTTCGGCCTGGCGCTCGGCCGCCTCCTCGGTGACCCCCGCGGCGATGTTTTCCGCGCGATCGATTTCGCGTTTGTGGCGGCCGCTGTCAAAAATGCCTTCGCTCGGCGGCGGCTCGCCCGTGGATTGGACCCGTGCTTCCGTGGCGTCGCGGTCATTCCGTTGAGGGACACTCATCCCTCGGTTCGGGCGGAACCGCATTCCCCTCCTGCGAGGCGAAAAACTTCGTTCACTCATAATCAGTAATCTTTTCGATGGAGTTGTATGTTTTGCAAAATGCCTGCGGCGATCAACGAGGTCAGCACTGAGGATCCGCCGTAACTCAGCAGCGGCAGTGGAATCCCTGTCACAGGCATTAGCCGTATATTCATGCCGATATTGATGAAAACGTGGCAGAACAGCAGTGTCACCACCCCCACGGCCAGCAATTTGCCAAGGCGATCGCGCGCCTGGCTCGCAATGCGAATTCCGCTAAATAGCCAAAGGGTATAAAACGTGATGACGAAAAAGCTGCCCAGGAAACCTCTCTCCTCGGCAATCACAGAGAAGATGAAATCATTGTGCGCCACGGCCCGCGGCAGGTATCCCAGTGTGTTCTGGGTTCCCTCCCGCCAGCCCTTTCCTGTCAGTCCACCCGATCCGACCGAGATGAGCGCCTGCCGGATGTTGTAGGATTTTTCCCGCTGCAAATCCCGAAAATGCTTCCGCTCCTCAGGGGTGGCGTTCCGAGGGGCAAAGTCGCGCCCGAAATAAACCAGCAACCGCTGCCGCTGATAATCCTGCAGCTTGATCTGCCAGCCCGGCGGCGCGAACAGCACGTCGACCAAAATCAAACCGATAAACAAAGCAGCCACTCCAATCAGCTTGGCCAGATAACGAACCGGCACGCCGGCAACGAACATCATCACCAAACCGATCGGGAAAAACACCAAGGCCGAACCGAGATCCGGTTCGCGCAAAATCAAAAGAAACGGCAGCGTCGTCATGCCGATCGATTGCCAAAACACGCTGCGCCAGCGCAATTCCTCGACTGGCCTGCTCAAGAAATGGGCCTGCGCAAAAATGAACGCGAGTTTGGCGAATTCCGAAGGTTGCAGCGCGAACGGACCCAAATCAATCCAGCGCCGCGCCCCCAAGATCTTCACGCCGATGATCAGCACCAGCACCAACAAAAGAATCGTGATCCAGTAACCGACGAGCGACCAACGCACCAACCGCGTGTAATCGATGAAACAAACCGCCACACACGCGCCCAGGCCAATCGAATACCAGACGACCTGCTTGAACGCGAATTCGCGATACCACGGCACCATTTCCGAGAGCGGCTTGGCGCTGTAGATGAACGCCGCGCCCATGATCATCAGTCCGAGGACAGCGAACGCCATCGGCCATTCGATCGGCCATTCGCGTTTGTTGATGGGTTTGTCGAAGATCATCGCTCCGCTCCCGCCACGGTTTTGCGCTGCTGTTCCTGCTGGCGCTCGCGGACCAGCAACGCCTCGTAAATCTTTCGGGCAATCGGCGCGCAGGTGCCCCCGCCCGAACCTGTCTTGCCCAGCATCGAAACCATCACCACGACTGCATAACGCGGGCTCTCTGCCGGCGCGAACGAAACAAACCACGTGATGTGGTCGATGTGCGTCTGGCCGTTTTCCACACGTGTTTTTTGCGCCGTGCCCGTTTTTCCACCGATGTGCCATCCGTCCACCCGGGCTCCTTTGCCGGTGCCCTCTTCTTCCACGTCCGCCAACATCGCACGGTGCAGGAGCGCCAGGTGATCTGGATTTAATTGGATTTGATCGATGATTTCCGGAGCAACTCGCTCGGTCTCCTCATGCGAGAAATTGTCCTGCGGCTCGGTTCGAAGGACCAACCGCGGCCTTAATATCTTTCCACCGTTCGCGACCGCCGCGGTGAGGACCGCCATTTGCAGGGGCGTGACGGTGATATCGCCTTGCCCGATGCTGAGATTCGCCGTGTCGCCGGGATACCATTTCTCGCCATCGTGCCGCTGGAGCGGTTTTGGCTTTGGAAGATATCCGTTCTCCTCTTCCGCGCGGAGGGCGATGCCAGTTCGCTGGCCTAAGTGGAAGCGGCGGCCCATGGCCACCAATTTTTCCGGCCCGGTCTTTAATCCGTAATCGATGAAATACGGATTGCTCGAGCGCATAAAGGCCCGCTTGAAATCGAAATCACCGGGCCCTGCCGTATCTGCGATCCGCTTCGAGCGGGGCGTGAGCTGGTAAAAACCTTGGCTGTGGAAAATCTCGTTCGGGTCCAGCACGCCCGCTTCCAACGCAGCGAGGGAGACGATTATTTTGAAGGCTGATCCAGGGGGATACGTTCCGTAGCTGGCGCGATTGAGCATCGGCCGGCGATCGAGATCATTCAGTTGGTCCCAGTCCGTTTGACTAATCGTGGGAACAAAAAGGTTCGGATCGAATGCGGGCGAAGACGCCATGCCGAGGATATCGCCATTGCCAGTGTCCATGACGACCGCGGCGCCGTTGTATTCCATCCCTGCCGGCCGTAACGCCCGTTCGCAAGCTTGCTGGATGTTGACATCGAGCGTCGTGACCAGATTTTTTCCCGGCGACGGTTCCGGCCATATTTCTTCGCTTTCCCGGTAGCCTTCGTGATTGACCAGAATTGATTTGCAGCCGCCCTTGCCGCGCAACGCGCCATCGTAAACCCGCTCGAGCCCCATCACGCCGACAAAATCCGGCACGGGATAATTAAAGTGCAAATCACCGTCGGGATCCGGATCTTCCGTCCGCTGCAAATGGCCGAGCAGATGCGCGGCCAGCGTGCCTCTGGGGTAAACGCGCAGCGGTTGAACGTCGAGCTCCGTGCCGGGAAATTTCGAACCGGATTCGACGAAAAGCGCCACCTGGTCCGGCGTCAGATCGCTCAAAATCGGCAGAGGCGCGTAGCGCCGGCTGAGGTAATGTTCTTCGAATTTCGGCCGGTTTAAGACGAGCGGATGGCCGAGCGTTCGGCTGACCTGGAACGTGAGATTGCTCACGACGTTGTATCGCGCCAGGTTTTGCAATTCCGAATCCTCGAGCCGGGAGAGGCGCTTCACAAGGCGGTTGGCGACGCGCTGGGCTTTGAGTCTGTAAAATTCTTTCGTAAAGAGCGGCCGAATATCCTCGAGATACAGATTCACGTTGAAGCTCGGGCGGCTTTCCGCGATGGCAAGGCCGTTCCGGTCCAGAATTTTTCCGCGAATGGCGGGCATTCGAACCGTGCGGATGGACTGATTCTTTTGCCGATCCAAATATTGCGAGGCGGAGACGACCTGAATGTACCAAAGGCCTGCCAGCAGCGCGAACATGCCCGCGAGCACGCTCATCGCCACCCAGCGGAGCCGGTGGTCATCTGTTTTGAGTTCGTCAAAAAAGAGCATTTAAATGCGTCCCCTTTTGATTTCCCGGTCCGCCCGGTAGGAAGTTTCGAGAAGGGGCGGATGGCTGAAGGCCTTTTCGAATCGGATGAGCGTCTGAAAAATCAACGGCGTGGCCAGGCCGCCGCCCAGCGCCAGGAGCAGCCATTGCCAAAGCGAGCCCCAACCGAGCAGAGGCGAAGCCCCAATTCCGTAGAGGCTCACCACCGTCATGAGCGGCGCGGCTGCGCTTGAAATTGTCCCCAACACGAATTGCGCGAACAGTTGATCCTGCAAAACCACCTCTCGGTTCCAATGCGCAATCCCGCCGACGACAAGCAGCGGCAGCACGCTAATGGCGAGCGGATTGGCGGAAACCGAATCGAACAGAATCCCGCCGATCAGCGCGATCGAAATCGAATTCACCAGTCCCCCTTTGAGCCCGGCGTAAACCATCAGCCCCGGGAGAAAATCAATCTGCGTTCCAAGCCAGTGCCGGAACGGAAACCCGAGCGCCTCCAGAAATACCAGGAGGTACGCGGCGGCAATCAAACAAACTGACATCACGCCTGTCATGGCAAGAGCACAAAAACTTCTTCCAACTGTTTCGGGTCGGCCAGCAGCTTGATGCGGGCTTCAAGGTACAGCCCGTACCCGACGGTATTCGTATCGAGCACGTGACCGATTGGAATTCCTTTCGGATAAATTCCACCGAGCCCGCTCGTGATGATTTCGTCGCCCGGTTTAATCCGACTTCCTCTGGGAAGGAACTTGAGGTTGACGATCGCCTGTTCGAGAATGCTCGACGGCCCGGCGGCCACAATCCCGTTCGCGTCACTCGCTTTGACCAGCGCGGAAACCTGGCAGTTCGGATCGCCAATCAAAGCCACTTGCGAGCGGCTAGAAGTGACTTCCCGAACGCAGCCGATCAGCCCGGCGGGCGTCAGCACAGGGAGGTTTGGTTGCACCCCGTCGCGGCTGCCTTTGTCGATTTGGAGCGTGCGCCACCAATTCGCGGGATCCCGCAAAACCACCCGAGCCAGTTTCGGTTTCCATGGGCTTTGTTTTTGCCATTCGAGCGATTGCCGGAGCTGGCCGTTTTCTTCCCAGACTTGCTGGGTTTGAAAGGTGCGCAGGCGGAGTTGTTCATTTTCGCGGCGGAGCGTTTCGACTTCTTTTTGGAGAGAGCGCCTGGAACCGACGGCCCGGGAAATTTCGTCGGCCAAATGCTCGACCGAAGTCGTGAGGCCGACCAGAGGAAGGAACATCCCGCTGAAGACGAACTTGAGCTGCGCGGCGGTTTTTTTGGGCAGAGTCAGGAAGGCCAGCACCACCACCAGGACGATGCTGAACAAGATGTAATGCGGCCGTTTCAACATGCTTTCACCCGATTTGGGTCGGGCGAACGCGCAGCAGCTACGTGCGGCTCGAGTAGGCGACGCGCTTGAGGAACGCGAGTTCCTGCAAAACGCGGCCTGTTCCTTCGGCCACGGCGGTGAGGGGATCGTCCGCGATATGGACTGGCAACCCGGTTTCCTTCGCCACCAGCCGGTCGATGCCGCGCAATAACGCGCCACCACCAGCCATTACGATTCCCCGGTCCACCAGGTCGGCGGCCAATTCCGGGGGGCATCGCTCCAAAGTGATTCGGATCGATTCCAAAATGCTGCTCAATGGCTCTTTCAACGCTTCCCTGACTTCTTCCGATCGGACCGTAAGGGTCTTGGGCAAACCCGCGCTCAAGTCCCGCCCTTTTACTTCCATCGAGAGTTCCTGTTCCAGGGTAAACGCAGAGCCAATGCGGATTTTAATTTCTTCCGCGGTGCGTTCGCCAATCATTAAATTGTAGGCTCGTTTCATGTAGGCCACGATCGTCTCGTCGAATTCGTCGCCGCCCACTCGCAAGCTCCGGCTAAAAACAATTCCCGCCAAAGAGATAATCGCAATCTCGCAGGTGCCGCCGCCGATATCCACGATCATATTGCCCGCAGGCTCGTGAACTGGCAGACCCACCCCGATCGCCGACGCCATCGGCTGTTCGATCAAATAAACTTCCCGGGCGCCCGCGTGCGTGGCAGAATCTTTCACCGCCCGCTTTTCCACTTCCGTAATGCCGGAAGGAACCGCGACAACAACGCGTGGAGCGATCAGTTTGCGGTGATGAACCTTCTGAATAAAATGCCGAAGCATCGCTTCGGTGATCTCGAAATCGGCAATGACGCCGTCTTTCATTGGCCGGATGGCGACGATGTTGCCGGGCGTGCGGCCTAACATCCTCTTGGCCTCTTCGCCGACAGCCAGGACATTGGTGGTTCCGGCTTCGATGGCGACTACAGAAGGTTCGCGCAGGACAATGCCTTGGTCTCGAACGTACACAAGGGAATTTGCAGTCCCCAAGTCAATACCGATGTCGTTGGAAAACAGGCCTTTAAATTGCGCTAACATGAAATACGCCTAAACACTCGCACAGCTTATGTAGGCGATACCTCGCAGGTCAAGACGATTAGGCCAAAAGAACTGCCAGAGCACCGTCAGGGCTTTCCAACCGCCGAGCCAATGAATCCACCAATGACAGCCGCGATTGGCTTCAACTGTTGAGTCGTGGGATCGGCTTGAACGCCGAAGTTCTCCAAAGCGGTGGCGCCGAGAAGAAAGAGCGATCCCGCCGGGGCAAAGATGACGGGACACGTTAAAGCTTCATCGAGCTCTGGAATGGTCAGCACCGCTTCACCCAGCAAGCGGCGGTCTCGACGTCCATCCGCCAGAATGAGTTCGCGGGCACGCAAAGGTCGCAACCCGATTTGATCGAGACGATCTTCCGGTATGAAGGTGTACAACGCGCCAGTATCGACCCAGAATTGTTCCTCAAAAGAGCGCCCGCGATCCTCCGGATTCGCAACCTTCACTTTTACTTGAAACATTCCCATGCGCTTAATCTCTGGGCGACTGTAATTCGAGTTTGAGTGGCCGGTCAAGTTTGGCCGGACCTGTGCCGGACTTTGCCATCCAAACACCGGCCAATGAAAACGGTAGTGTCGAAGGGAGATAGCTAAACAAAAAAAACTCAATTCGCCGGCTTCAGTCCCTCTTCCGCCCCCAAACCTTTCTCGATCCAGCCGGGATACCAGCGAAATACATTTCCCGTCAAACTGCCTATGAAGATTTCATTCTTCGGCGTGACGTGAATCCAATGCCCCGGACTTTCCATCGAACCTTGAATGGCCCCGCTTTCGAGATCGATCCGCATGATTCGCCCCGCCAGCGTATCGTAAGTGATGTTCTCGATGTTATTCCGATGGGTGATGATCCACATCTCGTCTTTCGGCGTGATGAAAATGTTCTGAGTCGCCCCGAGATGCGTCCATTGTTTTAAAAATTTTCCATTCGGATCAAAGATCTGGATTCTATTGTTCTCCCGGTCGCTCACGTAAACTTTGCCCTTTGAATCCACCGCCACCGAATGCGGCGTGTTGAACTCGCCAGGCCGGGTCCCTCGCTTCCCCCAATCCAACAGATATTTCCCGTCATGCGAGAATTTCACGACGCGCGAGTTGCCGTAACCGTCCGAGACGTACACATCGCCCGAAGGAGCGAACGCGATGTCGGTCGGCCGATTAAAAGTCTCGGCGTCAGTGCCCGGCTGTTTTTTCTTTCCTAACACAAGCAGGCGCCGGCCTTCTGGCGTGAACTTCATCACTTGATGATCGCCGTTATCCGTCACCCAAAGATTTCCTTCCGGATCGATCCGCATTCCGTGCGGATTTCCAAACATCCCTTTTCCCCACGAGCGCAGAAACCGGCCTTGGCCATCAAACACGATGATCGGGTCAGCTTTTGGGCCGCGCTGGAAAACGTAAACATCCCCTTTCCGGTCAACGGCGACGGCGGAAACGCGGCCGAATTTCCATCCCCTCGGCATGGTGTCGGCCGGTTCCTCCCCGAAACGAATTTGGACGCGATACTTCAGCAGGCCGCCTTCATGTGAGAACCAACCGGCAGCTCCGAAGGCTTGTGAAATAAGCACCACGTTAGTCAGGATCAGCAGCGGAAGGAAAGTGGGTGCAATCATAAAATGATTCCGCGCAAAACGGTAACTTAAGATGGATTTCATTCTGGAAAACAATCCATCGGACCATCGTAAGAGGAAAGCGAGAAATGACGGTCCAGGTGGGGCGAGGCTACTGACGAGCCGCCGAAGAGTATCCGCAAGAGACATCTATTGCCGAAAAAATGTCGAGCTTTGCGGGCGAAAAAGGAAATAGGCAATGGCGGCCAACAGCACCGTGTGTATTCCGACTGCCATGGCCGAGTGAAGGATGCTGAGGATCACGTGGTATCCGAGCCAAACAACCAAAAGCCAGCGCGCCCAATTGGCGCCGCGCAGTAAAAACCCTCCGCCGACAATCGCCAGAATCCGGACGAAGCACACCCACACCAGCGATTCTTCAGACGGATGCAGCGCATGATAGGACAATGCGACGATCCCCACCGTAATGAATATCCAACTGATGACTGTGATTGAGGGGGGCCGTTTGGTCATTCCGATGTGTTCACCATCAGATGATGGTGATCCCCCAAGCGCCGTCGTTACTCCCGCACGACTCGGTAAAACCGTTGTGTTTGGCCCGCGGACGTATCATGGACGGGAACGATCCCGCCGGGCCCGGGAATCTTCAACAAGGGAATCCATTGGGACTCGCCGAGGCTGTCCTTGTACTCCAACCGGTAGGTCCGCCCGCTTTCGGTCGGCAGCGAAAACGAGAAGTCGTTTGCGAGCCGCTTTGGATCGGAGAGTCGGAGCCCTGGAGGCGATACCGGTTTGGGCAAACCCAGCAATCGCACCAGGCTGGTCATCGGGAGGCCATTGACATGCTGGAAACTCCCACCCACCAAGAGGCGCCCTTCAGAATCGGGCGCGACCTTCGAGATAGCGCCATCGAAGCTTGTCTCCACCCAATCCGGATCACGTGAGCCGTCTCGATTGAGAACGCGAATCGTCTGTGGGCCGCCCGCGATCAGCTTGTCCTCATTCAGGAACCCATAGAGTCGAACGATTCCCTGGGGCAGCGGGAATTGTGCAACGGTGGCGCCGTTGTAATCGAGATGGAGGAGTTGACCGTTTACGACCGCCACAAACGAGGCGCCATCCGGAGCGATGAGCAGGCTTTCAGCACCAGCTCGTGCCACCTCGATTGACGGGGCGAATGATCGATCCAAAGTTCCGCCCACATTCAGGCGAGCCAATCCGGATTGGAGGATGTCATTGATCCAATCGAATCTACCCCACAAGATCACGCTCCCGTCCCCTTGCACAGCCAAGCGGTCGATTATATATGCGCTGTAAATGGGGCTTACAGTGCGAAGCCGAGGCGATGTGAACGCATTGTCCAGTCGTCCGTCGAGAAACAGGCGGGCCACCAGCGGCGATTCGAGGTGAGTAAAACCATCGATGCTGATTGTGTTGAGATAGAGTTTGTCCTCCCATCGGACGATCGATCGAACGATCTCTAATCTCGAGTTCGAGGGCCACTGGCTGACGAATTGTGAATCGAAAGAACCATTGTTCTTCAGGAGGGCCACCGCCGGAACCGCGTGCCCATCAAACTTCGTGAAATCGCCGGCCACAAGAATCCGTTCCCCCTCGAGGAGAAGGATCGAACCGACCCGAGTCCCGTCGGAGTAGACCCCGGAGAAGATACGAGTCCGCGTGCCATCGGTCGCGCCCCCGCCTGGGTCGAAGCTCGAGTCCAGGCTGCCATCAGAATTAAGGCGCGCGAGGCACGGTCGCGCGAAGCGGCCAATCCGTGTGAATTGGCCGCCGATGAGAATGCGTCCGTCCGACTGTAAGGCCAGTGCGAGAACCGAAGCATTGGTGTCCCCGTAAGAAGGAGAAGGGTCCAGCAAGGGACCGGTGCCCGGATCGAAGGAAAGGTCAACCGACCCCGGTTGAGTTGGGGCCGGCAATACGGTCAACTTTGCCGTCTGGCTCGTGACCGACTGCAACGGATTGCTGACCACGACCGAGTAACCGCCTGCGTCGCTGCTTTGCGCTCTCGAAATCTTGAGCGTGGATTGCGTCGCGCGGTCGATGGGGGCTTCGTTGTGCCGCCATTGATATGTCAACGGAAGCGTGTGCTGCGCCTTCACCACAAAAACGGCGTCCTGCCCCGCTGTCACCACGACGCTTTTCGGTTGCCCCAAGATTTCAAGCGGGGTGGCCCGTGTCACGGTCAGCTGCGCGGGAGCGCTTTCGATGTTGCCTAACGAATTGGAGACCTTGACGGAATAGGCGCCGGCATTCGCCTGCTTGACCAGCGGCAGAGACAACTTGCTTTGAGTCGCGTCCGGGATGGCGGCGCCGTTGAAGAACCACTGGTAAGCCAATTCCAGGCTCGAGGCCACGACTTGGAATGTGACAGACGAGCCCTCCACGACCGTTTGCGAAACCGGCTGAACGATGATGCTGGGCGGCGCGTTCGTCACCGCGCGAATCCGGGCGAGATTCGGGGTCGCGCTGCCATTCAATCCCGTGAATTGGCCAGCGATTGTCAAATAGCCATCGTCCGACAATATCAGGTCATCGACGTAATATTTTCCGAATGTTTCGGACTTTTCACTGAAGGTGACGACAAAGTCTGGATCGAGTTGGCCGTCTGCAGGAAGCAGGCGAACCACCGCTTCGCGAGGTTGGCCGTTGACAGTTGAAAATCGGCCTCCCACCAAAATCTTGCCGTCTGGCTGGACGAGAATTTTTCGAAGTTCGTAATCATCTGCTGCCCAGGAGAGGTTGGGGCCGAACTGAGTTTGCAATGAGTTATCGAGGGTTCCGTCTGGAAAGAGGCGCTTGAAGATTGTGTTTCCACCCAAGAGAACTTTTCCATCCGCTTGAATGGCGATGGTCAGGGGAGGGAAATAATGGACGATATCATTTCCGGCAAAAGTCGGATCCACCGTGCCGTCGCTGAAAAGGCGGGCCACGTCACTTTGATGGACCCCGTTAATTGTGGAGAAGTCTCCCGCGATCAGCAGACGGTCCCCTTCGAGTGGCAGGACCGCACTGACGAATAGGACGTCAAAGCTTCTTGCCCAAACTTTGACCACGAACTGCTGGTCGCGCTGGCCGTCCGAGAGAACCCGAGCAAGCTCCTGAACCGAGCCCAACACCCCAGCTTGTTTCACGACCAGAACCGACCCGCTCGTCTCCGCCGCAAACGCCAACGACCGTCCGTCGTCCGAAAAAGCGTCCCAGCCGACTGCGGGCACAAAATCTACATCCAGCGTCCCGTCCGCTTTCAACCGGGCGAGGCCAGGACGGGCATACCCATTGACTGCGGTGAACGATCCGCTAATGACAATTTTCCCGTCCGGCTGAACAGCGAGGCCTTGCACAAAAGCTCCCGAAGTGAACGATAGATTTTGGGCGAAGCTGGCATCCAACTGCCCGTCCGGCTCGAGGCGCGCAATCAACGGGCGCTGCTTTCCGTCAACCTGGGTGAAATCCCCTGCGATCAGGAGACGCGCGTCAGGCAGAGAAACGACCCGCCGGACGCGGCCATTCGGTCCCGCGCCCAAGGAGAAGCCGGGGCTCGGTTCATTGATCGTCGTGGTCAACCTGATTTCAGGCCGATCAATAATCACTGCTCCGTGAGGTCCCAAAAGCGACGCGGTGAATACCGCGGCAATTAAGCCGGTTCGGCCAATCCGTAAAGAATCGGCGATTGTTCGCGTGTGGATGAAGTTTCGCATAGTCAGGTTCTCGTTCGTCCGCGGTTCATGATTTCCTTGAGTCAGGAATGGTCCGTTTTCGTCGGCAAAATGGCGGCCACAAAGTTTGATGGCTTTGTTTTCTGCGCAACAAGTCGGCCCAACTCTCGCGCGTGATGACTCAACCCTGTTTCAGAGTGGCTTCAGCGCCCGGCGCAGCCACGCGCGGGCAAAGGTCCACAACCGTTCGGCGCTGCGCAATGGAATTCCCATCGCGTCGGACGCCTCCGGCATTGACATGCCAACAAAATAGCGAAGTTTGACCAATTCGGCCGCCTCGGCATCCTCCGCAGCCAAACGGTCGAGCGCTTCATGCACGGCCAGCAATTCGTCCTCCGGCGCGGTGACAACCAATCGCGAGTCCGATTCGTCAGTGCGCTCGCCGTAGCCGCCTTTGGCCGCCACCTGCCGGCGCCGGGCGCGTTCGATCAGAATGCGGCGCATGGCCTCGGCCGCGGCGCCAAAGAAATGGCGGCGTCCGTGCCATTCTTGCTGCGCTTTGGTGAGCCGCAGCCACGCCTCGTGGACCAAGGCAGTCGGTTGAAGGGTTTGGCCTGGCTGTTCTCTGGCCATTTTCGCCTGCGCCAGCCCCTTCAGCTCGGCATAGACCAACGGCAACAGATCCTCCGCGCGTCCCGGTCCAGTGTGATCTGCGGACGACCCGTCAAAAGGATCGGTTAGGTTATGCATAAAGTTATAACTCCCCTGGCTCTTGGCCCCAGACCCAATCCCGTTGCCCTTGGTCCCATTGGTCCCATACTCCGCGTTCTCTCTCGTCCTGCGACAAGAGACCGCCGTCGTCTTTCGAATCCCAACCGATTGAGTAGAGAAGATAGCTATTGCCAGTGCGGCGATAGCGAAGCGGTCGGCCATCAAAAAGATCGTGGGGCACCTTGGCCGCGAATTCTGGAACGAGCGCGTCAAGTGTCTCGGGGTATCCCCCGCGGACCAGGCGGCAGCGTTCGAGCGCGCAAGCAACCTGCGTCTGGTTGACGAACGTTTGCATCCGGGCGAGATATCGAAGTTCCCGAGTGCTGTGGGGGGGGAATCGCTGGCCGAACCAGTCATGCCAGCGGTAGAATGGACGGCTGATCGGGTTCGAGGATCGCCTGCTTACTTCCCGATTGAGGTTCTCGATCTTGCGGGCATCGAGCCGCACGGCGGCTCCGTCCCAGCAGTCGATTATCTCCTGCATCGAGAGCGCATACGAAAGCAAGTTCTGCTCAAACCAGCCTTGGGGCGAGAGGGCCAGGACAACTGTGGCTTGTGCGTACCGCCAATCGCCTCGCAGCAAGGCATGCCAAGCGTCGGCAAGATTTGGGCTCGCCCGATTTTCACCATAAAATCCGGCGACTCCTCGATCCCGGAACATGTGCAGAGCCGTGGCGCGTGTTGCATGCAGTCCAGCAAAGTGGTCCGAGAGAAATTCGGCATCTTCCAACTGTTTTTGAATGATAGCCAACTCATCAGATTTCCAAGCGGCTCGTCTCAGAGTGCTGGAGATTGTATGAGCGTAACCGCTGGCCAGTTGAGCCTTCGAATTTCCCAAGAAACCTCGGGGCGGGTTATCGAGGGTTTCGGCTACACGGAAAAGATCGTGGATGAGGGTGAGATCATGCAAGGCGGAGCGTGAATCTCCAAACACCAGGTGCGCCGGGCAACGAGCCCGCAGCGCTTGAACCATCGCCGCCACGGCTGGCCAACTGAAATTCTGGGAGTCATTAACCCATCGACAATGGGGCCGGGCCAGTGCCTGTTCCAACTGCTGAAACTCGGCCTCGAAACCGCTGTACCAATCCAAAATTCCCTGCCAGCTCAGATAATTCCCTGCCTCGATGACGATCATTCGCCTGGCAGCGTCCCACCGCGGCCTGAGCTCGAACGCAAACTCCGCTCCGAGCGAGTCGAGCGCCTGAAGCGGCGTCGAGTTGGTATAGGTTCGAGAGATAGTATATGGTTTCCCCCAAGGCACCGTTTGGGGGTAACGGCGCCGCGCCTCTTCGCTGAACTCCAGACGGACCCCGGCCTGCTCGCCCAAGCTCAGAAAAGCTGCTTCAACAGCGGTCTTGTCGACTTCAAGATGGGGAATCGCGGTTCGGCTTGGAGCGTTGGTCCTGAAATCGCGGATCCTCGCGTTGCGCGGCAGCGTGCGCGGCAATTTTAATGTGGCGAACTCAGCAAATGGAGAAACCAGCCAATACGTCCAATGGGCAAATGGACCCGCCGCGTCGCCAGTTAAAATGGGATGCCTCAGGGGAGGCGTTGTGCCGCGCATGAATTGATTCTTTATGAACGGATGCTCCATGGCGTTTTGATTCGCGGGCACAGCCGGTTTGACGAACGTCGCCCATTCCAACGATTCGCCTCTTGCTGCCAAGTTCCATCGGAGTTTTTCCCATCCCGCCTTTCCGCGCCAGTCTTCGACGGCATAAAACGCCCAGATCAACCCCGCAAAGGTTAGACCTCCGGCGACAGCCTCAAGCCAGGGCTGACCGGGAAAGGATGTGCGCTTCGCGGTGGGCTTCCGACTGCGCATAGGCAGCACAGAACTGAGGAGGCTCAGACCCAACAGGCTGCCCAATTCTGAAACAGCGAACACGGCGCCACCCATCCCTTCCCCTGAAAATCCGACGATCCATAGCAGCCATAAATAAAGGAGAAAGAGCCAAATGGCCCCCGGCAGGAACACTGTTTTCCATAAGTGATGCCGGTTCTTCACGCCCCAGAGCGCAAGCCAGCCGTATCCCCCAGTAACTGTCGCTCCCAACAGCGCGATCAGGAGATCCGGATAGGAAACCGCCTTCAACCCTGCTCCCAAATCAATGGTGGCAAACAAGGTAATCCCCACCAGGCAGACCACCAGCGGCAGTACAAGCAGCCTGGCCAAAGACCAGCTTCGCGCATCGATTTCGCTGCCTCGCTCCAAACCCCGGCTCACGGCGGCACGAAAGCTCGAACTCTCATGCATCCCCAAGGCCTCCCAAATGGCACGAAACCCAATCCAAATCGAAGCGAGAGCGCATAAGGAACCGGTAAGTTCCACGGGCGCAAGTGAGAAGTTCCAAGGTTTCCAGACCCACCAGCGAATCTGCAACAACATGAAGCTCAACCCCACCACGAATCCGGCCATTCCCAAACCGCCGTACCAAACCAAAGGGTTCTGTGAAAAAGTCCGCCCGCCCAAGTCAGCTTCCCGATAACACTTCCGAAATAGCCGACCGCCGAAGTGGAACAGAAGAAAAATTAGCGGGAACACTTTGAAAAATTCGCCGGGAGGCCACGCGGCTCCGCGCATGGGGCCTCCTTGCCCACCGCCGCTCCTCCATTGCTGAAAACTCATCTTCTCCCACAATCCATAAGCGACGCAGGTCAGTGCCAAGACAAGCCCGCCAAACAATCCGGCAAACACCCACGGATTTCGCTGCATCCAACTCCACGACCGCCGCACGCGCCCGGCTGGCCGCGCCAGGATCGGTTCGTAATTCAAAAATCGCTCCAACTCCTGCGCCAATTCCTCCGCGCTCTGGTACCGCCGCTCGGGCTTTTTCTCCAAACACTTCAAACAGATCGTCTCCAAATCCGCCGATACCTTCGCGTTCAGTTTGGACGGCGGCGCCGGCTCCTGCTCGAGCACCATTTGCAGCGTTTCCACCAGCGTCTCCCCTTGGAAGGGCGGCCGGCCTGTCAGCATATGATAAAGTATCGCCCCGAGTGAATAGACGTCACTCACCACTCTGACCTCCGCCTGCTTGCCCCGCGCCTGCTCGGGCGACAAATACGACGGGCTCCCCATCACCGCGCCGGTGCGAGTCAGTTCGCTATCCAGGGCCAAGCGCTTGGCCAGGCCAAAGTCCGTAATGTGCGGCTGGCCCGTTGCATCCAGCAGAACATTCGACGGTTTCAAGTCCCGGTGCAGAATCCCCTGCCGATGCGCAAACTCCATCGCCTCGGCAATGGTCTTGAGCAATCGCGCCGCTTCCGCGGCGGCCATCGGTCCGAAACCCATCCGTTGGGCCAGCGTCGGTCCCGCCACATAATCCATCGAATAGTAGTGCCGTCCCTCGTGCTGGCCCACTTCGTGGATGGGCACAATGTTCGGATGCTTAAGATTGGCTGCCGATTCCGCTTCGAGGCGGAACCGTTTCACGTCGGCCTCGGTCGCCAGTTCGCCAGCCAGGATCATTTTAAGGGCGACGGTCCGTCTGAGGCTGACCTGGCGCGCCTTGTAAACGATGCCCATGCCGCCTCGCGCTATTTCCTCTTGCAACTCGTAGTCGCCGAAATAACGAACGGTTGCAATGGGTGGGGCGGTCGATTTGGAAAGCGCGGGCGCTGCCGGCGTGATCAGCGGCGATGTGATCGGCGCCGAGAGGGTGACCGTCCGCTCAGAGTTGGTCTGTCCGCCGCTTGAAGCCTCCAGTTCAAAAGCGGGCTTTGCGAGAAAGCTGTCGGTCTGATGATGAGTCAGAAGGGCCGAAACCTCCGAGCGGAGAGCGGCATTCGAGCCGCAGGCCCGATCCAGATAGGCCCGGCGCACTTCCGGATCGCTCAGCTCCAGTGCCTGCAGGAAAATGTCCCGTGCGCGCGGTTCGGGGTTTTCATTTGATGGGGCCATAAGCCTCAGGTTGATCCTTCCGCCTTATATGCGATCGAGCTGTCATTTTCCCGCCACTTATTTATCGAGCCGGTGGCGGCACAAACAAAATCACGGTCCCTTCCGTCGCAAGAAGAGCAACGTCAGATCATCTTGCGGCCCGGTTCCGGCCGAGAATCGCTGGATTGCTTGGCGGATGCGCCTGGCGTACTCGGGCAAAGGGTCTGTTTCCGGGGCGCTGCCGAACTCCTGACTCAGCCGCGTTTCCCCAAACATCTCGGCCGAATCCGGGCCCACGGCCTCGATCACGCCGTCCGTGTAAAACAACAGCGCGTCGCCCGGATGCAATTTCAACCGCGTTTCCTCGAGCCCGCGGCAGGTGCTCTCGATTCCGAGAAGGACTCCTGGGTCTGCCGAGATTTGCTCGACCTTTCCTCCGCGGCGCCGCAACAGCGGGGCGGGATGGCCGGCGCGCACCAGCGCGCATTCCCCGTTGCTGGGGTCGTAAATGCCAGCCAGAAACGTCACGAACAGGAATTTGGGATTGTCATTGGCGAGTGCGTCGTTCAATCGCATCACTATTTCTGCGGGCGACCGGCTGTGCTGGAGGAATTGTCTCCAGAGGGCTCGCACCATGGCCATGAATAACGCGGCCCCCACTCCTTTCCCGGAGACATCAGCGACAGCGATGGCCAAGCGCCGTTCTTCGAGCGCCACGCAATCGTAAAAATCTCCCGCCACTTCCAGAGCCGGCTTGAGCTCCCCGTACACGTCGATTTCAGAGCTCTGTGCCACGGGCAGGTCGCGCGGCAGAAAGGCCTGTTGAATTTCCCGGGCCATCATGAGCTCGCGCTGCATGCGCTCATTTTCGAGCAATTCGTGATGCAAAAGAGCGTTCTCGAGGACATTGGCAACTTGCATCGCAACGGCAGTCAGCATGTGGAGGTCCTCCGCGGTAAACGGGCTGCCGAGTTGCCGCCGATCAACCTGAATGGCTCCGAGAATCGCTGAGTGCGTCTGCAAAGGAACACAGATCAGAGAACGAATGCCGCTCGATTGAATGGAAAGATTCGCCTCAAACGTTCGTGTGTCCTCCGCCAAAACCGCGATCCGTTTTTGAAATACTTGGCGTGCGATCGATCGACTGAAAAGCGGCTCGGCCGAACCGTCAGGCTTGCGGGTTTTAAACGCCCTTAAAATCGGGGCTGGGCTGGCGTCGGCCAGGATTAACGCCCGGTCCGCTTGGGGGAACAAGATCAACAGTTGATCAAGGACACGCCCGAACAGGAGATCTGGACTGAGCGAATTCGAGAGCTGATGTGCAAATTGCAAAACTGCTTTCAATTTTTGCGAGGCGTTTTCTTGAAACAGATCCGGATTGGTGGGCAGCGCCAGGGTCTGTCGTTGAATGGTCAGATCCCCCTCGGGCACGGTGGATTCCACCCGCAGCGAATGGCCCCCGATCCGCAAGATGTCATTGGAAGCGAGCAACGCTTTGCCTGTCACTCGCTGGTCGTTCAGATACGTCCCGTTCCGGCTCCCCAAATCCTTAACAAAAAAATGTGGGCCCTCCCGCAGAACCTGGGCATGGCGGCGGCTCACGTTGGAACCATCCAAGGCAATGTCGGAATCATTCGCGCGGCCGATCAGCAGCGTCCGCTCTTGGACCGGGAACCGGCTGCCAGAATATTTTCCGCCGATAATGACTAATTCCATCATGGCTGGGCGATTCGAAATGGCCTGAGACATTTGGACGGCTCGATGATTTACCGCCAGAAAAACGCGCTTAAAATGTGGCCTGGACGACCCGATAAAACCGGCGGCGCTCGCCCGGCGCAATCGCCGCGCTGTAACCAAAGTTTGGTCCGGCAACCGGATCGTTCTCGAGGCGGGTCCATTGAACTAAATCGGGAGAGGACTCGATGAAATAGCTTTGGCCTGCCTGGCCCTCGACGTGGAACTCGAGCAGCCCTCCGTTCTGCAGTTTGACGCTCTCGATTAAAATCCGGGGAGGCCTGGAAAGCATCAGGTTTAGTTGAAGCTTGCCAGAGGGATCTTCCAACCGGCCGTCCACCCAAATGTAATACCGCTGGTTCGCCTCGGCCGTGAATCGGACCACACTGGTGTCATCGCCCGGAACAACTCGATCGTCATTCTTCGCGATCAAATTCAAGCTCGCGATCGCGCTTCCTTGAAATACAGCCAGACGAGTATCGAAGCTGCTCCCGAAGGTATCCATTCGAACCAGTCCATTGGTCGGAGCGGTCCAAACCCACCAAACCGTGTTGCCGCTTCCATAATCGAAAACCGCTTCCGGTTCGCCAACTTCACGCGTGCCATTCACGTTTGAAGAAACCAAATTCGTGGTGAAGCCGAACAGCGGAGTTGCGTCGGCGAAGTTATCGTTGGCCGGTGGATCGCCTGGAAAAAGACTTAACTTGATGCGTCCGGTTTCCCCGTACGTTCCGTCGACGGCGATTTTATAGGTTTGAGTTCGCTTGGCCTTAAAAGTCACCTGGCTCGTTACCGCGCCATCGCCGTAATTATTATTGCTGCCGATCGGTTCGAGTTCCCGGAGCGAATTCCCTGAGTAAATCGCCAGCAGTGTATCGAAGCTGCTGCCGCCAGTACTGACCGCAACGTTGCCATCCGCCGGCGCGGTCCACTCCCACCAAACGGAGGCGCCACCGTAGCTTCCGGCGTGCAACGGTTCGCCCGCTTCGGTGCTGGCGGTCTGATTGTTCGCTTCGATCGTTATGGGAAAACTATCCAATCGCTGCGCATCGGCAAAATCATCGTTGGCCAGGTCGTAGAAACTCAAACTCAATGAGATGCTGCCAGCCGCCCCGTCCTTTCCGTCCACCGCGATTTGATATTCTGCTCCGGCCGAAACCAGCAGTTGCAACGCGCTCGTAAAAACGTTTTGCGCGTTGTCTTCATCGTCATTGGCGGCCACCTCCTTCAGTTGGGCGAGGCTCGATCCGGAGTAAACCCCCAGCACCGTGTCGAACGTGCTGCCCGCGGTGGAGAGCTTGAGCTTGCCGTTTTTTTCTGCTGTCCAGCTCCACCAGACGGAATGGCCGCCCGCATTTCCCGCGTGAGGCGGCTCTCCCGTTTCACGTGAAGCCGTGAGATTGCTCTCAGAAACCGTCGAAGGGGCTCCGGACAGATGTGTTCGTTCCGAGAAAGCGTCGTTGGCCGGGCGCAGAGGCGCTTCACGGAGTTTCGCGACGAAGGCATCGCTCGCGCTTCCGGCATAATATCGCTCGACGGCATTGGAGGTCGCCGGGAAATAGGGAGGCACAAATGCTTTCGAGGTCGTCCCAGTCAGGAAAACGTTCGAGTTGGCATCGAGTGCCAAGGCACGCCCCAGATCTTCGGCTGAGCTCCCAATGTAATAGAGCCACGACAATTCAGAGCCGGCGGGATTGATCTTGGCCACGTAGGCGTCAAGGGACCCGTGCGACAAATTTGAGGGGAGCCCTGATTCGAAGAAACCATTCCCGACATCGCCAGGCTCGGACGTGGTTCGCCCGCACACAAAGATGTTTCCTGCCGGATCGATGGCAATGCCGCCGTTTTCGAGGAAGAGAGTTGTTTCCAGGATGAATTCGCCATTGAGATGAATGTTATCGATGTAACGAAAATCCGAGAGCGATTCGGAACCGCCCGCTCCCAGATAGGTGGAGAATTGGAGTGTTTGTCCGGCGGAATCGAGTTTCAGAACGAAATCATCGATGTTGTCAGAGGTGTCGTGTTTCGTCTTTTGAAGCGCGCTGGCCGAGACAGGGAAATCAGTCGAGCGGGTTTGTCCGAACAAGTGCGGTTGGCCCGCCGAATCGAGCGCCAAGGCAGCGGCAGAATCGTCCTCGGATCCTCCAATCAAGAGAAGCTTTTCCAGCGCGCTTCCGCTCGAGCTGAACCGCGCGAGGAATGCATCCACTTTTCCTCCCGGACCAATCCGCACTGGATTCGAAAATCCGGAGAATTGTGTGGAAAAAGTCCGGCCCGCGACCCAAGCGCGTCCTTGAGGATCGACCGCGATGCTGGCTGACGCCTCTCCGTTCGAGCCGCCGAGATACGTGGCGTAAGACCATTCTGTGCCCGATGCGTTCAGCTTCGCGACGAACGCATCGTACGATCCGGCCAACTGGAGTTGGGCCGCGCCTGTTGTGACAGGAAAATTTGTCGAGGTGGTCAACCCTGTGACGTAGACGTTTCCGAGTTGATCCAAAGCGATGCTGCGCCCCATTTCGAAATCGGATCCGCCCAGGAAGGTCGAGTAGACCAAATCGGTTCCAGCCGGATTAATCTTGGCGACGAATGCATCGGACGATCCGCCGCCAAACGTCGCCTGGGGCGCGCCGGCGCTCACCGGTATCGCCGCCGAGAACGCTTCGCCGATCACGTAAGCGGACCCGTTCGAATCCAGCGCAATTCCATAAAGAGGAGCGCCGCTGATGAGGACGCTGTAAAGCAGCTTGTCGCCAGTCGAGTTGAGCTTCACGACGAAGCCGCGATAGGTCGCGTTGGTATCGCCAAAGACGTGTGTCACGGGAAATGTCGCAGAAGCTGTGGAACCCGCCACATAGATATTTCCGGCTGAATCGAGCGCGATGGCGTAGGCGTGATCCTCTGCATAATCCCGGCTAGAACCACCCAAGTAACTCGCGTAACTCAACTCCGGCGCGATCGCGGGCGGATCCTGGGAAAATAAGGAGAGGGAGCAGAGGGCGTTGAGCAGCGTGGCAAAGACGAAAAGCAGAGATTTCATCAGGGCATCCTTTGTTTGTAACGGAGTCAGTTTAACGGGGCCGAATGGCAACACAATGAAAGACGAACGCAACGTTGATGGACGAGGCTCTCGAAGACTCTCGCCCCATCAAGTAGTCATACGCTTGGGTCGGTTGATTTCTATCAAGGTTGTTGAACCCCGTGAACGACACCATGCGGTCGTGCTTCCAAAACTTTTCCTTCTCGTTATTTCCGCCGCTGCCCTCAGCCCAATCGCAGCGGCTGAAACCAAGACGCTTTCAATTCATGAATTGAAAGGCCAACAGCAACTCGAAATCCGTTACGGCGACGATCAGCTGCTGCTTTATTCTTTCGCGAAAGACCAGTTCAAACCTTACGTCAAAGAGTTGCGAGGGTTGAACCGCCAAAATATTTTGCGCGATGCGCCGCCCGATCACCTGCACCACCACGGCCTGATGTTCGCCATTCGAGTGAATGGAACTAATTTCTGGGAGGAAACGGGCGAACCTGGAATTCAGCGGCACGAGCAACTGCTCGATTTGCGTTCCGGGCGAGATGCCAACGGCAAGCCGCAAGCAAGCTTCAGTGAAATCATTCATTGGATTTGTTTTCGCGACAAGGCGCGCACGGACACAGCGGACGTTGCCTTGTTGATGGAGCGGCGGACGCTGACGCTTGCGATCGATCCAGCCAGCCAAGAACTGATGCTGCGTTGGGCGAGCCGATTTATGGTCGGGCCAGCCATCCCGAAAGTGGTTTTGACCGGCTCGGCCTATAACGGGCTGGGCCTGCGATTGCCGATCGAATTCGACAAGACCGCCCTCTTCAAGAATTCCGAAAACGGGGTCGGGCCGCTCGGCACAAAATGGGATGTTGCACCGGCGCGTTGGACATCGTTCGCCGGCAAGATCGATGGCAAACCGACCACGGTGGTTCTGTTTGGCGAACGAAAGCCGCAAGCCTGGGGCGTTCAGCAGTTCTTCAGCATGCGCGAACCGTTTGCTTACATCTCCGTGACCAAGGGGCTCGATGTCAAGCCGGTCGAATTCAAAACCGGAGACCGTTTCGCCTTCGAGTATTCGCTCGCGATTTATCCGGAGATAAAAACCGCCGAGTTCATCGAAAAACGATTTCAAACGCCGGAGCGCCTGCGAACAAAATGAAACGGTTCTCTGCGACCATCCTTTCGATCACCCTTGCCTCGCCCCTTTTCTTGGCAATGCCAACGCCGCAAGAAGAAGAGTTCTATCATCTCGAGACAATTGCTGTTCCTGCGGAAATCACTCTTGAAGTCGGCGGGATGGGCTTCATGAGCGATGGCCGGCTCATGGTCTGCACACGCTTCGGAGAAGTCTGGAGTTTGCGCAATGGCGCCTGGACTCAATTCGCTGCCGGACTGGACGAGCCGATGGGAGTTTGTCCAACCGGTCCCAATCAAATCGTCGTTTCGCAACGGCCCGAGTTGACTCGGCTCACGGACACGGATGGCGATGGCAAAGCGGATCTGTTCGAGACGTTCGCGGATGATTGGAATTATTCCGGTCACGCTTATGAGTGGACGTTCGGACCGGTGCGGGATCGCGCTGGGAATTTTTTTGGGACGCTCGCTTGCTGGTTTTTCCCGAGCATGCACTACGACAAGCCGCCTTATTCCGGTTGGGAGATTCCGCCGCCAGCCGGTTACGCGCCGCGTCCGGACACATCCTGGCGGGGCTGGTGTTTCCAAGTCACGCCGGCAGGAGAGTTCATTCCGTGGGCGACAGGATTGCGTTCGCCAAATGGACTTGGGTTCAATCCTGAGGGCGATTTATTCGTTGCAGACAACCAAGGGGAGTACCTCGGCGCGTGCGAGCTTCACCACATCACGCGGGGAGCGTTTCACGGCCATCCGAACGGTTTGTTTTGGGATCCGAGCGTCCGCGGCGATCCGTTTTCAATTCCCATGGAGAAGCTGCTGGAGCGCCGGAAGTTGCCGGCGATTTATTTTCCTTACGGCGTGATGGGCCAATCCGCTTCTCAGCCGCTGTGGGACAACACCGGCGGCAAGTTCGGGCCGTTCGCCGGCCAGATGTTTATCGGCGACCAAACCAAATCGACCGTCATGCGTGTCGCGCTGGAAAAGGTCGCCGGGGAATATCAAGGCGCCTGTTTTCCATTTCGAACCGGGTTGCAATGCGGCGTGAACCGGATCGAGTTCGGGCCGGAAGGAAGTTTATGGATTGGCGAGACGGACCGCGGCTGGGGCTCGGTCGGAACCAAACGGGACGGATTGCAACGGCTGGTTTGGCGCGGTTCGGCGCCGCTGGAAATTGCCGCCATGAGCCTAACGCCGGTCGGATTCGATCTGCGGTTCACGAAGGAGATCGATCGCGCTTCCGGGGAGAACCCGTTGAATTACGACTTTCGCAGATATCATTATCATTACCATCGGACCTACGGCTCGCCCCAGGTGGATGTTCAACCTGTCGCGGCAAAATCTGCCAAGCTCTCCGAAGATCGCAAAACGGTTTCGCTCGTCTTGGGCGAACTGTTGCCGGAAAAAATTTATGAACTTCACTTGGGCGATGTGCGCGGCCTCGACGGCAGCGTTCCACTCCATCGCGAAGCTTATTATACGTTGAATCGACTCCAAACCTCACCGCACCTCTCCCATGAATAAAATTAACATCGGCATCAATCTCGAATTCGTCCGGCACGATGACAAACCGTTTGAGTGGGCCGTCGCGAAAGCGGCCGAACTTGGTTACACCCATGTCGAGCCAATGGTTCATTGGGGGCGCGAACTATTGAGCGAGGCTGGGTATTTCCACAGCGTCTCAATGCTGGACGATCCATGGCGCGTTCGCCGTGCTTGCGAGAAGAACAAAGTGAAACTGTCGGGACTTTCCGCCCACACGCCGCTCTGCAAACCCGAGATCGGCGTCGAATATCTCAAGCAAGCGATTCGGTTTGCGGCGGAATGCGGGGCGCCGGTGGTCAACACGGATGAGGGTCCCAAACAAGATTGGACCAGCGAGACCGAGGATTTCGTGCTGATGCGGTATACCCTGCAAGAAGCAGCCAAGGTCGCCGAACCGCGGCACATTCGGATCGGGTTGGAATGCCACCAACAGTACAGCCGCTCACCGCAAGGACTCGACCGGATTCATGCGTTGGTGAAAAGTCCGGCGGTGGGGATTAACTTCGACACGGGAAACGCGTATCTTTGCGGGCACGACCCAATCGCGTGGCTCGAACGAATCATCGACCGCGTCGTGCACATCCATGCGAAGGACATTTCAAATCAGCAATCGAACGAACGCGGTAAAGTGACAGGGACCCCGGTCGGATGCGCCTGTGGAGATGGAGTGATCGATTGGGCGAAAGTAATCGAGATTTGCCGTCGCTGCCCGCGCGATCTGGCGTTGTCGGTCGAGTGCGGCACGATCGAACAAGCCGCCCGCTCGATCAAACACTTGAAGGCTTTATTATAAACATCACCGGATCTCCGGGATATCAGCGAGCCTGAGGATTTGGATTCCTTTTCCTGTGCCCACCCACAGCCGGTGGAACGGATCGAAGCTCAAGCAAAAAACATCCTGAAACTTTATTCCCGGGTATTCTTTCCACACGCCGTCCTGGAGAGACGCCAGCTCCCGGCCATCTGAAATCCAAAGCTGCCCGTTGTTATCAGCAGCCATCACCTGGACGGTCCACGGGACTTCCCTCAAAAAGCCTGGTTCCTTTCTTTGCGGAACCAGCAACGTTTCCCAGCCTCCTTTCCCAAAGCGGACGAGCTGAGGATCCGTCGGCTTTGGTATCGCGCTGGACAAAGCATAATCCATGGTGAAAAAGAGGTCGCCATTCGGAGCCCCCAGCAAGCGGCCGAAATTATAGACCTCAAAACCGAAATCTTTCCCGGACCAGATTTGTTTTTGTTGCCCCGACAATCTGATCGCGCCGCATTCCTTGACAGAATCATAACCGGTCACCCAAACGTTGTCTTGACGGTCGATCGCCACGTTCTTGAGAACCATGAATGGTTTGTTCAACACTTCACGAATGACGCCTTTCTCCACACACATTAAAGAAGATTTCGTCGAAACGCTGCAGGTGAACCAGACCCGATCTTTGGCATCCACCGCCACGGAACTGACGTTATCCACGGGCATGTTCGAGTTTCGCGCGCTGAACAGATCGATCTTTTTCCCGTCGTAATGAATCAATCCAGCTGAGGTCGCAATCCATGGTTTGCCCGCGGCGTCGAGCGCGAGTTCTCGGATCCCAGTCTTTGGAAAATCCGAATTCTCCGGAGTCATTCGAACGATGCGTTTCCCGTCCCAGTGCGCGATGCCCTCGTTAAACGTGCCAATCCAGACAGTGCCTTTGGCGTCGAACTTCACATCCGTCACGAAGACCCCATCGAGCAAAGTACGTTCGATGCGAAGTTTCCCTGCGGGCAATTCCACCGGCTGCGCACTCACGGTCAACACCGTGAAGCACACGAGCGCCAAGGCCTTGATTGATGTTGGTGTCATATTGTTGAGGAGACGGCGAGTTGGACGACAGGCCTTGGTCAGACACGGTCGAGGAACGGATCGAGTTTCTTGCTCTTGATCGTGATCTTGCTCTTGCTCCCCATCCAAAAGGAGATCAAGAGCACGAGCAAGATCAAGAGCATGAAATGGCACTCCAGTGCGTCGGTCTACTCTATCCTCTCGGATTCCGCGCATACTCAGCCAGGGCGAGGACATTTTCAGGCTTGGTATCACGCGGGATCTCACAGCCAGCGCCGACGATGTATTTCTTTCCCGCCTGGCGATGACATTCTGCCGTGGCCTTAAAGACATCAAGCGACGAACCATCCCGCATGACCGTCACCGGGTTCATGTTCCCGAGCAGAATCTGATTTGCCCCCATTTTTTGTCGGGCGTCCTCCAGCGGTGAGAGTGAATCCAGGTCAACGATGTCACAGCCAAGCCAGCCCAAATCATCGAGAATCAAACGAGTGTTTCCGCAAATGTGCAGCCTGACTTTGGTCCCCATCGCGTGCAGGCCATCGACCAGCTTCTTCTCGTAGGGAAAAATGAATTCACGGTAGAGATCCGGCCCGACCAACGAGGCCGCCGCATCACCGAGTCCGATGGCATCCGCGCCGGCCTGAACTTGCACCCGCGCGAATTCCAATTCCATCGCCACCACAAACTCGAACAGATCGCGCACGAAAGCCGGGTCATCGAAAAAGTCTAGCATCAGCGTGTTGATTCCGCGCAAATCCGCTCCTTCCGCGCATGGGCCTTCCACCCAACCCTCGACCCATTTTTCTTTGCCGACTTTTTCTTTGAGCAGCGCGACCGCTTGGATTCCGTTGTGCATTCGGCCGCCCCCAAGCGGGTTGGGTGGTTTGAGGCTCGGCAAACAACATTTATCCGCCAGCACAGCCTGATCCTCGATCAAGGCGGGCGGTTGATCTTCGAAAAACTGAACCTTTGCCCCGCAATCCGCAGCTTCCCGGGCCGGGTCAGACATCGTGTTCACATAATCGAAGCCGAACTTTTCAGCCGTCCGAATCTGGGCCTCCGCGAGGACCCGGAAGTTTGTCGCGTAATCGCGATACTTCGCGCCGATCTGATCCGCCGCAAACATCATCGTGATCGGCATGACCGGGAGCCGATCAATTCTCTTCCCTTCGAGCAACGCGCTGATGCGTTCGCGGCTATTCATACGAATCGTTTGGTAAATAATTGCACACCCACGCTGCAAGGCCCCTCACCGTTCCTCACTCTCCCTGCGCTTTTAAAGCCAGGCGATGCATTGGCGCGGGGAGAGGGTTCATCGCTGCTCTGGCGCTCCTGGCAATCGCTGCCGAATCGCGCGGATAAACGCCGGGCTCGTGCCGCAGCAACCGCCGATAAATTTTGCGCCGGTTCGGCCGAGCTCGAACGCGCGTTCCGCGAAATCTTTAGGGTCCGCTTTATAAACAGGTTGTCCATCGGCCCACTCTGGCAAGCCCGCATTGGGTTTTAACCAGAGCGGCAGATGCGTCCCTTCGCGGAGTTGCTGAGCGATCGAAAGGAAATTCGCGATCCCATTGCCGCAATTGGCGCCGATGATGTCCGCTCCGGAATCTGTTAACGCGCGGGCCGCATTGCCAGGGGTGACTCCCATCATCGTTCGGTCTTTGTTCTTTCCGGAATCGAAAACCATGCAAGCGACCACTGGTAGGCCGGTTGATTTCGCAGCCGCGACGGCTGCCTTCGCCTCACACAGGTCAGCCATCGTTTCTATGACGATGGCATCCGGGCGCGCGTCAGCCAAAGCGGCCGCTTGCTCTTCAAACGCAGCGCGCAATTCCTCCGGCTTGATTTCTTGGGCGAGCAACAGTTTGCCGCTCGGTCCCATCGACGCGAAAACCAAAGCGCGCCCAGTCGCAGCCTGCTGCGAGATCTGCACTCCCAAACGGTTGATTTGCGCGACATCTCCAGCCAGCGAGGTTTCCTCCAGCCGAACCCGGTTTGCGCCAAAAGTGTTCGTTAAAATAATTTGGCTGCCCGCGTCGACGTAGGACCGGGCTACGTCTGTGACAAGCTCGGGGTGTGACAAGTTCCACGTCTCGGGAAACTGACCGGCGGCCAGGCCACGGGCTTGCAATTCTGTTCCCCAGGCGCCGTCCGTGAGAATGACCGTTTCATTGAGCAACCGCTCGAGTAGGAGGTTCATCTTGAGTTGGAGGAATCGACCGCGAACTGGTTCCGGCCTTCACCGATCCGTTCTTCGCATCGAGATAATCAGTTTTCTCGGACCGGGCGTTGACCTTCATCAACGGGTCCTTGCATGCCTGCGAAGCCTGCGCATTCCGTGAATTATTTTTTACAAAAATCATTCAGCGCGGAACAATCGTTTCGCCCCGTCAACACGTGACGGGGTTCGCCTCGAGTAGCCGCATCGAGCCCAAAATTTCACATTTCCACTTGCGGAGTTGCCAACCGTAAGCTAAAGATCTGACGTAATGTGTCCGACGTTCATACGTTCGTTGCTGCATGGATAAACTTCAACTGAAGAGGGTGTCTTGAAACGCCCTTTTTCCCCAAGGACTACCTTCTCCGGTCCGTTTGTTAGGATAAACGGGAAAATTCGCGCCAAAGAGGTGCGGGTGATCGGTGAAGACAACTCTCAACTCGGCGTCTTCCCGCTTTCCGAAGCCATTACGATGGCCCGGACTAAAGGGGTCGATCTCGTCGAAATTGCGCCCAACGCCACCCCGCCTGTGTGCCGGCTGGTTGATTACGGCAAGTTTCGTTACGAGCAATCGAAAAAAGACAAAGAACACAAAAAGCACCAGCACGCCAATCGCGTGAAGGAGATCCAATTGAGCCCGAATATCGATCCGCACGATTTCGGAGTGAAACTGGCCCATGCCATCGATTTCCTTTGCGAAGAGATGAAGGTGAAGGTCACCCTTCGATTCCGCGGCCGTGAAATGGCCCACCAGGAATTCGGGTTCCAAACCGTTCGCAATTTCATCCGCGAAGTCGCGCCGTTCGCGCATCCGGATGCTCCGCCGAAATTGATCGGCCGCGGCATCAATGTCATGCTAAGCCCGCTCCCGCGAAATAAACGCGCGAAAAATCCCAATCAAAACGCTGAAGGGCAAGCGGACGGCAAACCCGACGAAGAGCAAGCAACCTCGCCTGCTGGAGCTCCCCCGGCAGCTTCGGAGAAAAGGGTCGCCACGAACGCTGCTGAGGAACCAAGCCAATTCGGGCAGAATCCATTCAGCAACCTCGAAATCAAAACCGAGGCGAACTCCTGAGCCGCCTCTCCCGCCTCACTGAATCAAGCCGCGCTTCCGCAGCATCGCTTCCATGGCTTGATCCATCAGAAATTCAGCCAACGCTTGGGTGGATGCATCCAATCGGAGGTGAGCTGCTTTTAATCGCGCGAGCGGCTGTTCGTTCGCGGATTCGGACGCCTCGGCCAGAATCGATTCCACCTCGCTCAACGCTTGGTTGATTTGTTTGGCGTATTCCGGTTCCAATTGGGCGCCATATTCCGCCAGGCTTTTTTTGGTTGCGGCGATCGTTTCTTCCGCGCGCAGTTTCGCTTCGATCCATTGCCGCGCGCGCAGGTCATCAAAGGCGTGCTCGACCGATTCCTCCACCATTCGCTGAACCGCCTCGTCCTCGACATCCACGGCTGATTTCATTTCGACAACCTTTTGCTGGCCCGTTTTCAGATCGCGCGCCAGCACCTGCAGAATTCCATCGGCGTCGATTTCAAATTGCACCCCAACGCGCGGGACCGCCCGGGGGGCTGTCTCGAATTCAATCGTGAATTGCCCCAAGCTCCAATTATGCGCGGCGCGTTCGCGTTCGCCCTGGAGCACGTGAATCAACATGCTCGTTTGATTGTCGACCACGGTGGTGAACACTTCGCCCGCTTTCACTGGAATCGTCGAATTGCGCGGGATCAACACGTTCATCAATCCGCCAAACGTTTCCAACCCGAGAGAAAGCGGCGTCACGTCCAGCAACAGCAGGTTGCGAAATCCACCCGCGAGAATCTCCGCTTGAATGGCCGCTCCCAGCGCCACCGCTTCATCCGGGTTCTGCGTGGTGTTCAAGAGCGGACCGGAAGCCCGGTGCGGCTCCGTGCCCAGGCGAATCCCGCCGGAAACGGCTTCGAATTCCGCGCAGCCAAAAATGTCGGCCACCGTCTCCCGAACAAGCGGCATCCGCGTCTGGCCTCCCACCAGAATAACCTGGTCCAGTTCTTTGGGCTCGAGTTTTGCGTCGGCCAGTGCGCGCAAGCAGTGGCTTCGCGTCCGGGCAATGATATCGCGGGTCAACCCTTCCAATTTCTGACGCGTTAATCGGAAGCTGAAACTGAACTCTCCGGACAAAAACGGCAGCGCGATCTCCGTTTCGACTTCCGACGATAATTTTATCTTCGCAGCCTCGGCCGCTTCCCGGATCCGCGCCAGCATTGCTAAATTGGCAGCCGCCTCAGGCCCACCTGCGGACCTGATTTCGTTCACTAAGAAATCGATTAACCGGCGGTCCAAGTCGTCGCCGCCCAAACGTGTGTTGCCGTTGGTCGAGAGCACCTGAAACACGCCCTCATTCAATTCGAGGATGGAAAGATCAAACGTCCCGCCGCCCAGGTCATAAACCGCAATCTTTGATTTCTCCTTTAGCTTGTCCAATCCGTAAGCCAATGCCGCCGCCGTCGGCTCGTTGACGATCCGTTCCACGCTGAACCCGGCCAGCTCGCCCGCGCGTTTCGTCGCGTTCCGCTGCGCATCATTGAAATAAGCCGGGACGGTAATCACCGCGCGGCTGACTGTTTCGCCCAAAGCCGCTTCCGCGTCCGCTTTTAATTTTTTCAAAATCTCGGCGGAAATTTCTTCGGGGCTCCAACTCCGGCCATGAATAGGAATGACGACACCGGCTGTCCCCTGGCCTTTTACCGGATACGTCACGAGCATTTCTTCATCGGCAATTTCGTTGGCGCGCCGGCCGATGAAGCGCTTGACCGAGTAAACGGTTTCCTGCGGTTTCAGCACCCGAAGTCGATTGGCCTTTGCACCCACGAGTGGTTCGCGGCCACTTTCGGGAAAATGAACGACCGAAGGAGTCAACCGGCGGCCCTCTGCATCCGCAATGACCAAGGGGATGCCGGAGTCAACGGTGGCGACAAGTGAATTGGTGGTGCCCAAATCAATTCCAACGATTTTGCTCACGAACAAAGGCTGCCACGAGCGCGGCAAAGTTCCACCTGTTTTTGGCCGTGCGGCAACGCGGTGGCCGGAGACAGTCCAGGTGGGGCGAAGCCAAGCTCCGCCTGGACCAGTGGAGCGCGCGGAGCGCCCTCGCGAGCCGCAAGGCCCGTGCAACGGGAAAGTCACGAATCCTTTGGCGCATATTCATCGTCGGCTCGTCGGTAGCCTCGCCCCACCTGGATGACCAAGTGCACGCGCGGTGGGGCGAGCGTACTCGCGAGCCGCAAGGTTCCTGAAAAGAAATTCATTCACGCGGGCAGATTCCCCTTTCTATTTGAAGCCAGCTTGCTATCAAAAAGCCGATGGCCGCCAGCCGCTTCAAATTCGAACGCGAACTCCTCAATCAAGGAATCGTTTCCATCGCAGGCGTTGATGAAGCGGGCCGCGGGCCGCTCGCCGGACCGGTCGCCGCAGCGGCTGTTATTTTTCCGGCGGATTGGATTGCGGATGGTTTGCCGCGGCGGCTTTGGGGGCTCAACGATTCGAAGCAACTCAGCCCGCCGGAACGGGAAAAATATTTTGCGGTGCTCACGTCCGAAGCAGGGGTCCGTTACGGTTGTTCCGTGGTCAGCGTCGAGGTGATCGACACCATCAACATTTTACGCGCGTCACATCAGGCGATGAACGAAGCGCTCGCTCAGCTGCAGCCTGCCCCGCAACACACCCTGGTCGATGGATTGCGCGTCCATTCGATCCGTTTCCCGCAAACAGCTTTAGTCGAAGGGGACGCGCGCAGCTACTCGATCGCTGCCGCCAGTGTGATTGCGAAAGTCACCCGCGACCGGCTCATGGTTGAGTTGGATCGCCTTTACCCGCTCTACGGATTCGCTGACCATAAAGGCTACGCGACCCCGGACCATCTCGCAGCCCTTGCCGAGCACGGTCCCTGCCCCATTCACCGCCGCAGTTTCTCGCCAATCCGGCCGCCTGAACTCGAATTATTCGACGCCGAGGGCAAGCCCGCTGGCGCCTGGCGCTCTGCACAGGCATAGCGCTTCCTCGCCAAGTTTTGCGTTCCCTTTTCGAACGTTTCCGGTATGAACGATCCACGCGTTCACCTCAGTTCGATCGCTCGCGCAGGTCCAAGGAGATGACATGTTCGGATTTCAATGGCTTCGTGAACTGTTCGCCGCCAGAGAACCTGATCATTTACGCCACGGAAAAATCGGCGAAGCCGCCGCCAAAAAACATCTGCGCCAGGCCGGCTTAAAATTTCTCACGGCGAACTTTGCCGCCGGCCGCGGTGAAATAGACCTGATCTTTCGCGATGGCTCGTGCCTCGTTTTCGTGGAAGTCAAAACCCGTTCAGAAGGAGGTTGGACTCGTCCTGCCGCGGCGGTGAACCGTCGGAAACGTTTGCTCCTCTCCAAAACCGCTTTTGATTACTTGCGGCTGTTGCCCGATCCACAAGTGCCGATCCGGTTCGATATCGTGGAGGTGCTGCACCGTCGCGGAAAAATCATCGACGTCCGTCATCTGCCGAACTCGTTTAATCTTTCACCGCCTTACAGCTTCGGGTGAATCATCGTCCGACGGAGCGGCGCAAATGATTATCTCGTTCACCAGAATTGCCAGACGCCGCGCCAAACCACCCAAACTCCGAGCAACGCGTTGGTCACGGCGTGCGCTGTCATTGCGTCGCCCAGCCGCCCCTTGCGAATGACCAAACCTTGATATGCCAACCCGCAAACAATCCCCGCGAGCCATTGGTAATGTCCAAACCCGAAAATGGCCGCGCAGACTAAAAATGGGATCCAATTCAATTTGTGCAGCGGCGCCTTTTCAAAATCCGGCGAGGCCAAGTACCGGTACAAAAACGACCGGTAGAACACCTCTTCCAGCGGCGGAACAATGACGGCCGAGCCAACCAAACGGACTGCGACGAAAGCCCAAGCGAACCCCGAACCTTGTCCAAATTGAGCGAATGGGTTCCATGGTTTTTCCAGGCTGGTGAACTTTGGATAGAACGGATCAAGTCCGACCCACAGGACGAAAATTCCAATGCCGACCACGATTGCTTCCAAACTCAGGCGCCAGCGCATTTCAGGAATATGCGGCCGCGCGACCCAGATCATCCACGCGCCGACCAATGTTTTCGCGCCATAAATCCAAAACCGCCGCTGGCCTGATGTCCCTTGCAGAGCGGTGAGCAAGATGAAAACGACAAAGGGAACGACGCGTATGCCGATCGGCGACGCCGTTATCTTGGCCAGGAAGGTCGAGAAACTGCGCATGTTTTGGAAAATCGAGCCCCACGTGACGAGCTTGTCCGCAAACAATTCAGAGCACGGCTACGTGAAATGACAAAGTGCACGGAAGTTTCCGCTCCGTTGCCGCGGAATGGTATTAAGCGTTCCAAAAGTTCAGGCGCCCCTCTCCCTGCCCCACTGCCATTGAAATAGCGGCTCCTTCTTCTTCCTCGCCCCGCGACGGAGGAACGGGGAGAGGATCGAGGAGAGGGGAATCCCACGAAAATCGGCCTCCTCTCCCCAACCCTCTCCTCCAGGAGTGGCGGAGAGGGGGGAGACAAACCAGGTGCATTCCTTAATTCAATGGCAGTCTCTCCCTGCCCTCTCCCCGCGTCGGTGCATCGGTTACCTTGAATAAGCGCGGGGAGAAGGATGAGGGTGAGGGGATTTGTGCCATGGACATGCCAATAGTTGTGCAACGATCTATAGTGAGGCCGTTTCCAACAAGGCATCAGTCCAGCGTCAGCACTTTTTTCTGATTGCCGAACTCGACCTTCACTTGGTGCCGTTCGATTTCGACAATCCGAGCGCCGTCCACCGTATCTCCGTTGAACAGAGTTTTGCCGTTGATCAGCACGGAAGGCCGTGGAAAACGAAAATAGATCCCCTGCAATTTCAGCTCCGGAAATCCCGTTGGCTTCGCGTCGGCCGTGTTCGCTGCGGGTTGAATCGGTTTCGACTGATTCGAATCGGCCTGAACGGCAGGTTTGACTGGTTCCGATGGTTTCGTTTCGTCCCGTTTGGCATTGGCCATTGTCTGCGGAATGGCGTTCGAAGGCTCGCTTGAAACCAATTTATTGGCGGTCGGCAGCGGGTTTGTCCGGGCAATGCCACCGGGCGGCGGGCTGACAGCTGAGTTGGAGCCTTTGACCGCGGCCATGAGTGGTTTGGATTTTGTTTTGGCGAGCTGATTGGTGGCAGGTTGAACTTTTTTGGCGCCCACGCCAAAAGGCATCTTTTTTCCGGTGAAATACCAATAGCCCGCGCCGCCCAGCGCGAGAACAGCGATTAACAGGAGCAGCAACGCTTTGCTCGAACCGTGGTTGGAATCGTGCGGTTGCAACGGTGGTCCGCCCGGGGAAGCTGGACCGCGGTCTTTGTGGGTTTGTTTTGCGCGCTTTAGCGCATCGTTAATCAGGCTCATAAATCGATGTTTCCTTCCAGTTCGCGGATGGCTTGCCCGACCAACCGGAAATCAATTCGCTCGGTTTGATGGACATAACCGGCCAGCAGACATTTGTCGCAAAGCGCATTGATCAGCCGGGGAATGCCCTGGCTGTAGTGGTAAATGCGCCAAAACGCCGGCTCGGTGAAATAGGGCACGCCGTTTCCCCCCGATACCTGCAGCCGATGCTGAACGTAAGGCCCGAGCTCGCCTCGCTTGAGCGGGCGCAAATGGTATCGAACCGTGATGCGTTGCCGCAGCTGGCGCAAGCCGTATTCGTTCAAGCGGTCCCGCAATTCGGGTTGGCCCATTAAAACGATCTGCAACAGTTTTCGATCGTCCGTCTCCAAATTCGAAAGCAGTCGAACCTGCTCGAGCAGTTCGGGCGTAAGATCCTGCGCTTCGTCGATGATCAAGATCGCGTCCTTGCGCTGTTCCACCAACTGAAGCAGAAAGGCATTCAGCGCGGCGATCGTTTCCAACCGGTCCAGGCCTTTGACATTCAACCCGAACTCCATCGCGATCGATTTCATGAGCTGATCCGCATCGAGCACTGGGTTGAGAATCAGCGCCGTGGCGAACTTATCGCCCAACTGTTCCAGCAACGCCCGGCAAAGCGTCGTCTTGCCTGCGCCCACTTCACCCGTCAGCTGCACAAATCCTTTTCGCTCTCGGATTCCGTAGAGCAGGTGATTGAAACCTTCCCGATGCTTGGCGCTGTAAAAAAGGAAACGCGGGTTTGGCGTCAGATCAAATGGCGCTTCTGTCAAACCGTAGTATTCCAAATACACGTTTATCTATTATCGAAACAACGGAGTCGTGAAAAGCAAAACATCCGAAAACCCCTTTTCCAACGGCACGTTCTCCACCTTATCGTCTGCTCGCGGGAATGCCTTTAGCGCGCGCTGGAAGGATCGTAGCCGCCGACATCAGGAGGCGGAAGCGCGCGCCAGTCGCACCGCCTTGTCCGCCTCGTCACCTTGGCGGCTACCCGTCACCGCGTTTCCCCAAGACGCTCTTAGCCGCCACAATCAGCGCGGCGACTTCCTCCTCGCTGCCGATGGTGATCCGGAGAAAGTCTCGCGTTCGCTTCTGGTCAAACCAGCGCACCAGAATTTTCCGCTGTCTTAGTTTCTCCAGCCAAACTTTTGCGTGGAAGCGAGGCGGTTTCGTGAAAATAAAATTCGTTGCGCTCGGCAGAACATCAAATCCCAGAGAAGAAAGTTCAGCCGACAACAGGCCCCGGCTCGCGATGATCCGGCGGAAATTCCCGTGGTAATACGGCAAATCTTCCAGCGTCGCCAGCGCCGCAGCTTGCCCGAGCGCATTCACGTTGTAGCTATCGCGGATTTTGTGAAGGGCCTCGATCAAAACCGGATCACCCACGAAATAACCGATCCGTTGAGCGCACAGCGAATACCCTTTCGAAAACGTTCTCGCCACGATCACCTGCGGGAGCTTTCCCGCGAGTTCGACGGCGCTTTCCGATCCGAAATCGGCATAGGCCTCGTCGAGAACCACCACACCGCACTGAGCGGCGCAAAGCGCCTCCAATTCGCGTTTCAAGTAGCCACGGCCCGTCGGCGCATTCGGTGTTGTTACGTAAGTCAATGCCGCCCGGAAATCCCAAATCTGTTCGCGGCGGAGCTCATCAACCTGTGGCAATGAAAAATCGCGCGGCAACGGCGCCGGGTTGCTGCTCGCGCCGTGAATCGCGGCTAACACCGGATATAACGAATAACTCGGCGTAAAGAATTGAATCTTCGATTTCGATGAAATTCCACCGGCGACTCGGCCTTTAACTTTCGGCGACGCGGGTTCGACAAAAGCGCGCGAGGCCATCGCCAGCAATTCATCCGAGCCATTCCCCACGATGATGTTGTCCGCCTTTACACCGTGCAGCGCTGCTAGTTTCTCCCGCAGCGGTTCCGCGGTTGGGTTCGGATAGAGCCGGAGCCGTCCATTCGCCGCAGCCCTCACCGCCTCCAAAACTTTCGGCGATGGCGGATACGGGTTTTCGTTGGTGTTCAGCTTGATGAGCCCGGGAATCTTCGGCTGTTCACCAGGGACGTACGGAGTCAACCGCCGGATCAGAGGCCGGACCAAGGAAATGGCCGGTCCTTGCCGCGGGCGCTTGGAAGGGCTTTTCACTTTTGTTTATCCAGCCGCGTGGTGGCAGACCTGGCATGAGCATCCAACCCTTCCATCGCGGCGAATTGCGTTACGGCCGGAACGGAAGCGGCTAGAGCGCGTGGAGTAAACTCGACAATGCTTGTGCGCCGTTGAAATTGATCCACCGTCAGCCCTGAAAAACAAAATCCCGCTCCGCCCGTCGGAAGTGTGTGGCTCGGCCCCGCGACATAATCGCCAAGCACCGTTGGCGAGAAAGGGCCGACAAAAACCGCTCCTGCCGTCGTGAGCCGATTGGCCAAGCGCGCTGCTCCCCGGGCCATAATTTCGCAATGTTCCGGAGCCAATTGGTTCGCCAATTCAATCGCCGCTTCGATCGACTTCACGTGGATCAACCAGCCATTATTCGCCAGTGCCCGCTCGATCATCTCCCGCCGGGTTAGCTTCGGAAGTTGTTTGGCGATTTCTTTCTCCACTTTGCGCACGAGATCGCCCGACGTGGTCACGAGCCAAACCCGCTCGTGCCCCGAGCCATGTTCTGCTTGCGCGAGAAGATCCGCCGCGACGTAGCGCGGTTCGGCCGTGTCATCCGCCAGCACCAATACTTCGCTCGGACCGGGCAGCAAATCCACCGCGACTCGCCCAAATAGCAGACGCTTCGCCGCCACCACATACGCGTTCCCAGGGCCGAAGACTTTTTGCACGCGCCGAATGGTTTTGGTTCCGTGCGCCATCGCCGCGATCGCTTGGGCGCCCCCAACCCGGTAAATCTCCGTTGCGCCCGCCGTCCGAATCGCGAACAGCAAAGCCGGATTCAGTGCTCCGCCCCTTTGCGGCGGCGTGCAAACCACGATCTCGGGACAGCCCGCCACCTTCGCCAGGCAGATTGTCATGAGCGCCGTCGACACCAACGGCGCCGTGCCGCCCGGGATGTAAATGCCGACTCGCTGGAATGGATCGAACTTCTCGCCCACCTTGCCGCCTTGGGCATTTCGCATCGACCAACTCCGCCGGAGCGAACGCCGGCTGAAACGCTCAATGTTCCCGCGCGCGGCAGCCACCGCAGTTCGAAATCCCTTCGTGACGGTGAGGGAAGCATTCAGAAGCTCGGGCGGCGTCACAGCAAGTTGCTCCGGTTGCAGAGACGCCCCGTCAAATCGCTGGGTCAATTCGGTCAATGCTGCGTCCCCCCTTTCCGCCACCGCCTGCAAGATAACCCGTGTCCGGTCTTCCACGATCGGATCGAACAAAGTCGACGACGCAGTTAATCGTTCGATCGATGCGGCAAAGTTTTTATCGCGGTAACGGACAACGTTCATCGGGGCAGACCGTAAGAAAATGCGCCCCGGAAGTCAAAGCTCCCACAACCGAGAATCAACTTGACCTGCCCCCGCGGCTTTCTACTCTCCCATTGCTGATCCTCGCGCATACCGCGCCCCGGTCTTCAAGGGCTGAAACGGCAAAACCGGCGGGACCGGATCCGAAAACAGGCGAGGAACAACACGCCATGTCACGGTTGCGACAAGACCTAAATCCTCTCCGGGATGTCTCGGAATGGTTGCCCCTGGCTCGTCGCGCCCGGTTCAAGGCCAGTCTTGCCGCCCGGCTTTGCGATCTTTCCAAGCGCCAGCTTCAGCGGTATTGCCAGCAGCGGTTCGGGCGGCCCTTGCAGGATTGGCTCGATGAGCAGCGGATTGTGGCCGCGGGCTACCTCCTGCAGGAAAAAAAATCCGTTAAAAACGTCGCGTTCGAACTCGGCTTCAAACAGGCCTCGCACTTCAGCCGCCAGTTCAAACGTCATTACGGCATTACCCCCTCCGAATTCCTCGACCGGTTCGCGGTGGTAAAAACCCCCGACAAATCCTCCCCTCGCCGCCCGGGCTGAACGAGTGGCGGAGAAGAGAAGACAAAACGCGTGCATTCCTTACCATTCGGTGGGGCGAGGCTACTGACGAGCCGACAAGGAATATTCACCAAATTCAATGCCAGTGGCGCTGATCCCCACCCTCAGTCTGTCGCTTCTTCCGCTCCCAAAAACGACGGCAGCGGACAATTCAACACCGAACCGATCGCCCGAAGCAGCTCCGCCTCGCGCGCGCAGATCACCCCATCCGCAGCGACCGCAAAGGCGCACGCGTTGATCACAATTTTTTTCACCTGGGGGGCGGCTTGTCCCATCTTCGCCAACGCCACGTCGATTTGCCGCAGGTCGCAAGCTTCCCATGGCAAAAACTGCAGGCGTGGATCAGAACAGCGCAGTTGACCGGCGCCCGTCGCGAAGGCAGCGCCTTGGGCTTCGGATCTCTCATTCCCAATCCGAGCCAGCGCGGAAAGCAAAACGGAAATCTCCGGCAGCAATCCGCTCACAGAATAATACTGAACCAAAGGCGGCGGCGCCGGATGGAAGTGGAGCTGCAAATTGTGACGGACAATTTTCTGCAGAGAGAATTCGAATAAATCGAGTTGCTCGTCGCTCTCGACCAGGAACTGCAAGTTCGCGGCAAATCGATCGAACTGCTCAAGCGCCAAACGGCGCAAACCCGGCATGCAGATGTTGACGACCGCGAGTTTCGCTTGTTCATCCAGCTTCTCGATCTCCGGCCATAACCGTCCCATTTCCTCGGCCATCCCCTGCTCCACGCGCGTCTTCAGTTCCTCGATTTGCTTCACGCGAGACTCCTGGTCGGAATTCAGCAACAAATTGTAGACCAGCGCCACGGCCGAAAAAGGTTCATGCGCCGCGGCGCGAATCACCCCAGGCAGGTCGACGCGCAACTGCGCTGCGTAGTCCATCCGCGGCGGTGTGACTTGCCCGACCTGCCGAACGAATGTTTCAGCGGCGATGGCAGCGGCCGGAACAGCCATTGTCTTGAGTTTGGCAGGGACAATCTGGGGCGGTTTCAATTCCCGTTGTGGCATATCAAGCCGAGGAAACACACCATCGAAGCTCGGATCGAGCGCGCGAATCCGGTCCACCAGCGGCGGATGCGTTGACATCCAGGAGAACCACGATTCCTTTAAACCATTTCCGAAAAACAAATGACTCGCCTCCTCCGCCCGCGCCGTCTGCAAGCGCGAGCCTTGCATCGAACCGCCAATCTTTTTCAACGCGCCGGCCAACCCAGCCGGGTTCCGTGTGAATTGGACCGCGGCTGAATCCGCCAGATATTCACGCTGCCGTGACACCGCGCTCTTGATCAAGCGGCCAAAAAATACGCCGACGGCGCCAAGCACCAGCAATACGATTCCCAACAACGCCAGACGCCCGTCCGTGCGGCGACGACTCGAACCGTTGGAAGAGGACCCCACGTTGAGAATAATTCGGCCGATCAAAGTCAGCGCCAAAATCCCGTTCAGCAGTCCGATCAATCGCACGTTCAGCCGCATGTCGCCGTTCAAAATGTGGCTGAACTCGTGCGCGATCACACCCTGCAATTCATCGCGACTCAGCCATTGCAGGCTGCCGCGCGTGACGCCGAGAACCGCTTCCTTCGGAGTAAACCCCGCGGCAAATGCATTGATGGCTGGTTCGGCATCTAGCAGGTAAATCTCCGGCGCGGGAAGCCCGGCAGCAATCGCCATCTCTTCAACCACATTGAGCAACCGGCGCTCGTCGGGATCCTGGGTGTTTAGGTCAATCGGACGACCGCCCAGACCCGTCGCCACCGCCCCGCCCCCGCCGCGCAGCTCAACAATTTTTTGCAAACTGCCGCACAGGATCACAAACCAGGTCACCGCCGTCACTATCAACAACAGTTGCGGTCTCCAAAGACCGCCCACCGCGGAATCGAGCCGGATGTTCAGCCCGAAAAAGAGAGCAACAACAACGACGTAAAGCGCCAGAGTCAGGAAGATGATCGCGGCAAAAAAATAAACGACCAGCCAGTTGGTCTTGCGCCGAGCTTGGTCCTGCCGCTCGAAGAAATCCACGTTATCAATCTGCTAGCCGCTACGAGAAGGAGACTTTCGGCGCGGTGCGCTCGGCCGGTTCGCTGATCTCGAACAGTTCCGCGGGGCCGAATTGAAACATGCCCGCCACCACATTGCTCGGGAACACTTCGCGCGCCGTGTTGTAACCCATCACCGAATCGTTATAAGCCTGGCGGGCAAACGTCACTTTGTTTTCCGTCGACGCCAATTCCTCCATCAACCTCGCCATCGTTTGATTCGCTTTTAGATCCGGATACGCTTCAGCGATCGCGAGCAACCGCCCTAACGAGCCTGTCAACGCGGCTTCCGCTCCGGAAAGCTCCTTCATCGCGCCGGCCTCGCCGGGCTGTTGCGCGGCGCGGGCATTCGCGGCAAACGCGGCATTGCGAGCTGTAATGACCGCCTCCAACGTTCCGCGTTCGTGCTGTAGATATCCTTTCGCAGTCTCGACGAGATTTGGAATCAGATCATAGCGGCGCTTGAGTTGGACATCGATTTGCGAAAAAGCGTTGCGGTAGCGGTTGCGCAGCGCAACCAGCCGGTTGTACGTGCCAATGGCGAATATCGCGAGAAGGAGAAGGAAACCGAGCACAGCGAGGACAAAAATGACCAACCCTCCCGCCAATCCTAAAACAGCGAATGAAGCATTCATAAGGAGTCCTATCAACGCGCTACCAATAGTCCTCCCGGAAGGCGCAAGCAATCGGAATCGCACCCGCACGGATTGTTCCCGCTGAATCCGTTTCCCGCCTGGCTGATGGAGTGGCCCGCGTAGGCCAAACGGAAACTCCAGGTAAACCAAATTAGCGGGGCGCTTCGAATTAGGGGGATTTTTCATTCGGCGGATCGAGGGGGATTCCCGCTAATTCGAAGCGACCGCGAATTAAAGAAAAAATCAAAGTGGAACGGGTTTCGGTGGAGCGAGCGCAAATGCCTCGTCGTCATCCGGAAACATTACCGGCAGGCATTCTGGGACTGACCGCCGTGCCTGGTAAAATTGTAAAATTCAGTGAGTCCTTGTGCGCACTTTTAAAGCCTTGTTGGTAAGCACGGGAAACTCACAAAGAGCGTAGCCGCAAAGTGCCTCTGGTCTGCCGGGAATCGTTACCAGATCATCAGGGACCGCAGAAGAGAGTGGGATCGTTCAAGTTCACCAAGTGCGGGATCGACTTAGACGTTCCAAGAGCTTCGATGCTGGTTCGTCGTTCGGGTCCTGCGGGACCAGTTTGCCGGCGAAGGCGCGGGCGAGAAGAGAGGGCGTGAATGTGCCGCGCGGCAGGCGCAGGACGGTGTGCAGCGCGCAATCCTGCATGAGCAACTCGAAGACTTCGCCGGCCTTGCCCTCGAATGGTGGTGCAGGCGAGCCTGCTTGTCCGGCAGCACCATCGCGGCGCGTCCGCCGGGCTTGAGCGTGGTCATGACGTGCTGGACGAAGTTGAGCTCTGGTGGCCGTGCGCAAGCACTTGCTGGTCTCGATGGTGAAGTCGTCGCGGTCAGGCGCTTGATTCGCGCCTTTCGTGCCGAAGGGCGGGTTCGTGAGCACCACGTCGTAACGCTCGCCGCGGTCCGGTTCGTAAATGGCGTCGCCGAGATAAATGTGCGGCTCGACCCCGTGGAGAAACAGGTTCATCAGTCCGAATCGGTGAAACCACGGATTGCGCGGATGACACGGATAAGAAAAGAAGAAGTATCCGTGATATCCGTGAAATCCGCGGTCAACTTCCAGCCATTCGTGGCTGCAAACGAGAAAGCCGCCCGTGCCGCACGCCGGGTCGCATATGGTGAAACCCTGCTTACCGCGCGGGTCGGGTTTCATCACCGAGACGATGGCCTGGATGAGCGGGCGAGGCGTGAAGTATTGGCCCGCGCCTTTCTTGCCTTCACTGGCGGCCTTTTCGAGCAAGCCCTCGAACGCCGCGCCCTTCACGTCCACATCCATCGCGGACCAATCCTCCTCGTCAATCATGGCGATGACGCGCTTGAGGTTGACGGGATTGTTGAAGCGCGGTGTGGCCTGGGCGAAGATGTCGGTGGGGAAGCCATCCCGAAAGCGGCGAGGAATTCCGCTTTGCGAGCAATGTCTCTGCTGAAGCTTGTTTTGGATTGGAACGTCTCCGCTTTCTTGTCGAGTCCACGGGCGCGTTTAACCGCCAAGCGGTCGCTCACCTCCGCGGTGTCGTTGAAACGGAGGAGGGGAGATGATTTTTTGGGATAGCTCCGCGCTGGTAGCGTTGCTTGTTGAGGAACCCGATTCCAAGACTCGCGCGAAACAACTTTTCGAAGTGACCTTCTCGCTGGCAGCCCTCTCTTCTAATTCCCGTTGTTCTGAATCTGTGGGGAGTTTTTCGGTGCGTGGGAGCTCCCCCCACGGATTCAGGCCGGACGGGGATTCCCTGACTCGCGAATAGATTCTTCTTTCGACGTTCTCGTGTTTCGGATTTAAGCATCCCATTTAGAATTTCAAATTCCTTTGGCTGGGATTTATCCTCGTGCCATGAGGTCACACGAATGGATTGATCGACGCAGCCTGGCGCTGGACCGATTAATCGCCGATAAACTCGCTGTTCAACCCGAACTGTTGGACCGAGCGAGACAGACTCTGGCGCGATGGATTGCCCAGCGGCAGCCCCATCGGCCAGAGGTGCTATTGGAATGGCAGGAGATGCTGCAAAGTCATTCCCTGTCAGAAATCCTCGCTCTACTGCGAAGCGATTCCGAGGAAGCCCACCGGCTGCGCCAATCGAGTCCGTTCTGCGGCATTCTCAGCATCGAGGAACGTCTGGCCATTTTTCGCGAGTATGAAGCGGCACGAGCTTGAGCACATCATTCGCGCGGCCAGCGCTATTACCAACCACCCAGACATCGTGGTTATCGGCAGCCAGGCCGTGCTAGCCCAATTTGCTGATGCCCCGGAGGATTTGTCGCTGGACGCGAAAAAGATCTGAATTTCGTGGCCGCCCTGCTGCGCGAGAAAATGGTGTCACCGGCAATTCTTGCTGAACGGGTCGCGACACTTGGGTTGTCAGCCGATCGGATTGAACTCGTGCGCGAGCGACTTCACCGTTTGTCGAGCAAGTCAGTTTGATTTTCAACTCCCTTGAGAACGAGGAATCATCGAGCAGCGGGAGCCTAACACCGGGACGATGAGGCCATTAGATGATATTTGGGAGCAGGAGCAGAATCTGGCGGCTGCCGAGTTCATATTGGGGCAAGTGCGAGAGCACACCAACGCCTCGGATAGGCTGCTGATCGCGTCACTTGCCGGGGGACGCAAGACTATGAGCGCGCTACTCCATGCCGCCGTTAGTCATCTGGGCCGACCGATGCGCACCACGCGCGGCATAGCGTCTCCATTGCCTTCGTCGTGGTGGAAAGTGAACTCCTCGATTATTCTCTGTCGGGAAGGTAGTGACCGCCGAAAGGCAAGGGAGACTGAGTTTCCGTTGGGTGGAGTTATCGGCAAATCTCGAGCGGAGAAGACGTAACTGCTCAGGTGGCTCGATGAGTCCGTTGGTGGGGCGAGCTTACTCGCGAGCCGCAGCGTGAATTCTCCCGGGGATACTGTCGCCCGGCTCGCGAGTACGCTCGCCCCACCTGAGTAGTTACTGTTGAAGTCGCGGTGGATTTCAGCCGCACATTGAAAGTCCGAATAAACGTCTGGCTGAGCTGCCCTCGGTGAGTGCTCCAGCGCCGCTTTCCCCGCGAATTCAAACCGACCACGAATTAAGAATCAGAGACAGAAGAGCCAGAATCATTGAAAACCGGTTGCTTTGTGTTCTTTGCGTTCTCTGTGGCTCACACATTCGGCGATTGGCCGCAAAGAACACAAAGATCACAAAAACGCATCGCCGGCATTCGTTAGCGACCATTGACTTGAATTCGAGGTTAAAATTCCTTTCGTGTGTTTCGTGTGTTTCGTGGGTACCGCCTTCTTCAATCCAAAATCCAAAATCTAAAATCCACAATTTCCACCGCCTCGTCTTTCGTTATGCCCATCGCCATCCGTCCCGCACCGGGCGCAACGCCAGCTTGCGATTGGCTTCATCGTCGCCGATAAATTTTCCCTTTGCGGGGTTCCAGTGAAGCTTCCGCTCGAGTCGCGCGGCAATATCGCTGATGTGACAGAGGGTGTCTGTTTGAACCGCTTCTTCGATCGGACAAATCGTTTTGTTCCGGCTTTTGATGCTGTCCAAAAAATTTCGGACGTGATTCGAGCTTTGCGTGAGCCGCTGATCCTTCGCGTCCAAACGCAATTCGGCCAGTTGCTCGGGAAAAGTGTGCAAACCGCCGCGATGCACCATCACCCAACCGTCCGTGCCTTCAAACGCCGTCCCGTGATCGACGACCTTGCCATATCTCTCGTGCCAAGGCCGGAGATCGTTCAGTTCCTCGATCTTGTCATAGCCATTCGGCGCGCCCTTGTACTGCATGCGCACCCCATCAGCGAACGTGAAGTCGAGGTCCCACGCGATTGCGCAGTTGCAAGCCCCTTCCGTCGGAAAAATTCCTTTTCCGGAAAGCTCGATCGTTCCGCTCATCATGGATGGATGTCCCCAATAGGCGATGTCGAGCGGGTGGATGCCCCAGCCGGCAATGAAACCAAGCGCATAATCAGACCTGTGCCACCACGTTTTCCAACTGCCCGCAGGATCATTGTCGAAGCATTTGCCGTCTGTGTACGGGGCATATTGCGCCGGGCCGAGCCAAGTGTCGTAGTTTAAATCTTTCGGGGCGACGACTGGCAGAGTGGATCCACCCGGACGACTGGCGGAACACCAAACATTGATCTGTTTCAATTTGCCGATGCGCCCGTTGCGAACGATTTCGCAGGCCCTTCGAAACTCAGCGCTGGACCTTTGCTGGGTGCCGAATTGAAACACCGCCTTGTGCTTTCGTACCGCGTCGCGCAAAAGTTGATCTTCCGCCAATGACAGGCCCATTGGTTTTTCCAAGTAAATGTCCTTCTGTGCGCGCGCTGCCGCGACCGCCACCGGCACGTGCCAATGGTCCGGCGTCGCGACCAACACCGCGTCGATATCTTTTCGGGCGAGCAATTCGTGAAAATCGCCGTGCCTGGCGCATGGATTCCCCGAGTATGCCTCCTGCACTTGAGTCATCGCCGCGTCCAGGTTTCGTTGCGCCAGATCACAAAGCGCGACCACCTGCGCATCGGACTGATGAAGGAAACCGCCCAACCCATTTCGGCCTTGCGGGCCGACACCAATACAACCGACCGTAATGCGATTGCTTGGCGATGGCCTGCCGTTCTTGCCCAATGCCGCAGCGGGGATGATGGAAGGAAACGCGGCAGCCGCGAGCGCGGCAGCCAGTTGGGTTCGGACGAAGTGACGGCGTGTGACGAGCGTTTTCATGATGAGGGAGCGTCTAGCGTTCACCTCGAACAATCCTTGATGCGCATCAACGCGCGAAGCAGCCGCAGATTCGTCTTCCAACATTCTCGTCGAAAAAGCTCTCAGATTCTCCCCACGGATTCAGGCCGGACGGGGATTGGATTGCCTGGGTTACGAATAGATTCTTCTTTCGACGTACTCGTGCTTCGGATTTAGGCATCCCATTAGATTCTTCTTTCAAGCTTCTGCCCGCAAAACCTCTCAGATTCTTAGATTGCTCAAATTCGAAATACGAAGCTCGGAATTCGGCCTGTCCTTATAGTTCTTCCAGTGAACGGAAGCCAGGTCGCGTGCAATTGCGAGTTAAAACGAGCAGGGGGGCGAGCTTTTGAGCCCCAGCTCGCGCCC